>Ga0070740_10001215_pt1 | contig 37612 bp, 25 predicted proteins | sample Coa_R2_FD_67286 | JGI IMG/M metagenome (GOLD analysis project Ga0070740, IMG submission 67286) | Surface soil microbial communities from Centralia Pennsylvania, which are recovering from an underground coalmine fire - Coalmine... | ecosystem: Environmental > Terrestrial > Soil > Unclassified ... | reverse complement strand
GTTGTCCGGCGCGTTTGGGTGTGATTAACTGAAGTGAGTTCATGGCCTCAGTAGCTGATCGGCTGCCGGACGAAACGCGTCGGGCGGTTCCGGAGCACGCCGTCCCGTGGGGGGCCGTAGTGTGGTTCGGCGCGCTGATGCTGCTGTGCTACTGGCCCGTTCTCAAGCGGCTGGTGCTGCAATGGTATAACGACGAGGATATGGGACACGGCTTCTTTGTCCCGCTGATGGCAGCGTACATCTTTTGGCAGCGCCGCGAAGACATCCTCAACGCCGCGAAGCCAAATTACTGGGGCCTCGCCATCATGGCCTATGCGGCGCTTCAGCTAATGATCGGCGCGCTGGGCGCGGAGCTGTTCCTCCAGCGGACAGCATTTTTGTTCACATTGGTGGGAGCTGTCGTGCTGTTAGGCGGCGTTCCTGCGCTGAAGAGGTCCGCTTTTCCGCTTGCGCTGCTTGCATTCATGATCCCGCTGCCGGCGATCGTGTATAACCAGATCACGTTTAAGCTTCAACTGCTCGCCAGCCGCATCGCGGAAGGGGCCTTGATGCTGCTCGGCGCGCCGGTGCTGCGTGAAGGCAACATCCTCGAACTCGCAAATCAGCGCCTGAACGTTGTTGAGGCGTGCAGCGGCATCCGCTCGCTGCTTTCGCTGGGGTTCCTGTCTTTGGTTTACGCCTACTTCTTCGACTCCAAGCCATGGATGAGATGGGCTTTGCTGGCGGCCGCAATACCCATCGCGGTTATGGCGAACGCCGGCCGTGTGACGATCAGCGGCATCCTGAGCGAATACAATCCTGAACTGGCCAAAGGCTTCTTGCACATGCTCGAAGGGTGGATCATTTTTATGGTTGCGGTGGTGCTGATGATTATTACCCACCAGGTTCTGAACTCGATCTACAGGATGGTCCACAACCGACATGACCAGACCGGCGCAACTGCTCAATAGCGTTCCCGCGCGCCTGTTGACGCTGTTTCTTCTCGCACAGGCGGCGGTATTCTACGGCCTGTCGCGCCAGGAGGCGCCGGTCTCTTCTCCGCCGCTGAGCACGTTTCCGACAGCGGTTGGGAACTGGCAGATGGTCGCCGACAGCCCGGTTGACGAGGATACCCGCGATATTCTCAAGGCCGACGACCTTTTGAGCCGGATCTATGAGGCAGGAGGCGACGGTCGCACCCTGACCAGCCTGTTTATCGCGGCGTTCCGATCCCAGCGCACGGGTAAAGCGCCACACTCGCCGAAGAATTGTCTGCCGGGTTCCGGTTGGACGCAGATCGTCTCCGACACGATTCCGATCGATTTTCCGGGACGCGGCCCCACGGAAGTGAATCACTATGTTGTGGCGAAGGGCGAAGAGCGCAGCGCCGTTCTGTATTGGTATCAGTCCTGGAACCGCATTGTTGCAAATGAGTACCGCGCCAAGATGTTTGTTGTGCTTGACGCCATGCGCTACAACCGCACCGATACCGCGCTGGTCCGCATCGTTGCGCCGATCTTCGGGGGCGACGACGCGGCGGCAACCCGGCGGGCGGTGGAGTTCGCCAAGGCGGTGTTTCCAGACATCGAGGCGCACCTGCCGCGCTAGGATTACTGAGCCATCAGCTCCTCGGGCTCGCGGACGACATCACCGCGATCGAAGAAGCGGTACAGCGCCGGCACTACCACCAGGGTCAAAAGCGTCGATGTCACCAGACCGCCGATAACGACTATGGCCAGCGGGCGCTGCACTTCCGAGCCTGGTCCGGTGGCGAACAGGAAGGGAATGAGCCCCAACGCCGCCACCGTGGCGGTCATCATCACCGGACGGAAACGCATCTTGGCGCCCTCCATAATCGCCCGCCGCTGCTCGATGCCAGACTCGCGCAGGTTGCGAATATAGGAGACCAGGACTACGCCGTTCAACACGGCGATGCCCCACAGGGCGATGAATCCGACCGACGCGGGCACCGAAAGATACTCGCCGCTCAAAAACAGTCCCGCCACGCCGCCGATCGAGGCGAAGGGCAGGACCAGAATGATCAGGGAGGCGAATCGCAGCGAGCGAAATAACAGGAACAACAGGAAGAAAATCGCTCCGATGGTGATGGGAACGATGATCATCAGATGACGCCGTGCGCGGATCATATTTTCAAACTGGCCGCCCCAGTCGTAGTAGTAGCCAGAGGGCAACGGCACTTCGCGACCGACCTTCCGCTGCAGCTCGCTTACGTATCCGCCGAGATCCCGGTCGCGCACGTTGATTCCAACGACAATGCGACGTTTACCCATTTCGCGCTTGATTTGCGAAGGTCCTTCGAGCAGCTCGACTTTGGCCAGACTCTCGAGCGGAATCTGCTCGCCATCGGCGGTTCGAAGCAGGATATTGCGAATGGCGGTGATGCTGTTGCGCAGCGGCTCGGGGAAGCGCACCACCGCCTGGAATCGCCGCTCGCCCTCATAGATTTCCGTCACCGGTTTTCCGCCGACGGCGGCTTCGATGACGTCATGGACGTCGGAGGCGTTGAGGCCGTGCCTTGCGATGGCCTGACGGTCAATGGTGACCGTCAAGTTCTGCTGGCCGCCCACGCGGTCCACCTTAATATCTCCCGTGCCCCGGATGGTGTGCGCCACCCGAGCCACTTCATTAGCCTTCTCGATCAGCGTGTCCAGGTCATCGCCGAAGATCTTCACGGCGACATCAGCGCGAACGCCGGTGACCATTTCGTCGACGCGATCCGAAATCGGCTGCGCCATGACGACGTTGACGCCCGGGAGGGTGGAAATGCGTTCGCGCACGGCGTCGGCGATGCGGTCCTGCGGCCAGTCCTTCCGCTCGTCCATGGGCTTGAGCTGGATCATCATGTCCGTCTCGTTGTATCCCGCCGGATCCACGGGAGATTCGCCGCGGCCGAGGCGGGAGACGACGTGCTTCACTCCGGGGATGCGGTTGATCATGCGGATCGCCTCCATTTCCATGCGGATCGATTCATCCAGTGAAATATTTGGAGCGCGGTCCATGTTGGGTGAGATTGTGCCTTCTTTCAACTCCGGGATGAACGAAGTTCCCAAGAACGGGAACAGCGCCATCGAAGCCGCAAAAAGAACCAGGGCGGCGGCGATCGTTTTCTTCTCGTTGTGCGTCGCCCACCGTAAGACCGCCGTGTAGGGCTTTTTCAACACACGCACGACCACCGTCTCGTGTTCGGCGCCGCCTTTCAACAAGTACGAGGACAGGACCGGAGAGAGGGTGAGCGAAAGCACTAGCGAGATGCCGAGCGCGATCGCGATGGTATAGGCGAGCGGCGCGAACATCTTCCCCTCCATGCCCTGCAGCGTCATCAGGGGAAGGAATACGAGGATGATGATGCAGATGCCGAATATGACCGGCGTTCCGACCTCCATGACAGCCTCATAGACGACGCGCATGCGATCCAGGCGCGGATTTCGGCCTAGCTTGGAGAAGACATTCTCCACGACAACCACGGAGCCATCGACCATCAGTCCGATGGCGATCGCGAGCCCGCCCAGGGACATCAGGTTTGCGGACATGCCGAGATGGTTCATGACGACAAACGTCAGAGCGGGCGTCAGCACCAGGGTCGCGATGACAATCAAGCTGGAGCGGATGTCGCCGAGAAATAGAAAAAGAATGACGATGACCAGGATGATGCCTTCAATAAGGACCTCGGTAACGGTGTGAAGGGCGGCGTCCACCAGTTCGGAGCGGTCGTAATACGGCACAATGCGCAAGCCGCCGGGCAGCATGCCTTTGGAGTTGATCTCCTCCACGCGAGCCTTGACATTCCGCACAATCTCTTTTGCGTTGCCGCCCGCGATCATCATGACGATGCCTCCGACCGCCTCGGTGTAGCCGCCTTTGATCATGGCGCCATACCGGACCTCCTCGCCGAATCGCACCTCGGCGACGTCGCGGATGTAGACGGGCGTGCCGTTGGCTTCCTTCAGCACGACGGAGCGGATGTCATCCAGAGTCTTGATCAGGCCGACGCCGCGCACCAGGTAAATCTCGGGGCCGCGCGGGAGGATTCCGCCGCTCGAATTGGCATTGTTGCGCGCGAGCGCCTCTTCGACATCGCGGATGGTCACTCCGTAGTAGCGCATCTTGAAGGGATCGACGAGCACCTGGTACTGCTTCACGTATCCGCCGGTGGAGTTGATCTCGGCCACGCCCGGAATGGAGCGCAGAAGCGGTCGCGCGACCCAGTCCTGAATAATGCGGCGCTCCACCAGCTCCTGCTTGGTCAACGCGCGCTGCCCATCGGAAGGGCTTTCGAGGGTGTACTGATAGACTTCGCTCAGGGCTGTTGACACCGGACCCATCACCGGAACAATGCCCGGCGGCACCCGGCTGCGCACATCCGCGAGGCGCTCGGACACCAGCTGACGCGCGAAGTACAGCGGGGTGTCATCAGTGAATACCAGCGTGACGATGGACAGTCCGGGCTCGTTTTGCGAGCGCATCTCTGTCAATCCCGGCAGACCGGTCATGCCGATCTCGACGGGTACGGTCACCATCCGTTCCACTTCATCGGGCGAGCGGCCCGGGACCTCGGTGGCCACCTGAACCTGAACGTTAGTTACGTCGGGGAAGGCGTCCACCGACAGTTTGCGCGTGGCGTCGATTCCGAACGCGAGCGCAATGATTGCCACAACTACGATAACGATTCGCTGCTTGAGAGCAGACCGAACAACTGCGCTCAGCACGTTTTACGCTCCCTCGGCGCCGCCCTGCATGAGCAAACGCTTGCGCTCGTTATTCAGGTGGAAGGCGCCATCCAGCACGATCTTTTCGCCGGGGCGGAGGCCGTCGGTCAACGCGCGGCCGGCGGGAAATTCGGGACCGAGCGTCACACGCCGAAGCTCAAACCTGGCGGGACCGGTCTGGACGAAAACGTTGTCCTCGTTGTTCTCCCGCACGATGGCGTTCAGCGGGATGATGCGCCGGCGCTCGGCGCTGTCCAGGAGCGTTATGGTAGCGAGCATCGCGGGTTTGTACTTTCGCTCGGGGTTAGGGACGTCCATTCGCATCCGGACCGTCCGCGTCTCGGGGTTGACAACCGGACTGACATAGGACAGTTTGCCTGTGATCGTCTCGCCGGGAAGCGCGGGAATTTCGGCCTGGACGGCCTTTCCAGTTCGGATGCGCCCCGCGCTTTGCTCCGGGACGTCGGCCACCAGCCACACGTTCGACAGATCCGCGACTACGCAGATGATCTCAGCCGCCTGGACCACTTGTCCAATCGTGACCTTGCGCTCCAGCACTCGCCCGCTGATGCTGGAGACCACCTGGATCAGCGAATCGATGGCGCGCGTCGTCTGGAGGTTCTTGAGGCCGTCATCGGATACTCCCAGCACCTTGAGTTGCTGCCGGGCCGAAGCGAGTTCCGCAGCAGCCTGCTGAAGCTCCGTTTCACGGCGCAGCAGCTCCGCCTCGCCGATGACGCCGGCATCGAGGAGTTGCCGCGCGCGGACGACGGCCCGCTCGGCCAGCTGGCGCTGAGAGTCGGCCTTGAGAAAGACGGACTCGAGCGCCGAGAGATCAGTGCTGTGAATGGTGGCTAGGACCTGCCCGCGAACGACGGCCTGGCCTTCGATGACGTCCAGGTCCATAATGCGCCCAGACACGGGCGCGTTGATCCGCGCCACTCGGGTTTCGTCCGCTTCGATGCGGCCCGCCACGCGCAAGGTTGCGCTGACCTCCCTCCATTCCGGCTCGCCGACTTTGATGTCCCGCATCAGATCAGGCCGCACGGCGATCTCAAGTGGATTGCGCGGGGGCGAGGTCGCGTCGACCTTGGTCTCAGAGCCTCGCGCGCCACAGCCGGCAAGAGCCAGCGCGCCAAACGCACATATCAGCATAAGAATGTTTGGCATGTCAGGGTTTTCCATTCCGCAAGTCGACAGCGCCGAGCTGCTCGAGATTGATGAGGGCTGCCTCACGGTCAAACTGTGCATTCAGGTAGTCAAGGCGCGCGCTTCGCAGCACGCGCTGGGCATCGAGCACTTCGATGATGCCGCGCTCTCCAAAGCGGAACGCGGCTTCGGCGGCGTTCAGGGCGGCTTCCGCCTCGCGCAGCGCTCCGGCTTCAAACATCGCGACCTGACGGTTTGCGACCTCGTACTGCCCGTAGGCGCTCTCCAGCGCAGCGGTGATCTCCAGACGCCGCAGGTCGGCGATCGCTCCGGCGCGATGCTGAGCCGCCACCGCCTCGGCGATCGGACCTTCGCGCTTGTTCCAAACCGGGATCGGCAACGTGACTCCCACCCGGTATTGCGCTGCGTCGGGCTGGCGGAACATATCCGCCCACAAAGTGGGCTGCGGCTTGGCGAGCGCGTGTTCGAGATTCAGGCGCGCGGCGGCGCGCCGGGCCTCGTTGTCAGCGAGGGCGACAGCCGGATGCTTGGCGAGCACTTCCTGGCGCAGCGCGTCCAGGCTGGGCAGCATCATGGCAGGATGAAGTTCGTCCTGGGGCTCGAAGTCCCGCTCAAGCGGCGCTCCAATGGCGGCGTACAGCGCCGAAAGCGCGGAGTTCAAACGCAGCCGGCTGCTCTGCACTTGAATCCGCGCGGTAGCGACTTCGGCGTCGGCGCGGACCAGCTCGAGCCGCGCCGCCTCGCCCACTTTGACCTGAACCTGTATTCGACGCTGCAAATCTTCGAGCAGCCGCAAGTTGTCTTGGGCCAACTCCAGCTCAGCTTTGCGCCGCATTGCTTCGTAAAAGGCCTGTTTGACGCGGGCGCGCACTTCCAGCCGGGTTTCAGCCAGGGAAAGGCGACTGGACTCGCGTCCGAGCTGGGCGGCGGCGATGCGGGCGCTGCGCAGCGACGGCAATTCGATCGGCTGGCTGAAGGTGAAGCCCTGCAGCATTCCGGGGACGCTGCTGTCTTGTATTGCGCGCTGGCCTCCGAAGCCGCCGATGGTGATATCCGGATTAATGTAGGCGCGGGCCGTCGCGATGCCGGCCTGGGCCTCTTCGATGGAGGCGGCCGCGGCCTTGAATTGCGGGTTGTATTGTTCGGCTAGGGCAAGCGCTTCATCCAAGCTGAGGCGCCTTTTCGGCTCGATCGGCTCCGGACGTTCGGCGCGTTCCTGCTGGCGCGCGGGACTGGGCGGAGTGACGTGGAGGGGCCCTTGTTGAGCGGACGGACGGACCGGGGCGGAGGCGGCTTGAGAGGCCGCCAGGGGAAGTCCTGCCGCACTCATGAGAACGGTGATGAGCAGCGGCGCGCTGCCTGTATGGAGAAGCACTGCCCGGAAGATTGCAATCCCGGCGCCGGACTAATGTATTGACCAAGTGCGCTCAGGATCGTCCCGCTGTACGATATGGAACGATCACACAAGCCGACTGTGTCCCAAATCGTACAACGGCGCGATTATGGAATAAGAAATCTCCGCCGGATGCAAAATTGCAGGAACAGGCGCGATGTACCCAGCGGGGCTGGTAAGTCCGGATCTTTACGCGGCGCGGTTTTCGCCAGCCTTCGACGCCGCCAGAGAGGAGCGCATGCGTGATGCGCGCTGGCAAGGGGCGCTGATTGCGGTTGCCATCGCAGCGCTCGCAATCGCGCACTGGTATGTTCCGCGGGGCAACCGACAGATTCACAATCTGCTGTATCACCTCGATTTTCTGCCCATTGTTGCGGCGGGCATGCTGTTTGGGTGGCGCAGCGCGGGCGTCGCAACGGCTGTCACGGCGGCGGCGGAGGCGCCGCAGATATTGGTCTTGTGGCGCCATGACGTCGTATACGCCATGGATCAGGTGGGCGAAATCGTCGTGTTTGGTCTGGCGGGCGTCATTGTGGGCTGGTTCGTCGATCGCGAACGCAGACAACGGACAAGGCTCGAGCATACCAAGCGCGAACTGGAGCGTGTGTATACGGAACTGCGGGAAAATCTGGACCGGCTGCGCAAAGCCGAGCGCATGTTCGCTGTGGCGCAGCTTTCCGCGAGTCTCGCGCACGAGATCCGCAATCCTCTGGCCAGTATTTCGGGGGCTGCGGGAATTCTCAAGCGCGGCCACGGCAACCCTGAGAATGTGCGGGACTGCCTGGAAATCATCGACAAGGAATCGCAGCGGTTGAACAAGCTGCTGACGAATTTTCTCGAATTTGCGCGCCCGCGCGCGCCGCGCTTTCAGCGAACCGATCTCGGCGCGGTGATTGACTCCGTCGTCGCGCTTGCGGGTCATTCGCCGGGCGCCAGCAAGATTGAATTTCAGCGAGAAATCGACGGTCCTCTGCCGGAAGTAGAGTGCGATCCGGAACAATTAAAGCAGGTGCTGTTGAATCTTGTGATTAATGCGATGGAGGCGACCGGCGCTGGCCGCGTCCGTCTGTCTGCCAGCGCTCGCGACGGCACGGCCACCATCGCCGTTCAGGATCAGGGCGCGGGCATCCCCGCCGACCAGCAGGAACGCATTTTCGATCCGTTTTTCACCACCAAAGAGCACGGCACCGGATTGGGTCTGGCGATTGCCGCGAAAATCGTCGAACAGCACGGCGGCGTATTAAGAGCCGAAAGCGCTCCGGGCCGCGGCGTAACGATGGTTGTGGAGCTGCCCGTGGAGCGGAAACACGGCGTATGAACCGGAATCTGATTCTGGTGGTCGACGACGACTCGAGCCTTCGCCGGGTGATGAAGATGCAACTTGAGGAGGCGGGCTATGATGTGGCGCTCGCGGCCGATGGCGGCGAGGCGCGCGAAATCATTGACCGCAAGCATCCGAAGTTGGTCATTACTGACCTTCGCATGCCGGTCTCCGATGGCATGGACGTCTTGCGCTATGTTCGCGAGGAGCGGCTGGAGACGACGGTGATCATCATCACCGCTTTCGCCACCGTGGAAACGGCGGTGCAGGCCTTAAAGGCAGGCGCTTACGACTACGTCACCAAGCCGATTGACTACGACGCCCTGGTGTTGGCCGTTCATCGCGCCATGGAGCGCCAGAATCTGCTCGAGGAGGTTCGCAATCTGCGGACCGCGCTCGACCAGAAGTACGGATTCGAAAATATCGTCGGTCATTCCAAGGCGTTGCTGCGCGTGCTGGAGATGGCGTCTCGCGTGGCGCAGCACGATTCGACGGTCCTCATTCGCGGCGAAACGGGGACCGGCAAGGAGTTGCTGGCGCGGGCCATTCATCACAACAGCCGTCGGCGTTCAAAGCCCTTCGTCACGATCAATTGCGGCGCGATACCGAAGGAGCTGCTCGAATCCGAGCTGTTCGGCTACACGCGCGGCGCTTTCAGCGGCGCGTATGCGGCCAAGGCCGGCAAAATCGAAATGGCGGATGGCGGGACGCTGTTTTTGGACGAGGTGGGCGAGCTTCCTCTGGACATGCAAGTGAAGCTGCTCCGGCTCTTGCAGCATGGCGAGGTGGATAAGATCGGCGCCACCGGCACAGCCTTCGTAGACGTTCGCGTCATCGCAGCCACCAATCGCGACTTGCAGGCGATGATCGAAGACGGGACTTTTCGCGAGGACTTGTACTATCGGCTGGCAGTCGTGCCGCTGGTGTTGCCGCCATTGCGCGAGCGACGCGAGGATATCCCGGAGCTGGTGCAGCATCTCTTCCGCAAGATGAAGGAGCGGCATAGTCTGCCGGCGCTTCGCCTCAGCAGCGGCGTCAGCTCAGCGCTGGCGCGGTACGGATGGCCGGGGAACGTGCGTGAGCTGGAAAATGTCATTGAGCGGATGGTGGTGCTGGCCTCGGGGGACGAGGTGACCACAGCGGATTTGCCGGAAGAGATCGGGGCGTCGAAAGCGCCGGTGAGCAATCCCTTCGTGGTGGACCTTCCGGAGCAGGGCGTCAGCCTGGAAGCAGTGGAGCGCGACCTCATTTTACGCGCGCTTGAGAAATTCAACTGGAATCAGACTCAGGCGGCGCGATATCTCGATATCAGCCGGCGGACGCTGATTTACCGCATGGAGAAGCATGGTCTGAGCCGTGAAGGCGAGGTGGCATAGCGTTCGCCGCGCGTCAGCGCCGGGAAGCTATTCAGGGCGTTTCTCAAAAACCTCCTTTGCGACCGCGAGCGCCGAGAAGGCGCTCGGCCACCCCGCGTAAAAGGCGAGATGCGTGATGACCTCTGCCCCCTGCTCTCGAGTAAGTCCATTATCCATCGCCTTGTTCAAATGAAAGGCAATCTGCGCAGCTTGACCGTTGGCAATGAGCGCAGCGACGGTCGCCAGACTTCGGTCGCGCGGCGCCAGGTCAGGGCGAAGCCAAAGATCGCGGAACAAAACATCGGTTGTGTACTGCACGATTCCGGGAGCGACGCGGCCAAACTGCTGTCCAACGCTGGTCGCGCGCTTCTCCTCGGCGGCCTTGTCCAGGGGCAGCAGCGTCGGAGACGCGGCGGGGAGCTGATCCGCTCCGATATGGCGTTCGGAAAACACCTTTTTTGCAACCGCGGCTGCGGACATGGCGTTCGCCCAGCCGGAGTAGAAGGCCAAGTGCGTGATGATCTCAGAAATCTCCCGCGGTTTGACGCCGCTGTCGATTGCGAGGCCCAAATAGTAGGGCATTGCGATCGTCTGGCCGCGCGCTATTAGAGCCGCGAGCGTAATGAGGCTTCGGTCCCGCATTGTCAGACCGGGCCGCTTCCAGAGGTCAGCCAGAGGCCCTTGCGCATATCTCTCGAGCGCAGGCGCTACAGTCCTCACATCGCTCAAAGTTTGCATCGCATTCACCTTACTTCCATGCTCTGTGGACTGACCGGGGGCGGGCAACATCAAGGCCAGATACGCATTGGCGGCGGCGACAACCCTGAGCAGGTTGATTTTGCGCTTCTGTCGCGAGGCGCACCCGGACTGTCTCTCACCGCGGACCAGCGCCGAACATATCTCGGGCCGATGTTCGGCGGCGGGTCGTCGACCGGCTGCAAGCCCCGGCAGGCCACAGATCCGGTCCGCACACGCACGTTGCGGACAGGCGAATGATCGCATCAGTCGGTTCGATACTTTCGGTTCCGGGCGCTCCTCGAAACGCGTATGGTGCGGCCCGTACAGAACCGTCCCTCGCATAGCATCTCCTTTCCAATTTCGATCATTACGCCAAAGATCCAGGTCAACGATAGGTCATGCGCTCCAGCTCTTCGGGGTACCGCGCGCCTTGCACTTCAATACGCGACGCCGCGTCATCGATTTCCCGAAGATCATCCGGCGTCAGCTCAACCGCCACAGCGCCGATGTTCTCTTCCACGCGCGATAGTTTCGTCGTGCCCGGAATGGGAACGATCCAGGGCTTTTGGGCAAGCAGCCAGGCAAGAGCAATCTGAGCCGGCGTGGCGTTTTTGCGCGTTGCCACGCGCTGGAGCAGAGCCACCAGCGCTTGATTCGCTTTGCGCGCTTCAGGCGTGAATCGCGGAATGCGGCTGCGCAAATCGTCGGTGGGAAAGGTGGTCTGTTCGTTGATCTTTCCGGTCAGAAAACCCTTGCCGAGCGGACTGTAAGGAACAAATCCGATGCCCAGCTCTTCGAGCGCCGGAATCACTTCAGCTTCGGGCCGCTTCCACCACAGCGAATACTCGCTTTGGACCGCGGCGACCGGCTGCACGGCATGCGCGCGGCGGATGGTCTGTGCGGCTGCTTCCGACATGCCAAAGTGTTTGACCTTGCCTTGCTGAATCAGGTCCTTGACGGCGCCGGCGACCTCTTCGATCGGCACGTCGGGGTCCACCCGATGCTGATAGAAGAGGTCAATCCTCTCCACCCCCAGGCGTTTGAGCGAGCCTTCCACGCCCCGCTTCACTGTCTCAGGCCGGCTGTCCAGACCCACGTTCCGGGGCGCGCCATCCTGCTCCTCGAACTTGAACCCGAATTTTGTCGCGATAACCACTTGACCGCGGAACGGCGCCAGCGCCTCTCCGACAAGCTCCTCATTGGCAAAAGGGCCGTATACCTGCGCCGTGTCAAAAAAGGTGACGCCCCGCTCCACAGCGCCGCGGATCACCGCGATCATCTCTCGTTTGTCTTTGGCCGGACCATAGCCGAAGCTCATGCTCATGCAGCCAAGTCCGATGGCTGAAACTTCAAGATTGCTTCTTCCAAGTTTGCGCTTTTGCATTGTTGTAACCTTGTCAGTACCGTTCCCAGGCGACGCTCCAGCGCTCGTCCGTGCGGGCTGACTTCACGATGAGTTGTTTTTCCCGAGAACTCGTATGAACGGGTGAGGTCCTTTCCAATCAGGGATCGGACCAGCGCGCCTTCAATGTGAAAGGTGAACGTGCGGGCGCGTTCGTCCACGGTGTAGACGCCCCAGGATGCCTCGTACCCGCCCAGTGAATATTGCTGGGCTGCGGCTTGCGGCCGCGGATTGCGTTCCATGACTTGCACGGACGCGTGGCCGTCGCGCGTGAAGACAAACAGGCCACAGCAGTCCATCCTGTGCAGTTTCCCATCCGCTTCAGGCCGCTCAAGCCAGGCGAGCCGCCATGCTCCCGCGAACCTCTCCCGGATATCCTCGGTCCTATCGCGGTTCTGGGTTGCGGCGACTCCGTCGATGAGCAAGATCAGGCAAATCGCAATAACATTTTTCACTCGGACTTTCTCTCCGGTTCCAACTTCAAACTAACCGGAAACGCATCAGGAGCGCTTTCCCGATCCTGCCGATTAATCCGACGCCAAGGCAGGATCAGGCAAATGTGCCGGCCGCAAGCTGATCAATCTCGGCGGGGCCGAGTAGATTTGTGACAAACCATCGTTCCTTTTGTCGTCCATTGATGTCCTAGTGCAGAGTCAGATGATCGAAGCTTCGGACGCGTCGCCGGCGCTGTCAATGCTTCTCCGGCTGGCCAGCCTCCGATGCGTCAAATCGCTGCGCGACCGGAATGTTTCGGCCACGGCGCTCGGCCAGGTTGTCCTGCCGCCGCTGGCGGCTGAGCGTGCATCCGGCAACCTCGGCGCGTGAACGTGAGCATTCACCGCCTTGAGCGAAGCTGCGCTCGCCTGCGACGCGCCGGTCAATCCCGGACCGCCTTCCTCGAGCGCCTTACGGTCCTGCGATGTATCTTGAGTGAAATCATCGCGTGAGCGCTCCGCGCTGTGTTACACCTGGATGAGTAAGTGAATCTCAACCTGTACAACGACGAACCGCCGTCGGAACGGCAGTTCGATCCGTTTCGCAACACAGATGTGCTGACGCAGCTCAAATCTCTTGACGCGCGCGCGCGCCGGAAGGGACTGCAATCACTCGACCCGCAAAGGAGCCGGCTGATCCGCATCGGCATGGAGGTCGACGGATCGGGCGTTGTGACCAAAAGTGGATATGGCGTTTTCAACCTGAGCTGGCAGAGCGAGCGCAGGCCGGAGTGGCCGCAGCAGGTGCTCGATGAAGTATCCGACATACGGGCTCGCATCCGAGAGGCGCATGGCGTGCGCCTCCAGTTTCTGATCTGGGCCGGCATGGGCGGATCCGCCGAAGACAAGTCCGCATACAACGCGGTCGGTCTGCTGAAAGGCGGGCCGCGGTGCTATGTTTTGGACTCGACCGACCCCGCGAAGCTGAAAGCCATTCTCGACGACATGACTCGGCGCTCGCGTCTGGAACTTGCAGACGCGCTCAAGCGAACGCTCGTGGTCGGAATGGCTATGGGGATGACGTCCTACGAGCCGGTAATCAATTTGGAGAAGCTGGCGATTTTGTATGACAGGTGCAAGGTCGACTCGCGCGCAAACTTCGTGTACATGACTTTGCCGGGTTCGCTCCTGGATCAGTTCGCGGCGAAACGTGGGTACCGCAGGATCGAACTGCAACTGGACGGCGCGAACTCCACTGCGGGACGGCATAGCGGTCCTCTGACGCGAGGCAGCCTGTATCCGCTGGCGCTTGCGCGCGTGGATCTGCGCGAGTGGATTGCAGGCGCGCAACTCAGTCAGCAGGACATTGAGCTGGCGTGGCGGCTGTCGGCCTTCTTCGAAGCGCAGGGCGCCGCGGGTCGCGACAAAGTCACGCTCATGCTTCCGCGGGAGTGGGCGGGCATAGGGCTGTGGACCAAGCAGGATTTTGAGGAGAGTCTCGGAAAGAGCGAACAGCTGGGCGTCAAGATCGTCATTGGCGAACGGATGAAGCTGGCGAACTATCACGCCCCCAGAAATCCTCTTCAAGATCGCGTGTTCCTGGTTATCCAGCGCAAGGGATCGGCCGGGCGGGACGCGCAGAAGGTCGCGCTGCTTCGCAGATCAGGCTATCCGGTGGCTGTAGTTACATTCCCTCCGCGCGCCATCTTGTCGGCGTACATGCAGTTCATCCACTACGTGGTGTTCGGGATCGCCTATCTTCGCGACATGAACTTCGTGACGCAGCCGGGCGTCGAGCTGTACAAAGCGATCACAAACCGGCTGTACGCAGCGGCCGAGCGCGCCGGCGGCATGGCGCACGCAAAGGAGTGGCGCAATTTTCTCAACGTCAAGGAACAAGCGCGCTGGCGCGGCGTGGTGACGCTGCGCTACGACAAAATCCCGTATCACGGCGCCGGCTCAACAGCGCCCGAGATCTACGCCGGAATCCTGCGCCGTCTGTTCGGCGCAAGATCGGCCGAGTATGGCGAGCTCACGTTTTTTGGCGATACGCGATATTCCCCGCAGGGGCGATCGGTGCGGAAGCTGCTGGACCGCGCCGCCGAGCGCTTGTTTCGAGCCGGGTTGAAGGTTCCGGCCGAGGTCTACGAAGGACCCGCAATGAATCATTCCTACCACGAGATGATTATTGGCCACGGGCGCTGTTTTTCGACAGTGCTGCTTTCGGAAAAGGCTGAGAGCCTGCCGGCGGCGGATTACGACGCCGATTATCATCGGGCGCAGTTTCTAGCAACGCAAATGGCGCTTGCGGAACGGAGCCGGCCCGTGGTCTCGATCACCCTTCGCGATCTCGGGGAGAGGTCCCTGGATGCGCTGGAGGAATTCTTTCAACAGAGCGCCCGTCATTTGAAGGCTTGACGGATGGCAAAATTTAAAGCCGCGTCGGCGAAAAAGAAAACAGCAGCGAAATCATTCGCCAACGCCATTCCCTGCCTGGCGCTGATCATTTTAGGTTTCACGCTGATCATGTTTTTGTTTTATTTGGTCTTGCGGTCGGGGTCCTAATGCGGACGGACGGACGGACGCCGGGACAAATGCGTCCCGTGAAAATTATCACCGGTTACCTCATGACCGCTGAGGGGTCGGCGCTGATCGAGGTGGGGAACACGCGCGTTCTATGCGCTGCGTCTGTGGAGGATACGGTTCCCCAATTCCTGCGCGGATCGGGCAAAGGCTGGGTTACGGCCGAATACTCGATGTTGCCGCGCGCAACAGCCACCCGCACGCCTCGTGAGATTACGAAGGGGCGGGCGTCGGGACGGACGCTCGAGATTCAACGCCTGATCGGCCGCGCGCTGCGCAGTGTGGTCGATACGAGCGCGCTTGGCGAGCGCACCATCATTGTGGACTGTGATGTTCTCCAGGCCGACGGCGGCACGAGGACCGCCTCCATCACGGGCGCCTATGTCGCTCTGGCGCTCGCGATCCGGCAATTGGCGTCATTCAACGTCATCCGCCGCTCTCCCGTACTTGATCAAGTGGCCGCCACCAGCGCGGGAATTGTCGCTGGGGAAACCTTGCTGGATCTTTGTTACGAAGAGGACTCCCAGGCAGAGGTGGACATGAACATTGTCATGACCGGGGCGGGACGCTTCGTCGAAATACAATCGACGGCCGAGAAAACGCCCTTCGATGAACGCCAGCTGGCGCAGATGCTGGATCTCGGGCGCTCGGGCATCCGGCAGTTGATTGAAATTCAGCGGAAGGCGCTGGAGACATGATTGTGCGCTGCGCCACCTCAAATCCTGGAAAGCTGAGGGAATTTCAACTGGCGGGCGAAAAATTCGGCGCGGGACAGTTCACGGTGTGCGCCCTGGAGGGGTTAAAAAGCATTCCGCCGCCGGAGGAAAATGGCGCCACATTTGAAGAGAATGCAATCGAAAAGGCCAGATATTACGGCGCAAAGACCCGAGGATGGCTCTTCGCCGACGATTCGGGTCTGGAGGTGCGGGCGCTGGGCGGAGCGCCGGGGGTCCGCTCAGCGAGATATGCGGGACCAGAAGCGACTGACGCATCCAACAATGAGCTGCTGCTTGAAAAGCTCCGCGGAGCGGTTGATCGTTCAGCGCAATTCGTCTGCGTGATCGCTTTGGTTCGCGATGGAAGACTGGAGCGGACGTTTCGCGGCGCCGTGCAAGGTCGCATTATCGAGGCGCCGCGCGGCGCTAACGGGTTCGGTTACGATCCACTCTTTTACTATGAGCCCTTCGGCTGCACATTCGGCGAAGCGGATGTCGCCGCAAAAATGAAGGTTTCCCACCGCGCAAATGCATTGCGGCAAATGTTCGAATATCTGACAAGCGTCGTTCTATGAGGGTTTCAATGGCAGCGCCTGCGCCTCCACGCTGCGAGCCCGATTAGACCGCCTCCGATCAAGGCCAGAGATGCCGGCTCCGGCGCTGGATCAGCCGGACCGGGCGCTGTGCCGGTAAACAGGATGCCGAAGGGATTCAGGGTCGTATTCGTAGCCGTCCCGACCTGAAAGACGTCGAAGGTCAGAGTGTGGGCGCCGGCGGAAATCGGTGTGGAAATTATGCCAAAGGTCTGGTCGCGGAAACCGATATACTGGCCGCTGCGTTCGGCTGGAGTGAACGCCCCCGAGCCAATAATAGACCCGTCCAGCGTGACGATGGCAGTATCGTCCGCCCACACGTACAGGGTCAAAAGTCCCGCGCCGGAAATGAACGTCTGCCCAATTCTCATGACCGGACTGGCGCCCATATATGGTTGGAAATTGGCGCCCTGATATCCCGTATCCGCGTAGGAAATCCAGACGGCAGAGTGGTCGGCCGGATCGCCGGGATTGACGGGATGGTCCGGCTTCCATAACGGATGAGGAGTTATGGCGACGGTAGTGCCGCTGCTGCCGGTGGCATATACATATACATTCAACCCGGCCATCGAATCGAAATAAATTGTGCCGGCGCGGGCTGCGGCGGCGAAAAGCAGAGAGCCCCACAATGCAGTCAGTGTGCGCGCGATCATCGAGGTTAGCGTCCTTTTGTGGTCGATTGGTGTGCTGATCTATTACATCATCCGCGGAATTCAAATATATATCAAAAATCCACAATACTGAACCTGTATGGAATAGTACTAGTACTGTCCTCGCATTCTAGCGTGTGGAATGACTTTCTGAAATGTTTTGCCGCATTTCATTTAATTCAATTTCACTCCGGGGCGGATCGCCCCCGCGGCCAAGGAACTGCTCTCGACAAGATTCGGCGATCGCGCAAATGGCTTCATGGGATTCGGCAAGCGGATTATCGACGCCAAGTCAAGACCGGTTGGAGCGCGACCATTTCAATGCAAAACCGGGCGCGCCGGTCTAAGGCCGCCGGCCTACGGGCTGGTCTCGATTCCGTCAGGCCGAGGATTCGCTCCGATCTCGCTCAAGACGGCGCTCAGGAAGGCTGTGACAGCCCGCTCGGATATGATGAGAGCATAAGGGCGCGTAGCTCAGATGGATAGAGCATCTGCCTTCTAAGCAGAGGGTCGCAGGTTCGAGTCCTGCCGCGCCTGCCAGTCCGACGTGTCGCCGGCCAAGACAACCCTGACGTCCGGAACGCCGTCTCTAGTTCACAAGAAAATCCCACCCAAAGCCCGGTCTGTCAGGTGGCCGCGTGTAGACGCCTTCAGGTCCTTTCGAGAGACTGTACTGCTCGGCCCACATTTCGTACACTTGCTTCGGACCGCCGGGCGGGGGCATGAACAGTTCGGCCCAGGGCGAATTGGTCGTGGCCATGATGAAGTGAACCGCTTCGCTTAAACCGCCGCCGTGCGGAATGACCGGAATGTCATAGGCCGCGGCGAGCGAACCGATGCGTCGCAACTCGGTCATTCCACCGCACCAGTTCACATCGGGTTGCCAGATGCTCGCCGAGTTGTGCTCCAGCAGCCGGCGGAAGCCGTATCGCGTGTATTCGTGCTCGCCGGTGACGATCCGCGTGGATTTGATCGTCGCATTGAGGCGCCCGAAGCCTTCGTAGTCATGCGGCTGAAGGCACTCTTCCATCCAATACACCTTGTACGGTTCCAGAAGCTCGGCCATCTCGAGCGTGTAGCGTTCAGTCCACGCCATCCAGCAATCCAACATGATGTCGCCCTCGCGGCCCAGCAGCTCACGCGTGCGCTTTACCAATTCGACATTTTTTCGCATACCTTCCTGGCCGTCGGCGGGTCCATGCGGCATGGCCAGCTTCAGGCGTTTGAAGCCGTATTCAATATGCTGCTCCACATCGTTGCCCGTGCAGTACGCCGGAATGCGGGGCTTCGTTTCACCCCCCAGCAGTCTGTAGACGGGAACGCCCAATGCTTTGCCGGCAAGATCCCACAGGGCAAGGTCCACCCCGCTGATTGCGTTGATTACGGCGCCAGCTCGACCGTAATACATGGTCGAGCGCCACAGAATATCCCAGATCCGTTCAATGTTGAACGGGTTTTCGTTAATGAGGAGCCTCGCCAGGTGCTTTTCGACAATCATGCCGCCGGCTGGTCCGCCATGGCCATAGCCTTTCAGCCCTTTGTTGGTGATGATCTCGACGGTAAAGGCGCCCATAGCGGGATCACTCGCCATAAACAGTGAACGTTTGGACTTGTATTCGGGGTAGATGGACATTGGACTGGCGACCTCCACCCCGCCGGTAGACCACGAACCGGGAGCAGGCGTGTAAGCCGGCGGCGGTTTGCGCGGAGACGTATTCACCAGCCGCACGCCGGTTATTTTCATGTCCGTTCCAAGCGGTTCAAACGCGGCCGCCGGCCGAACCGCCAGCGCTGCGCCGCTCAGCGCTGCTCGTTGAATAACTGATCGTCGAGTGGTCATTTCGCCCGCCTTGGTACATTTTGCGCCTCAGCCGGTCAGCTCATCGCTGACCGGGCGGCGGTTAAGAAGACTGGTCACGCTAGCGCCCGTCTATACAGCGCCAGCAAGCGGCTCCATGCTCTCTCGGCTTGGGCCTCATTGTAGACCGAGGAGTCCGGAGGACACCAGCCGTGCGCCGCGGGATAGACTTCGATTTCAGCTGGCAGATTCGCCTTGGCGAAGGTCTCCTTGAGTACGACCTTGTCATTCGGAGCTCGCTTGTCATCGTTCTCCGCGATCGCAATCAGAAACTGCGCCTTCGTCTTCGCTGCCTGGAGGTGCGGACTGTTGGGTGAATCGGTGACCAGGCCGCCGCCATGAAACGATGCGACGGCGCCAACGCGATCCGGCGCGGCGACGGCGGTGCGGAACGCGATAGGGCCGCCCATGCAGTAACCCTGGACGCCCATTTTTCGGTTCCGCGCCACTGCCTGCTGCGAGTTCAGCCAGCCCATGAACGCCTTCCCGTCCGTCATGTGCGTCGTCTCGTTCAGGGTTCGGGCCAGCGGCATGAGATCCTGAATCGGCGTGGCGGCGCCTGCCGGCGCGGTGGGGGCTTTCTTAACGCGGTAGAAGGGGTTCACAACCAGTACCGAGTATCCCGATTCCGCAAGCCTTTTGCCCATCTGGCGAAAGGCCGGACGCAACCCGAAGATATCTGGCCAAACAAGAACGCCGGGAGCTGCCCCTGTGGCGGGACGTACAAAGTAGCAATCAGCCACGCCGTCGGGCGTCGTCACGTTGACGTCAGATTCGGTTACTGTCACTGCGTTTGCAACCGGTGGCAGCAGTATGACTGCCCCTGCTCCCAACATGAATCCAAATTGTTTTCGCGTCACCAGACCACGAGCTTCATATTCTCGCCGGTCATTCTCAAAATGGTCCTGATCACACATAGGCTATGGCGCTCAGTATAGCTGGCGGCGGCAGAAGCCTGAGGACCCCTATGCTGATTGCAGCGCCTGCTTGACCGCAGCAGCCAGGCTCGCGAGTCCCGCCGCCGCGTCGGAACCGATATGGACGCGCAGCGCGCGGCGGCGGCGCTCCGCCAGGACTTCGAAATCGCCGCGCGCCTGCGCTGCTTTAACGACGCCAAAGGTGTATTTCTGTCCGGGCACTGCCAAGTCCTGCGCGTCTTCGCACGTGATTTGCAGGAACACGCCCGTGTTTGGACCGCCTTTATACGCCTGCCCGGTGGAGTGCAGGAACCGGGGCCCGAACCCGACGCAGGTTGCAATCTTCTTCGCATCGCGTACGGCATGGCGAATCTGCTGCAATGCTTCTTCGTGCGCCTGATTCATCGGAATAAACGCGAGCACAGCAAAATAATCGCCGGCTTTCGCACGATCCAGGTGCGCCTTCAAGTACGCGGCGAGCGACGGCTGGCTCGCCAGCTTCCTGAGCGCTTCCGCATTTACCGCATCGGTGTAAAGACGAATACCATCGGCTTCGAACATTGGCGTCTCGGCCGGGAGGCTTCCTTTCTCTTCGTACTCGGCCGTCAGTTTGCGAGTCGCCACTTTCGCCGCCTCCACATCGGGCTGGTCAAACGGATTGATCCCCATGACCGATCCAGCGACCGCGGTCGCGATCTCCCAGCGGAAAAATTCCGCGCCCAGGCTGTAAGCCTCTTCCATCGCAATGCGGACCACAGGCTGTCCAGCCCGCTCCAGCTCTGTGATGGCTTCATCCTGCGCCGGGTCTGGAGCGGAGTCCAGCCGCAGATACACAAATACACGATCATTCCCGTAGACTTCAGGGCTGCCCGGGCGTTCGCGATCAACAGGAATCAGGCCCTTGCCGTTCTTACCGGTAGACTCGGCCAGCAATTGTTCCAGCCACGCGCCGAGGTCGTAGATGCCGGGTGATGCAATGATCGTGACCTTGTCTCGTCCGAGCGTCGCCAGGACGCCCAGGATGACGCCCAACACGACCCCAGGGTTTTCGTCAACGGGAACCGTCGCGTCGCACGCCGCCACCATCTTCTTTGCCACATTCAGGAAACGCGTCAGATCTATGCCCATAATGGCGGCCGGAACCATGCCAAAATTCGAGAGGGCCGAATATCGGCCGCCGATGCTGTTCACTCCGGAAAAAATATGTCGAAAATGGTCGTGTTCGGCGATTTGCTGAAGCTTTGAGCCGGGATCGGTGATCGCGATGAACCGATTGCCGGCTTCCTCGGCGCCCAGCTCCTGTTTTGCGCGCTCAAAGAAGTATTGCTTGAAAATGTTGGGCTCGAGCGTGGTTCCTGACTTGCTAGACACGATAAAGACCGTACTTTCGTAGGAGATCCTGCGTTCAACGGCGCGGATCTGCGCTGGGTCAGTGGAATCCAGCACATGCAGCTCGGGGTAGCCGGCGATTTTACCGAACGTGGCGGCCAAAACTTCGGGGGCGAGGCTCGATCCTCCCATCCCTAACAGCAGCGCGTGCTTGTACCCTGCCGCCTTTACCTCTGCGGCCAAGGCTTCGAGCGGCTGGAGATGAGCGAGCTGGTCATCGGTAATCGACATCCAGCCGAGCCAGTTCGCTTCGTCCGCGCCGGTCCAGAGCGAAGGATCGCCGCTCCAGAGCCTGCGCGCCTTATCGTGTTTCTTCCAGTCCTCCAGCGTCGTGTGGACCACGGCGGCGAGATCGGGGGGAAGCGCATACTTCTGAGGGTTGATGGTTCCGCGATGCCGGCGCTCCAGACGCTGGCTGGTCGTTTGCAGCAACTGCAAAAATGCCGTATCGAATTGCCGGATGCCGTCCTCGAGGAGTCTGTCCGTCACTTCTTTCAAAGCAACGCCCGCTGCCGCCAGCGCATCCATCGCGGCGGCGGCGTTATCGACGTCTTCGGTCAGACTCTGACGCACTCGTCCGTGATCGCGAAAGGCGTCAAACGTGGCCGGCGGCATGGTGTTCACCGTGTCCGGACCGATGAGTTCCTCAACATACATGACATCGCGATATTTCGGGTTCTTGGCGCTGGTGCTTGCCCAGAGCAGGCGCTGTTTTTGCGCGCCGTGCGAGACCAGTTGTCGCCACCGGGCGCTGCTGTAGAGCTGCTGTGACCTCCGGTAGGTGAGCTTCGCGTTAGCAATGGCCGCCTTGCCCATCAATTCGGCGAGTCGCGAGCGCTCGCCCGCGTCGGCGGCGGCTTCGATTTTGGCCGCCAGCAGATCATCCACGGCCGTGTCAATGCGGCTGATGAAGAAGCTTGCGACGCTGGCCACGTTTCGAATCTCAAGGCCCCGGGCCAGCCGCTGTTCCAGCCCCGCGATGAAGGCCTCAACGACCTGCTCATACGCGGACTGCGCGAACAGAAGAGTGACGTTGACGTTTATCCCTTCGCTGATGAGCTGACGAACTGCGGGAACGCCCTCGGCAGTCCCCGGAACCTTGATCATCAGATTTGGCCGGTCGACGGCCTTCCACAGGCGGCGAGCTTCTTCGAGCGTCCCTTGCGTGTCGTGAGCCAGCGCGGGGGAGACTTCCAGGCTGACGTAGCCATCCCGCGCCCCTGACGCGTCATAAACTGGGCGCAGGATGTCCGCTGCATCCCGAACATCGCGAACGGCGATCAATTCGTACAGCGCTTTGGCGTCGTAATCGCGATATTCCGCCGCATCAAGGATGTCTTTGTATTCGGCGGCGTCCGCGATGGCCTTCTCGAATATCGACGGGTTTGAGGTCACGCCGCGCAGTCCGTCCTCTTCTATCAGCCGCCTGAGGCCGCCCCCGGTAATCAGACTGCGGCGAATGTAATCCAGCCACACCGATTGACCGAACCAGGAAAGCTCCTTGAGGGGATTCTTGGTGTGCTCTCGCGTGATCACGCTGCTCATCGTTGTTGTTCCTTTTTGTCGCCCTGTTGGACGTCCGGACCTGACTTATATCCTCGCACTGGTTGAGTCATGAATTTGGCTTCCGGCTCGGCATCGCGTTTCGGCCCGAGCGACGCCGGCGTTGCGAAACGATCGCGCGCTCGTATATTCTGCGTCCGATGCTGCGGTTTGCTGGCCTTCTCATCCCTGCTGCGCTGTGGGCTGACATGCGACCTCAGGTTCGCATCAACGCCGGTGAGATCGTGCTCGAGTTCGACCACGCTCTGCACTCCCGGGTGAGTTTGAAAGGCGCATCCGCTGTCACCGACTGGTCCGCATCGGAAAGCATCGCGATAGCAGGAAAGGTCATTCAGGACTTCGCGTTTCGAAAACAGAGCCGCCGGCCAGTTCGTGACGCGATCGGTTCAGGCCGGATATTCACCGTCACAGGTCAACGTGCAGGACTGCGAAAGGACGTCCTCATTACCGCCTATCCGTCATTTCCGGCGACTCTTGTCGTTCAGGTTCGATACGCCAACACCGGCGCCTCGCCCATCGTCGTCGACAAGTGGACGAACCACGCTTACGTGATCCCGGCGCGCGAGCAAACAGAGACGCCCTTCTGGTCGTTCCAGAGCGGTTCGTATCAGAACCGGCCGTCCTGGGTGCTGCCGCTCAAGAGCGGTTTCCATCAAGAGAATTTTCAAGGCATGAACTCCTCCGACTACGGCGGGGGAACGCCTGTGGCGGATGTGTGGCGCCGGGACGCGGGCATCGCCGTGGGGCATATTGAACTTGTTCCAAAGTTGGTGTCGCTTCCGGTGACGATGCCGGACAGCTCCCACGCCACACTGTCCGTCAGCTATGCGGCGAAAGTGACGTTGCAGCCGGGCGAGACTCTGGAAACGCTACGCACGTTCGTCACTGTTCATCACGGCGACTATTTCGCGGCGTTGCGCGAATATCGCAGGATTATGATGGCGCAGGGAGTGCGGTTTCCGCAGGCGCCGGCGCAGGCTTTCCAGCCGATCTGGTGCGCCTGGGGTTATCGCCGCGGCTTTCAGCCGGAGCAGATTTACAGAGCCCTTCCCATCGTCAACCAGCTCGGTTTCGGCTGGGTAACGCTCGATGACGGCTGGCAAACGGTCGAGGGCGATTGGAAGGTTAACCCACAGAAATTTCCGGGCGGCGACGCCGACATGAAAAAGATGGTAGACCGCATCCATGCTGACGGCTTTAAGGCGCAGCTATGGTGGGCGCCCATGTGCGTCAACCCAGAAAGCGATCTCATCAAACAGCATCCCGAGCAACTGCTGCTCAACGAAGATGGGTCGAAGCACAAGGTCACATACTGGAACGCCTTTTATCTGTGTCCGGCATCGCTGGAGGTACGGCGGGACGCTGCGCGGTTCGTGACCAAGGCCATCAAAGAATGGGGATTCGACGGATTGAAACTTGACGGGCAGTACATGAACGCAGCGCCGCTCTGCTATAACCCCGCGCATCATCATGCGTCGCCTTTGGACTCATACGAAGGCGCGCCGGGATTTTTCAAAGCGGTCTATGACGCCGCTATTCAGGCGAAGCCGGACGCGCTCGTCGAGTTCTGCCCCTGCGGAACTTCTTACTCGTTCTTCATGATGCCTTATATGAACATGGCGGTGGCGTCCGATCCGAGAAGATCCTGGCAGGTGCGCACCAAGGGGAAAACGCTCAAGGCTTTGCTTGGCGATGACATCGCCTATTTCGGCGACCATGTCGAGTTGAGCGACGAGGGCAGTGATTTCGCCTCCTCCGTGGGCGTCGGAGCGGTGGTTGGCACAGAGTTCACTTGGCCCGTCGGCTCCGGACCGGTCGGCCGCGATGGCCGCCGCCGCGGCGACCTTACGCCAGAGCGTCAGACGCATTGGGCAAAGTGGATCGCGCTGTACAAAGAGAAGCTGCTTTCAAAGGGAGAATATCTCGGGGGACTCTACGACATCGGCTTTGACGTTCCTGAAACGCATGCGATTCGAAAGGACCAGAACATGTACTACAGTTTTTATGCGCCGGAATGGAAGGGAACGGTCGAATTGCGGGGCCTCTCCAATCGCGCATACCGGGTGATTGATTACGAACATGACCATGATCTCGGCGCTGTGCATGGTCCGACCGCAAAACTGAGCATCAGCTTCTCCAAACACCTCATGCTCGAAGCAAGGCCGGAGTAGGTCAATGCGGAGGAGAGATCTGCTTGCCGCGATCTGCTTGCCGGCCGCCCGCGCGAAGGCGGCCGAGCCGCCGTTTGAACGTATTGATACGCACACGCACATGCACCGCCCCGCTCCGGCGCTGGTCGAGGCCTTGCAGCAGACGCGCTGGCGTTGCCTCAGCATCTGCGACAGCCGCGAAATCGGCGAACAGCCCTCGATTCTCAACGAAATGATCACGGGCACAAAGGCCTTGTACGCTGAAAGCTCTGGCCGAGTCGCCTGGGCCACAACGTTCGACGCGCGGCCTTTCGAACGTCCGGAGTTTGCCGAGCGTGTGATTGCGGGACTCGAACGCGACTTTAAACAGGGCGCTCTCGGCGTGAAGATTTGGAAAAACGTCGGCATGGCGATTCGGTCGAAGTCAGGTCAGTTTCTCATGCCCGATAGTCCGGCGCTCACGCCAATTCTCCAAGCCATCGAGAAGTCCGGCCATACTCTCATCACGCACCTGGCCGATCCCGACGCCGCGTGGCTGCCTCTACGGGGCGACGAATCCAGGTATTACAAGGCTCATCCGGAGTGGCACGCGTATGGTCGTCCGGAGATTCCCTCCAAGCCTGCGATCCTCGAGGCCCGCGATCGCATGCTCGCCCGCCATCGCGGGCTTCGCGTAATAGGCTGTCACCTCGGAAGCGACGAGGAGCATCTCGATCAACTCGCAAAGCGATTGGATTCCTATCCGAATTTCGCCGTTGACGTCGCTTCACGCGTCCGCTTCCTGGCGCGCATGGATCGGGACGCAGTCCGGCAGTTCGTCACCAAATATCAGGACCGTATTATTTACGCTACCGATTTCACGCTGGGCCAGCAGGATGACGAGAGGGCTGCGAAGTCTCTGCTTTCGGTTCACGAACGCGAATGGAATTATTTTGCGGGTATTCGAGATAACGCGCTGGGCTTGCCCGAACAAATCCTCCAAAAGGTCTTCCGCGACAATGCCGTGCGCTGGATTCCCGGCATTGCAGCGCGCAGTTGAATCACCGCCAGCCGCGCCCGAACTTCAATGTTGCTGAATATTCGGGCCAGCGGGGGCTGTCGTTGCGCGCGCCAGCAAGCCGCGCATGAACGAATCTTCGGGGAAGTCTTCTACATAGGACTCCAGGGCGGATTTGGCCCTGGCATACGCCTTATCGCGGATGTAGGCGAGAACGAGATGCTTCCGAACAGGCTTTGAGTAGGGATACGCCTGAACCCCGCGCTCCAGCGCCCGGATCGAATCACGGAGACGACCGGCTTCCATCAGGGCTTCACTCAGATCGATGTAGGTTGAGACTGCCGGCGTCCCTTTCTGTTCGGCTCTGGCAAGCAGATCGATCGCATCCGGGCTATGCTCGGCGAGCGCCTTCCGGCCGAGCGCCGCGAGCACCAGCGGGTCGCTTGGCAATTCGCGTTTTGCCTGTTCGAGCAGCGCAAAATATTGCGCGCGGAGCGACGGGGCTCGATTCATCAACTCGCCATAAGCCGCCAGCCGCGTAAGCAGCGGCAAAGCGATCTTCCCCGGCTGCGCGTTGAGCAACTCCAGTCCCGGCAACTCTGGGTGTTCTGCCGGGCGCGACCCCGCTTTCGGAAGGTCGCCGGGGTCGATGGGAATGCGATGATTCGTCAGCGCCGAATGCGAGATGTTGTTCACGTTTCGCTTGGGCATGTGGCAGCCGATGCAATTGTCCTGGGGCGTCGTCCGCTGGCGCGCACTGGACGCCAAACGGCAGCTTTGGCTGGTGTGGCATGTGAGACACTTGGCGCGAAAGTAGGACGGCGCGGCAACCGCATCCGGCTGGATGTGCGGATCGTGGCACGTGAGACAACTCAGTCTGCCGCTAGTGGCGCGATAGCACTGGCTCAGCTTCATCGCGGTGTGATGCTGGAGCAGATCAGAGGTCGCATCTTGGACGGGCAGGCCTATAATCGCGACGGTTTGCAACAACGGCGCGCCTGGCCGAAAGTCTGTATAGCGTTTCCCTGGGAGCAGCACCCGAGCGTCTCCGGCCTGGTGACAGGCCATACAGATGTCTTCCGCCAGGCGCGCCGGCAGCCGCGCTGGATTCACGATAGACGTGTCGGGCAAACCTCGCGCGCCGCGGCTTCTTTCCTGAACGTGGAGCATGCCTGGTCCATGGCAATTTTCGCATCCAATGGCCATCTCCGCGAATGGTGGATCGCGATACATGCCATCGCGCCCCGGCGCCGCTTGCGGCCGCCCGGCATGACATATGATGCACGCCTCGTAGATCGGCCGGCTAAATCCTTCGTCCGCTTTCTCGAATCCCGGCGAAAGATCCCACTGGCCCGCTTTCGCGTAGTAGGACAGCGGCGCCTGGAACAGGTATGCTCCGCGGCGTACAACGAAGCTGACGCCGTTCTCGCCCGATCCGATGGCATACTCGAGCTTGTGCGCCGCGTCGAAAACCGTTGCTCCATTCTTTTCTTCCGATTCGGACTGGTAGAGTGCGCCGCCTTTGTCAAACACACGATAGTCGCGGCCGAGCGCATCGTTGTGAATGTGCGCGGGCTCTCGCCAAATTCCGGCTCGAGCGATGCTGATTGAGCGCCCCATAGCCATGCGCACGTACTTGTCGTAGATCGTCTTATGACAAGCTGCGCACGCTCTCGATCCGGTATATTGAACACCCGGCGCAGTGTTTCGGAAAGCGAGCGTGGCTGCCGAAGCAGGCGCAGCACAAGCGAGCGCCAGTATCAGCTCTTTACAACCTGCCATGGCTCGGGCGTAATCCGAACTCCGACAGCGTAATTGCCGGTAAGCGGCGATTTCGCCGCCAGCTCCAGATCCCGGCCCTTTTGCGCCCATTGACAGTCTTCCTTCGCGCCGAGGATCCGTATTCGCGACTGCTCCACGGCAATAACGCCGGGGATTGTAAAGCTGCTGGACGCCGGCCGGTCCAACAGGTACGCGTACACGCTGTCGCCCTTGCGAGTGAACCGCACTTGCGGAGCGCTGGGATCCGATGGCGAAGCCTTCACCCAGGGCTCACTGTCAAACAGTCCTTCGCCGTTCACCGCCAGCCACTCGCCCAGCTTGTTCAGTCGGTCGAGCTGAATCTCAGAGATGGAGCCGTCTGCGCGAGGGCCAATATTCAACAACAGGTTTCCATTCTTGCTCACAATATCGATCAACAGCGCGATCAGTTTGTCTGGCGCAATTACCTGCTCGGGGCCCTCAAGCTGGTTGTAGCCAAAACTGAATCCCAGCCCGCGGCACGACTCCCATTTTTTCTCGGTGATCTTGTCGTACTTGGCGTATTCAGGCGTTGTGAAGTCCGAAAAATCGACCCCAAAGCGGTTATTAATGACGCCGTCCGGGACGGTGTTGTAGTAATGCGCAAAAAGACCGGGAATGTTTCCGGCTTTCGGATAACTGATGTCATTCCACATCACAGACGGCTGATAGCGGTCCGTCAACTCGGTCCAGTGCGCATCCGCGTAGCGCGCATACTCCTCGCTTTGAGGAACCATACGCCGCAGATCTGCCCTGGAGCGGATGGGATCCTTGGTGAAGGTCCAATCAAGCCCGCCCGAATAGTACAGGCCCATCCTCAAGCCTTGGGAGCGCACGGCTGATGCGAGATCGCCGACCAGATCGCGCGTCGCGGAGAGGTCGGGGCCCGGCCGGCGGGGGTTGTCCACCCTGCTAGGCCACAGCCGGAATCCATCATGATGTTTTGTGGTCAGAACAACATAACGGGCGCCAACTTTGTGAAATAACTTCGCCCATGAGTCGGGGTCCCACTTCGCCGTTGCGCGATTGAACATGGGCGCAAACTGATAGTAATCGAAGTCTTTCCCGTAGGTCTCAACGTGATGGCGGTAAGTGGGCGAATTTGTGATGCGCAGCGTATTCAAATACCACTCGGCGTATGGATTATGAACGAACCATTGCTCCGGTGGAACCTTGCCGAGCTCGCCAGTGGGCGTCGCCCAGGCGGGAACCGAATACAATCCCCAATGGATGAAAATGCCCAGCTTGGCGTTTTGGTACCAGTCAGGCACTCGATGGGTTCGGAGCGATTCCCAGTTCGGCTCCATTTTCAGGCGGTCGCTCGCCCGCTGCGCCAACGAAGTCTGTATGCCGCCGAGCGCCGCGGCGCTCAGCATGGTCTTTCCAAAATCTCGCCGTCTCATGCAGATGTCTCCCAAGTTGGCTGCGTGCACCGCAAGCCTCCTGACCGCAGTTGCAGCCGGCTGCAACGATAACTGCCATTCTATGCCACTCCTCCGCGGCTCCTCAGAGCGATGCATCCGGAATCGCGACGACCGCCAGGGCAGTTCACAATTTTCCGAAATGCTGCGGCGCGCCGCCCGCGCTGGTCCGCGAGCTCGAGAATGCCGTGGTTTCACCCGCACACAGCGGATGAAGATGAACGCTATCTGCGCCAGGCTGCAAGGAGACATTTCTACTTTGCACAAAGCGGACATCTCTATCTGGCATTCACCACCCGATGTAAGCGCTTGACAGGCCTCGACGGCCGAAGTATTCTTGCTGCAATCATCTTCCAATACGGGGAGGTTTTGTGGATCGATTTTCTCGCATGCTCTGTAAGCCGCCCGGCACAATTTTGGTGGTGATCCTTACGGTCGCAGCGCTTGCGATATCCGCCTACGCTCAGCTCTCGTCCGCTTCGGTCACCGGCGTGGTGCGGGACTCGACCGGCAGCGTCGTGCCGAACTGCAAGCTCGTGCTGAAAAACGTCGAGACCTCGGTGGAGCGCATCGCCGAATCAAACAGCGCGGGAAACTATCTTTTTCTTGGCATCACGCCCGGGCCGTACACCATCGAGGCCAGCGCGCCCGGATTCCAGACGGCCAAAATTCCACAGATCACGCTCTCCGTAAATCAGACGGCTACGATCGATGTGACGCTTCAGGTAGGGAACTTGCAGCAAACCGTGACCGTGGAGGCGTCCGGCGAGTTAGTGCAAAGCGCCACGGCCGAGCTGGGAGCGGTGGTTGCGGAGAAGCAGGTAACGGATCTACCGTTAAATGGCCGAAATTTTACGCAACTATTGTCATTATCGCCGGGCGTGGCTCCCATCAGCGTCTCCCAAAACGCGGGCGGCTTCGGCAATGTCGCCTCAGGAACTCAATTCGTATTCCCTTCGATTAATGGCCAGACCAATCGCAGCAATTTCTTCATGACCGACGGTTTGAATAACCAGGGCGCATTTCAGAGCACCTATGCAGTGCCTCCGATCGTCGACGCGATTGCGGAGTTCAAAGTCAACGCCCACGATGATCAGGCGGAGTTCGGCGGCGTGATGGGCGGCGTGATCAACGTCGCCACGAAATCTGGCACGAATGATCTGCATGGCGCGGTTTGGGAGTACCTGAGAAATGATGCCTTCAATGCTCGCAACACCTTTCAGAACAGCGTTACCGTGTTCCGGCAGAACCAGTTCGGCGCCGCTGCAGGCGGGCCGGTGCTCTTTCCCAAGCTGTACAACGGTCGAAACAAGACTTTTTTCTTTGCGGCATACGAAGGATTTCGATATTCGCAGGCGGCGAACGCATTCCGCCACTTCCCGACGGACGCGGAGTTAAGCGGCAATCTGGCCGGACAGGCGCAGGCCTTTAATCCCTTCACGACGCGCCCGGATCCGAGCAAACCAGGCGGCTTCATCCGCGATCCGTTCCCCGGCAACCAGATACCTGCCAATTTGATCGACACCCGGCTGGTGAATTTTGTCAAACAGATCCGGCCGCCTTTGTTCAACACCGGAGTCGGGAACAATAATGCGATTGACAATACGCCGTTCATCCAACACCAGAACGAGTTCACGGCGCGAATCGACCAGAACTTCAGCTCCAAGGATTTCGTTTGGTTCCGATACAGCGCGCTGTACTATGACACTTCCGGTACGGCGGGAGTGCCCGTGTACACGCATCAGGTCACCGACAATCCGGGACAGAATTACGGCGCCAGCTGGGTTCACACCTTCAGCCCGAGTCTGGTTCTCCAGGCTCAGTACGGCCGTTCACACCAGGAGACCAACAGCACGAACCTCTACACCAACGTAAGCGCCAGCGCGATTCAGGCGCTGGGCTTTGCTCCGGATTTCGCCGGCGGCTTCATTGGCGGATTCAATGTGCTGCCAAGCATTGGTATCAGCGGATACAGCACCGTCATACCGGGCATCAGCCGCTCCTTGAACCCGAACGAGACAAATGTTCATCAGTGGAAGGCGAACGTCTCCAAGATTATCGGCAGCCACACCATCCGTTTTGGCGGCGAGCTGAACAGCAGCACGTTCGAATCGTTGTACAACAATGCCAATTCCAGCTACGCCTTCCAGCAGACGAACGATCCATCTCAACCCAACGTGTTCCCCGGAAACGCCATGGCTTCGTTTTTGTTGAACGTGCCGGACAGCGCCGGACGCCGCAATGTCCACGAGACGACCCGCTGGGGAGGCGTTATGAGTTACTACTTACAGGACTCCTGGAAGGCCACTCCCCGCTTCACTGTCAACATCGGATTGCGCTACGACCGCACTTTCATCCCGCCGTACGGCAGAGAAGACACTGTGGGACAGAACGGCGGCATCGAAACCGGCGCGGTGAATTTCAACAACGGAACCTACATCGTTCAGAAGCTCCCGCCGCCATGCAGCCAGCGCGGGCGCGCGCCCTGCATTCCGGGCGATGGCACGCTGCCGGCGCACGTCGTGCTGTCCGACAACGGAAAGATTTATCACGACACCACCACGAATTGGGGTCCCCGCCTCGGTCTGGCGTATCGTCTCACCAATACGACGGCGATCCGGGCCGGCTTCGGCATATTCTACGACAACTGGGCTGCCGTGACGCAGACGTCGCAGAATTATGAAGGCTCGTGGCCCGATATCGGACAGCAGCTCGCGAACAATCTGAACGTCCCAGTGCCTGGCCAGCCGACCCCGACCGTAAACGGCCAGAATCCCTTCGCGCAAAGCGGCGCGTTCCCTGCGCCCACTCCCTTCGAGCAGGTGCAGTGGTTCTATGATCCGTACGGAAAAAATCCCTACTCCATGCAATGGAATTTCGGCGTCGCGAAACAGTTGAACACAAGCACGACCGTCTCCATCGACTATGCCGGCTCCGGCAGCCGGCGCCTGGACGTCGGCGGATACTACAACGTGGCCCTGACGCCCGGGCCCGGGAATCCTCGCGATCGCCAGCCCTTTCCCTATATCCACGCGACGTATTACGACCGGACGATCGGTCGCGGCAACTACAATTCGCTTCAGTTCCATCTGAACAAGCGCTATTCGAAAGGTCTCGCATACCAGGTGTCCTACACCTATTCGAAGTCGATCGACATCGGCTCGTCGGGATGGTACGGGGTCGAGGGCCAGTCCGTGCAGGATCCTTATCACTACAACAATGACCGCAGCGTATCCGGATTCGACCTGACCCATGTATTGAGCGTGAACGTCGTTTACGAACTGCCCTTCGGCAAAGGAAAGTCCCTCGCCACGGGCAGCCGATTTGTCGATTACGTAATCGGCGGATGGCAGATCAACAGCATCGCAACGGCGCGTTCAGGCCAGCCGTACAACATCACAGTTGCTGGCGACAGCGCTAATACCGGGAACACAGGTTATCTGCGGGCGAACTTGGTCGGCAACCCCAACCTGCCGAACCCAACCGCCCAGGCGTGGTTCAATACGGCAGCCTTTGCGGCCCCGCCCCAATATACGTTTGGAAACCTGGGCAGATACGCCATGCGGTCATCGGCGTTCTGGAATGTCGACGCGTCGGTATTCCGCGCATTTCCGTTCGCTGAAAACAGGGCCGTTGAGTTTCGCGCCGAATCGTTCAACACGCCGAACACGGTCATCATGGGTGTGCCGAATGGAAGCCTGCTCGACGCTAATTTTGGAAAGGTAACCTCGCTCGCCACGGGGAATCTGCCGCGGTCGCTGCAACTCGGCCTCAAACTTATTTTCTGAACCCGTTGTGCGATGATGCGAGCTGAAGTGCGCTCGTATTTTTCGATCGCCGGTTGCCGTCTGACGGCGGCATGTTGTGGCGCCGCTCTCTCGCTCGCCTTTGCTCAGGGGTCGCGAAACTGCGAACCGCCGCCGGAGTTGCAGGCCCAGCGTTTGGGACGGTCGCCCGGCGAGGCCGCAAACATCGCCGGCGCCTGGTTCGCCCAGCGGGGCGAGGCGCATTGCGCCGCTGTATTCTTCGGATCCGCGCTCGCTGCTGATCCCAAATCGCAGGATGCGCGCTACAACCTGGGCTTGGCCCTGTTAGAAGACCGCCAGGCGGAGCGAGCCGCAGAGACGCTTCAGGAGCTCGTCCATCGAGCGCCCGGTTCGCTGCGCGCCAGGCTGGCGCTGGGGCTTGCGCTGAAGGAGAGCGGGCGCCTGAACGAAGCAGAGTCGCAGTTCCGCGCCGCCATGGCGCTCGATGCAAGATCAGCGGCCGCCTTGCACAATCTGGGTGAAGTTCTGATTGCTGAGAAGCGTTACACCGCGGCCGCAACATACCTGCGCAGGGCGGTCGAACTCGAGCCGGACGATGTGGGCCATCACGCCGCCCTCGCCGAGGCGCTGTACGACAACGGCAGCTCCGACGAAGCTGTTCGAGTGCTGAAAAAGACCGTTGCGGAGCAGCCCCGGTCGGCCCTTGCGCTCTCCAGCCTGGGCACGCTCTATGCGCGGCAAAAACAATATGCGGACGCCGTCGAATATTTGCGCAAAGCCGTTGCAGCCGACCCGTCCGATGACGAGACGCGCCTGTCTCTTGCGAAGGCCCTGATCGGCCTGGATCGACAGGCCGAGGCGCTGCCCGTCCTTGATGCGGTTCTCAGGCGACGTCCGCGCCATCAGGAAAGCCGCTATTTGCGCGGGCTTGTCTACCGCGGCCTGGGCGAGTATCAAAAAGCGGCGGACGATCTGGAAATCGCGGCTCGCGAGAATCCCGCCGATTACGGTTCCCAATATAATCTCGGCTTCGTCCTGGCTCGCCTGAATCGTTTGCAGGAAGCGCGGCAGCATCTCGAAAAGGCGCTTCAGATTGAGCCTGATTCACAGGAGGCGCAATTCCAACTCGCCCAGCTGATGCGGCGCCTTGATCAGACAGAGATCGCGCGCAAAGAGCTGGCGGAGTTCCAAAAGCGCAAGCAGCAGGAGCAAATGGCCAATGTCGCCAGCGTCACCGCCAGTCGCGCCAACGCGGCGTTGCTGGATGGAGACGTGCAAACTGCCATCCAGGGCTATCGGGAGGCGCTGCGGCTCGATCCGGCGAATGCGAAGACCTGGTACAACCTTGCGCTCGCGCAAGAGAGATCCGGCGACGATTCCGCAGCCATCGTTTCGCTCGAGAAGTCCGTCGCGCTCGACCCGAAACTCGCCGCCGCGCGCAATGAGCTTGGTCTGCTGTACATGAAGCAAAACAGGAATCAGGATGCGGAGCGCGAGTTCAATCTGGGGCTGGCCGGCGATCCACAGTGCGCCGAATGCCAGAACAACCTCGGCGTTCTGTACGGCCGCACGGGAAAAGCCGCGACCGCGGAAAAGCTGTTTCGCCAGGCCATAGAAAACAGCCCGCGGTACACCCAGGCGCGCGTCAATCTGGCGTTGACGCTCGCCGGACTGAATCGGTTTGCCGATGCCAGGCGCGAGCTGGAGCAAACCCTGGCGCTCGAGCCGGACAATATCAAAGCTCTCACCGCCCTTGGCATGGTGCAGGGCCGCTCGCGCGACCCCGCCGCGGCGTCAACGTTTCGAAAGGTGGTCGCCCTTGATCCGCGTTCGCCGGACGCGCATTTGAACCTGGGAATCGCGCTCGCGGATCAACGCCAGCCGGAAGCCGCCCTTGATGAGTTCGCCGAGGCTGTCAGGCTGGCGCCTCGAAACGCCGCGGCGCATTACAACAAAGGGCGCGCGCTGGTGCAATTGCGGCGCTTCGAGGAAGCGTTGCCCGAACTGAAACAGGCCTGCGATCTGGATCCGGGCGTCGCAGACGCATGGTTTCAGATGGGCGCGGCGGCGCGCGAACTCCAGCAGTATGATGAGGCGATTGCGGCCCTGCGCACATCCCTGCAGCTTGATGCAAACAATCCTGAAGCTTCATTTCTTCTCGGCCAGTGCTTGCAAGCCGCCGGCAGAAGCCAGGAAGCGGTTCAAACTTGGCAGCGGACGCTTGAACTCGACCCCAATCACAGCCAGGCGCTGTACAGCTTATTCCGCGCTCTGGGTAAGAGCGATCCCGAACGGGCCAGACAATACGAGGCGCGATTCGTAGCCCTGAAGCAACAGGGAGGAATTGTTGAACGGGCGAGAACGCTCAGTAATTTCGCCATTGCGTCGGCCGAGAAGGGCGATTGGGAGGCGGCGATTTCGCAGCTTCACGAGGCGATTCAGGTTTGCGGCTCATGCGCATCGCTCGCCGCCCTCTACAAAAATCTCGGACTGATCGAATGCCAGAGCGGCAGGTTCAAAGAAGGCGAGGAAGACCTTCGCGTGGCGCTGCGCGACATGCCGGACGATGCGGAGATCGCCAACGCCTTGGAGCTGCTGCGCAAGATCCGGTCGCGATGAAGCCCGTTCGCGCCTCGACGTGCGCCGTCCGCGGCGTACAATCAACCTCAGTGGGCTTCGCGCTGCGATTGACGCTTGGCGGGCTGTTGCTCTGTTTGCCCGCCCTGACGGCGGATGTCGAATTCAATCGCGACATCCGTCCGATCCTTTCAGAGAACTGCTTCACCTGCCACGGTCCCGACCCCGGCAATCGCAAGACGGCGCTGCGGTTTGATACCGAGGAGGGCGCCAAAATCCCGCTCGGTAACAATAAGCGGGCCATTGTTCCGGGCGATCCGGATGCCAGCGAGATGTTCCGGCGCATCAGTTCAGAGAATAAGGCCATCCGGATGCCTCCAGCATACGCCGGAAAGTCCAAGCTTACGGATCGCGAGATCAGCCTCATTCGCCGCTGGATTGAGCAAGGCGCCCAATGGGAGCGCCACTGGGCGTTTATCCCGCCGAAGCGTCCGGCGCTGCCGCGCGTACACGACGCCCAGTGGCCGGCAAACGCGATTGATGATTTCGTGCTCGCGCGTCTCGAGCGGGAAGGGCTCAAGCCGTCGCCGGATGCAGATCCAGCCACGCTGCTGCGCCGCGTCTCGCTGGACCTCACAGGGCTTCCTCCAACTCAGGACGAGGTGGATGCGTTTCTGGCAGACACATCGCCCGGCGCATACGAAAAAGTCGTGGACCGCCTGCTCGCCTCGCCGCGTTACGCGGAGCGCATGGCGATCCGCTGGCTTGAAGCGGCGCGCTACGCCGACACAAATGGCTATCAAACCGACGGACCGCGCGATATGTGGCGCTGGCGCGACTGGGTCATCGACGCGTTCCGCCGCAATATGCCTTTCGACCAGTTCACCATCGAGCAGATCGCCGGAGACCTGCTGCCGAACGCTACGCTCGAGCAGAAGATCGCTACCGGCTTCCAGCGGAACCATCGCACCAGCGGCGAGGGGGGAATCATTGAGGAAGAGTTTCGCGTCGAGTACGTTGCCGATCGAACCGAGACTACCGCAACCGTTTGGCTCGGCGTGACCCTGGGCTGCGCCCGCTGCCATGACCACAAGTACGATCCCTTCACGCAGCGCGATTTTTACCGAATGTTCGCTTTCTTTAACAATGTTCCGGAGCGCGGCTTGGTCTACAACTTCGGAAACGAAGAGCCCGTAGTGAAGGCGCCGACGCCCGAGAACCAGAAACAACTGGCCGAACTGGACCGCAAGGTCGCCGAAGCGGAACGAAGGTGGTCGTCGCTCGAGCCAGAATTGACCGCGGCGCGCCGCACCTGGGAAAAATCGCTTGCGAGCCTGCCGCCATTCGAGTGGACCATCGACGGCGGCCAGGTCCTCCATTTAGGGCTGGACGGCGGAGAGCCCGTCGCCGGCTGCGAACAAAAGCGCTGCGCGCTGCCGGCGACCGCGGGTCGCCGGGGAGCAGCGCTCCTGTTTGACGGCAAGCAATTCGTTGACGCCGGAAAGGTCGCGCCGTTCGATTGGCAGGATCCCTTCACCTTTTCTGCCTGGATCAAACCGTCATCGCCCGACGGCGCTATTCTTTCGCGCGCGCAGGATTACTGGGAAGGCCAGGGCTACGCCCTGCTGTTGAAGAACGGTAAAGTACGGCTGCACGAAACCCTCCGCTTCACCGACATCAGCCTGCGTCTGGAGACGGAGCAGCCCGTCGCGATGAATGAATGGACGCACGTAGCCGTGACCTATGACGGCCGCCGCAAGGCGAAAGGCGTCCATATTTACTTCAACGGCATTCCGCAAAAGATCAAGGTTGAATTCGACGAACTGACATATCCGTTCGGCGCGAGCGAGCCGTTCCGAATCGGCGCGGGAGGGGGCCTGCGATTTCGTGGCGCAATCGACGATGTCCGGGCTTACAACGTGGCGCTCACGCCGGAAGAGATTGCGACTCTTCCGCTGCTGGAATCCGTCAACGCGCTGGCTGCCATTCCCGAACGGAACCGGACGCGCGCCCAGCAGGACAAGTTGACGTTCTGCTATCTTGACCGCTTCGCGCCAACGGAGCTGCGCGAGGCGCGCAATCATTTGATCGCCGCCCGGAATGAACGGCGTA
>Ga0070740_10001213_pt1 | contig 37654 bp, 38 predicted proteins | sample Coa_R2_FD_67286 | JGI IMG/M metagenome (GOLD analysis project Ga0070740, IMG submission 67286) | Surface soil microbial communities from Centralia Pennsylvania, which are recovering from an underground coalmine fire - Coalmine... | ecosystem: Environmental > Terrestrial > Soil > Unclassified ... | reverse complement strand
GGCAGACCGGGAGGCTGGAGGCGTCGAATTTCAACACTACCGGCGGCAGCGTTCCGGGAGGAAGGCGTTTTAAGTCGGCGAGCGCGAGATTCGAAAGCTGGGTTACGTCCGCATCAGCATCCGTGCCCGGCTGGAAATAAACCTTGATCATGCTGACGCCCAGCATCGAGCGCGATTCCATGTGATCGATGCCGCTGGCCAGGGTGAAGAACCGCTCCAGGGGATTCGTGATATCGGTTTCGATATCTTCCGGCGGCATGCCGGAATAGAAGGTCGCCACCACCACTTCCGGCAGATTGATGGTCGGGAATAGATCTACCGGCATTCGCGCCACGCTGGTGATGCCGATCACCATCAGCGCCAGGCAGATCACGATGATGAAATACGGGTTGCGGATAGAAAAACGGGCCATGGAGGGTTACTTCGCTGCTTCCTGACCTGGAACTCCTACCAGTTCGATCATCTTCGGCTGCACAAGCTGGCCGGCTTTCAGACCGCTGCGGTCGCTGACCACCACTATCTCGCCTTCCTTTAATCCAGAGAGAATTTCGGCGTCGGTTGCGGTCTGGATTCCGAGAGTGACCGGCCGGATCTCAATCTTGTTCCCCTCCGTGACTACGTCCACGGTGTTCTTTTCACCAAGGTCCACCGCCTGAATCGGCACGGCCAGAGCATTGTTTTTGCGCTCCAGCACGAGGGTCGCCTCGGCGTAGAGGCCGGGCACGAGCAGCCGCTGCGGATTTGGCACGTCGACTTCGGTGTGCATGGTGCGTGTGTCCTCCTGCACATCCACCGAGAAACGCGCGATTTTCCCAGGGAACTGGTGATTCAACGACGGCACGGAGACCGTCACCGGATCCCCCACCTTGATGTAGTGGACATACGATTCTGGCACCGGAATCACCAGCCGGAAAAGGTCGTCCTCGGAAAGCCGGACCAACGGCATGGCCTGGGTACTGGAATTGGTTCCGGCCTGCATCAGCGTCCCCTGGTTGGCATAGCGTTGCGTCACGACGCCCGTAAACGGCGCGGTGATCTTCGAGTAATCGAACAGCACCTGGTCGCGTTCCTTCTTGGCTCGCGCTTCGGCCAGCCGGCTGCGGGCGGCCTCCACGTTCGATTTGGCTTCTTCAATTTGCGCCGCCGAGGCGAGCGCCTTGCCCTCGGCGTCATCGACTTCCTGCTGCGCCACCAGGCCTTTTTTAGTCTTCGAGACTTCCGCCAGCCGTTCGAACTGGTATTGCAGGGCTTTGTGCTGCGCCTCGTAGCGGTTTACGGCATTCTGCGCATAGGTGACCTGATCGGCGGCGCTCTGAATGGCCGCGTCGTCCTGCTTCAACTGCGCCTCGAGTTCGGGGATTTCCAGCGTGGCCATTACCTGGCCCTTCTGCACGCGAGTCCCGTAATCCACCTTCAAGTCCTTAACGAAGCCTGCTTCCTTGGCATAAACGTCAATCTCCTGGAAGGGGACCAGTTCCGAGGACAGCGCAAGGGTCCGTTCCAGCAGTTTCCGGCCGGCTTTCGTAACGCCGACCGACACCCCGGCCGCCGCGGAGTCGGCCGTACCGGGATCCTTCGCCTGCACCTTCTCGCCTGTCCCGCAGGAGGTCAACATGCCCGCCGCGGCCGCGACCGCCGCCAAACCGAAAAGAAACCGCGATCCCTTCAACTTAGCCTCCAGGGCTGATCGCATGCCGCGCCAGCCCTCTGTATCCGCTCCGCAAGTTCTTCCAGAGAAAACCGAGAGGAACGGCAGAACTCAACCAGATCTTGCTCTTCCCTTTGAATCTTCAAGGCTGTTTCGTACACTTCGGCGGCGGCGGAGTGCGGAATCGTGAGGACTCCGTGGCGGTCGGCGTGAATCAAATCACCCGGGCAGACCTTCAGGCCCCCGACCTCCACCGGCTCGCCGAATTCCACGATGTGCGCGTAGGCGTGCGATACGGACACCGAACCCGCGAACAAATGGAATCCTGAAGTCTCAATCGCCGGCAGATCGCGGACAGCGCCGTTCGTCACGCACCCGGCGCATCCTAATGCCTGTCCGATCGCCGCGTGAATTTCGCCGACGAACGCACCCACACCCGGGCTATGATCGATATCCTGAAGGACCATCACTTGCGGCCGGGGCATGGAGGCGACGTACTCCCACCAATCCATCCGGTCGTAATAGCAGCGCCGTGAGATGGGGGGCGACAGCGTCCGGATCCGGCCGGTGACGGCATAACCGACCAGGGCCGGGAGATTCGGAATCATACACCGCACGGAACTGTTCGCGAAGCCTTCGTTGCGAAGGCGGACCTCCAGCCGTTCAATCGCGTTGGAAATGGTGCAGGTGTCAAAGGCTTGAAGCTTCTGGATCTCGGCTGCGGGGAGGCCGTTTGGCTGAGTCATAATTTCACACCCGTCGCGCGTGCCACGACGGCTGGAGGCGGTCGAAAATTATTCTACAGCCAACAAGATACGATGTCAGTTGCGGCCTGACCCATACCAGCAAGTTGGTATTTTTCACAGAAAACAACGGTAGAGTGGACCTTTACGCCGGGAGCTTCGGTTAGGATAGGGGTAAGTCATGAAGTCCGTGCAGCCCGTAGCCGCGGCGTTCGGGGCAGGTGTGCCCGAAGCCAACCGCGCTGCCGCCCCGCTGTCTCCGCGACGGCCGGTGGCCTACGGATTCATGGATAGCTCGCGGCTCGCGCTGCTGATCGGCTTCGGCGGCCTCCTGTCGATTATGGGCCTGGCCGGTTTCGACGCCCTCCACGTCCTCGATCAGTTCCGCCGCAGCGACAATGAAATTCGCACGCGCTATCTCTCCCAAAATCACGTTCTGAACGATATTCGTTCCGACGTTTACGTTTCCGGCACCTACGTGCGCGACTACGTGCTCGAACCGGACCCGGACCGCGCCGAGACGTTCCGCACCAGCCTGGAGCAAGTCCGCAAGCATATGGACTCCGCTTTGGAGCTTTACGGACGCCAGGCGGCCCGCGCTGAACTTCAGCACTATTCGGCTCTACGCTCCGAACTCATAAACTATTGGGAAACGTTGGCGCCGATCCTGAAATGGAGCGCCAGCGAGCGCCGGGAGCAGGGCTACATTTTTCTCCGCGACGAAGTCTTTCCACGCCGTCAAAACATGCTGGCGATCGCCGACCGCATCGCGGCTATCAACGAGCAGCAATTAACCGCGGGGAATGCGGAGGTGGTCTCGCTGCTTTTGCGTTTTCAGACGCGGCTGCTCGTGACGCTGGTGGCCGCGCTGGTTCTCGGCCTGGCCATGGCTTTATTCAGCACCCGCAAGATTCTGGCGCTCGAAAGCCAGGCCGCCAGCCGCTACGAGGAAGTCGCCCACGCCCGGGGGCAATTGAAGGATCTTTCCGCCCGCCTGGTGCAGGCCCAAGAGACCGAACGCCGCGCGCTCTCGCGCGAGCTGCACGATGAAGTCGGCCAGTCTCTTTCGGCGGTACTGGTGGAGTTGCGCAACCTCTCCGCCGGACCGGCGATCCGCGCCGACGAACAGTCCTGCAGCCACGTGGAAACAATCAAAGGTCTGGTGGAGAGCACCGTCCGCGTGGTCCGGAATATGTCTCTCCTCCTGCGGCCTTCCATGCTGGACGATCTGGGGCTGGTGCCCGCCCTCAAGTGGCAGGCTCGCGAGTGCTCCAAGCGCACTTCCATGGATGTGAACGTGGCCGCCGAACTCGATTCCGACAACCTGCCCGACGACTATAAAACCTGCATCTATCGCGTGGTTCAGGAAGCCCTGAACAACTGCGCGAAGCACTCGCAAGCCAGCACGATTCGCATTAAGGTCCAGCAGGAGCCGGACCGCCTGATACTGACCATTCAGGATGACGGCCAGGGCTTCGACCCGCAGCAGATCAAAGGTTTGGGGTTGCTCGGCATTCAGGAGCGCGTCGCGCGGTTAGGCGGCGTCTGCGCCATTCACTCCAATCGCGGTACCGGCACCATTCTTTCGGTGGAACTGCCGTTCCAGGCGGAGGACCACGATCTCGTCACCAGTGAAACCCATTCGCATTCTGTTAGCTGACGATCACACCGTCATGAGAAAAGGGCTCCGGCTGCTGCTGGAAAGCCAGCCCGACTTCAGCGTGGTCGCGGAAGCGTCCGACGGCCGGCAGGCCGTCGCCCAAGCCGAGGCCACTCAGCCCGACGTGGCGGTGATCGATATCGCCATGCCCAACCTTGGCGGAATCGAGGCCGCCCAGCGGATCGCCTCCGTACTGCCCAACGCCGCCATCGTGATTCTGAGCATGCACTCCGACGAAGGCTACGTCTTGCGGGCCCTGAAAGTGGGTGCAAAAGGCTACCTGCTGAAGGATTCGGCGGAGGGCGATCTCATTGAAGCGATTCGGGCGGTCCACCAGGGCCGCACTTTCTTCAGCCCGGAGATCAGCAAGATGCTGGTGGAAGATTATATCCGGGAGATTCGCACTCGCGGCGCCGAGGACAGTTACGACCTGCTCACCAGCCGCGAGCGGGAAATTCTCCAGCTATTAGCCGAGCGGAAATCCAACAAAGAGATCGCTCAGGAGCTGAATCTCAGCCTATATACGGTGGAAACGCACCGCCGAAATCTTCAGGAGAAGCTAAACGTCCACAGCTTGGCCGAACTGATCCTCTATGCCGTGCGCAAGGGCGTCATCTCCTGAGCGAATCACCGCTTGAGGGAGAGCGGGCGCGCATCCTGGAGCGCTGGTTTCGACGCCGCCGCCCAATAGGACAGCGCCAGTTTCACCGCGCGCGACACATCTTCGGCTCGTAAGGGTTTTGCGAGCACGTCGTAGCCGCCGCGCCGGATCACTTCCTGCCACAGATATTCATCGACCACCCCGGATGCCAGGAGCACGCACGGCCGTCCCTGCGCTACCGACAGCTTCTGCACAACCGTTCGCCAGTCCGCGCCGGGCCAGTTGCGATCGAAGATCGCAACCGGCGCCCCCAGCCTCTCGGCAAGATCCGCAGCTTCCTCACACGATCGCGCGAAATGCAGACGGAGCGACTGCCTATCCGCCACGTCTTTTAACACTTGCTGGTCCTTGTCGCTCACCACCAGCGCCACCACCGCCGTTCCGGACTCCCGATCCTGATCGGCGGCGGTTCCACGGCGGGGAAGCCTCTTGAAGAGTGACCGGAGGGCTTTCCACATAGACGGCTCTACATCGAGCTTACGAATTCGCTTCCTGGACCGGAATACCAGTGGGATGGTATTCGCGAGCCCAGGCTCCGAGTAGCGCTCCAGGTTGAGTTGGTGGGCGGGCGCTTTGGGGGTAAATCAGGGGCGCGCCCGCCGCTTGGGTTCGTTGAACCTATTCTAGGATTCCGCCCGGCGGAGTTGAATACAACCGATCTGGTAAATTCGCCGGAGGCCTCCCGGGTAGCCAGACTGCCCTGTGGAGGCGTCCTCGCCTCGGGCCGGCCGGGCTGTGCTACTGCCGCTTACTGAACAAAAATGACGCATGCGCAGTATACCCGCGACCCGCCGCGCGCCTTACAGTTGGCTCATGACGGTTCGAACGTTCATGGTCGTGGGGCTTGTTTTTGCGGGCGCGGTCTCGGGGTTTGCCCAAGACGAGATCCACCACAGCAACATCAGCGTCGGTCTCGGGCCGGCGATTCCGGTCGGCAATACCACGAATTATCTTTCCGCCGCGCCTCTTTTCCGCGCGGCTTACGGCTACCGGTTTAACAAGTGGTTTCAAGCCGACGCCGGGCTCCAGATCGCCTTTGGAGCAGCCAATAATCAAAACGCGGAAGTGAGCGATATCGGAGCGCTCCAGGGCGGCGATCACGAATTCATGATCCCGCTCGGCGGCCGGATCTACATCCCGACCCGATTCAGCCGGGTCGATCTGTCGGCCGGGGGCGGCGCGGCCTATCTGCACTATTCCGAGACCATTCCGGGAGCCGGCCAGATCGGCGTGTACTGCTATTCCTGCACGTCCCGCGCCGGATGGGGCGGGTACGGACTGGCCAGCGCGCGCTATTTCCTCGACGACAACCACATCTTCAGCCTCGGAACCACGTTCCAGTACATCGCGGCCTCCACCAACGGACAGGCCGTCGGGAACATTCCCCCAGTCCGGACCACAGATCATTGGACCAACGTGATCTTCGAATTCGGCCTGAGCTTCTGACGGCGCTGGGCGCGCGCATGGTGGAATTTGGCCCACCGCATGACCGGCGGAATGGCGCTCCGCACGGCCAGTTCGGCATGGAAGGCTCGCCGTTCTTTCAATCGCGATGGCTCTGAGCGAGTTGGCCCAGAGCATCTCCAATACGTTTCTGATCCTTCCCCCACCGCTCCGAACCCGGATCGTCTGGCGACGCTGCGTACCCGCGCTCCGCCGGAAAGCCCTCGACCAGGTCTCCTATCCCGATTTACGAGTGCCACCGCAAGCGCAACCACGGGTTCTACCGAATCGCTCGTCGAATGGATCGTGCTTGTGCCCGTAGCAGCGCCATGCTTTCGATTTCGCTGTTGGTGGCCTAATTTTCGGCGGCCGCGGCGCCAGAAGCCGTCCGCCACGCCTGAATTTACCGTTGCAAACCAGTTCAATATACCTTCCTGCTGGTATGGGAAACCCGCGCTGCCGCGCCTATTCTTTCAACTGGGTGAAGCTCTCGATTCCAGTCGTGCTGGCCAGCGCCCGCGCCGAGGATCGGACTGTTTTGACGGGTCTGCTGGCGGGCAGCCCTTGGATGCTGGTCGAGACCTCCACCCCGGCTCAGGCGGTCCAGGCGCTCCGGCTGGCGAAATTTCCTATTGTCTTGTTCGACCCCACACTCGCGGGAACTCATGCGCCGAACCGCGTCCAGACTATGCTGCGCAGCTTCCTGCGGGCGCGCCGTGGCGCCTGCGCGATTCTGTTGCTGGACGACCCCCCCGGCTCGGATTGCATCCCGCCGGCGCTTGCCTTTGACGCCGTGGTCCGCCCGCTCGATAAGGAACAGGTCTTTCGGGCCCTCTTTTTCGCTTACAGCCATTGTAAGATCAAGTGGCCCATCGGCGTTCTCCCCAGGGCGCCCAAGCAAGCCATCACCAGCACCGGCCAATAGTCTTTCCGCCCTGTACCTCCGGATCGATCCGGAATATCCTGGTAACAGTGCGTGATCGCGCGCCATCCAAACTCGCGAAGGCAATTTAGAGATGAAATGCGCCGTCATTTTCGCCGCGGTGTGGTTGCTTTCCTGGTCCGGATGGGCGCAATCCCTTACGCGCGAAGTGAAGGGCGTGGTTCGCGACCAGTATGGACATCCTCTCCGCGGGGCCGTAGTTCAGATCGAAAACACGGCTACCCTGGAAGTCCGCTCCTATGTCACCGGGGAATCCGGAGAATTCCACTTTGCCGGCATTTTGACCAACGCCGATTACGAACTTCGTCCGAAATATCACGCCCAATGGGGCGAAACCCGGCGGTTGAGTAAATTCGATTCGCACAATCCGGCAGTCGTGAATCTCACGGTCAGGCTGGAAGGCGCCCGCAACGAATCTCCATAATTAGGCTGCTATCCCCGCGAGCTCCTCAATCGCCCGTCAACGTGTGCGGATCACCGCGGGCGGAACGTCTTTACGATCCCGTTTACATCGCGAGCCAGCGCTTTCACGCGGCCATCCCGCGGGGAGGGGCAGCTCAGGTCCGGAGTCTCCTCGTCTCCCAACTGAACCGTCAGCCTGCTGCCGAACGATGCGCTCTTCGCGCAGCGCTGCGGCGGCAGCGCCGGTAGAGGCTTTGCGGAGTCGAGATCCGCATAGAATCGTTTGACCAGAGCGGGAGGCAGGCTGCGGCGCTGCGGCTTTGCCGGTTCTCGATCCGGGCGGCGCCCCGTTTCTGTGTATTCCGCCGCGCCGGTGCGCAGCACGACGATCCGAAAGCCAGGGCGGTTCGTCGATCCCGAGTTCACGATCACCGCGGAGTCCTCCGCCGCGGAACCCAGGGCGGCGCAGGCAATCAACATGACACCGAGCCTGTTCATACCACTGTGATATCATCACCGCGGCGATCTCTCTATGGCCAACGCTGTCTCCGCAGTGTCAGGCGCGCTCCCGGCAGGGGCGTCCGCAGAACATGCCCGCCATTGCGCGCTGGTCCGCGTTACGCACTGGATCAACACCGTGAGCTTCGTCGCGCTGGTAATCAGCGGGATCGCGATTCTCCTCGCGCACCCGAGACTTTACTGGGGCGAGACGGGCAGCCTCGGCGGACCCTCGCTGCTTGACCTGCCGCTGCCCTTCGTGTTCGCCGGGCAATCGGGCTGGGGCCGGGCCCTGCATTTCCAATCCGCGTGGGCGTGCGTGCTGAACGGCTGTATTTACGTTGTTTCGGGCGCGTTCAGCGGCCACTTTCGCGGCAGAATGGCGGAATCGGGCTATAACGCCGCTCAGCGCGCGACCTATCTGGCCGTGATCTTCCTGCTGTTTCCTCTGATTGTGTGGACCGGGCTCGCAATGTCGCCCGCGGTGGTGTCGGTGGTTCCGGAAATCGTGACGATCTTCGGCGGGCAGCAGACGGCGCGCACCCTGCATTTCTTCGCCGCGAACGTGGCGGTTCTGTTCTTCTTCGTCCACCTGATTCTGGTCTGGCGAGCCGGTTTCCTGAGTCACGTGCGCGCCATGATTACCGGCCAAATGAGGACGGAGCGCGCATGAAACTCTCGCGCCGCACCATCGTGAACACGGGGGTCCTGGCGGCTGGAGGAGGCGCATCGGCAGCCGCCGCGAAGCTGGCCCGCCGCTACGGGCTGATCCCGCCCGATCCGGGAGGCATCTACGGACCCGGCGAAGTCCTGACCTACGCCACGCAGCGTATTCTTACCTCGGAACATTCGATGGCTCGCCAGTTCAACCGCAGCCAGATCTCCCAAATCGCGCCCGTCATCGGCGAACCTCCGGAAACGGAATCCTACCGCCGCCTGCTGGCCGCGGGCTTCCTGCCCTGGCGGCTCACGCTGGACGGCCTGGTCGCACGGCCGCTCTCTCTCTCGTTGGACGATCTGATGCGCCTGCCCTCCTCCAGCCAAATCACGCATCAAGCCTGCGAAGAAGGATGGTCTTTCATCGCCGAATGGACGGGCGTGTCGCTCGCGTATCTTTTGAACACGGCCGGCGTGCTCCCGGCGGCGAAGTATATCGTGTTCTTCCCGTTTGACGAATCCTGGGACAGCCTCGACATGGCCGACGCGTGGCACCCGCAGACTCTTCTGGCCTACGCGATGAACGGCGAACCGCTTCCCACACGCCACGGCGCTCCGCTGCGATTGCGCGTGCCCCGGCAGCTCGGATATAAGAGCGTCAAGTATCTTTACCGGATCTTCGCGACGGACACGCTCAAAAGTATCGGCAAGGGCCTTGGCTCGTCCTCGCCCGATCTCGGCTATACCTGGTACGCGGGCATCTGAAAAACGCACGCTCCAGCGTGGCCGCGGGACCCAACCGCGCCGGGAGCACCGATTGTACGGAGTTCTTTTTAAAAGGCGGCTGGAGGAAGCCATTGAGGCCGGCGCCCAACAGGCTCGTTCAGCAGCCTGCGAAGGCGCGGGCTTTATTTCCAATCCGCAGTAAAGACGTTGAACTCGTACGGCGTCTTGCCCTGGTAGCTCGAAATAAATACGATTTTCTTGCCGTCTGGCGAAAATTCGGGGAAAGCCGTGAAGCCGCCGTAGCGCGTCACCTGTTCCAGGCCGCTGCCGTCCAGGTTAATCAGATAGAGCTCGAAGTCATTACTATCGCAGTGATTCTTGTTCGACGAAAACAGCAGCTTCTTTCCGTCCGGCGTGAACGTCGGCGCGAAGTTGGCGCAGCCGTTGGCCGTAATCTGCTTCGCGTGGGAGCCGTCGCTATTGGCCACCCACAGCTCCATCTTCATCGGAGCCGTCAGATTTTGCTTCAGCAGATCGCGATATTCCTTCAACTTTTCGGGCGTGTTGGGGTGGTACGCCCGCCAGGCCATCTTGCTCCCGTCCGGCGACAGCACCGGTCCGCCGTCGTAGCCCTCGGTCCTGGTGATTTGTTTTTTTCCGGAGCCGTCTTCGTTCATCTCCCAGATATCCAGATCCCCTCCAGCCAGCGAAGTATAAATGATCTTTTTCGTTTTCCGATTGATCGTCGCCTCCGCGTCATATCCCGGTGTATCTGTCAGTTTCTTGATTATTTTGCCATTGTCCTCGGCCAAATAAATGTCATAGCCCGGCCACACGCCCCAAAAGTATCCTTTCCTGCGATCTGGCCGCGCGGGGCAGCTCGCCGAAGCCTCGTGCGTCGACGCAAACAGGATATGCTTGTTATCGGATAGAAAATATCCGCAGGTGGTGACGCCTTTGCCTGTCGAGACCATCTTCACATCCGACCCGTCCGCGTTCATCGTGTAAATCTGGTCGCATTCGTGGCCGTCCCGAGTCGATTGGAAGATCAGCCGTTTGCCGTCGGGAGCCCAGTAGGCTTCCGCGTTTTCGCCTCCATGCGTGAGCTGCCTCAGATTGCTCAGGCGCTCGGACGTCTGGCTCAGTCCCAGGCTCGCGAAACCACATCCGGCGAGCAAAGCGGGAAGGCAAAGCAGCTTCTTCATAAGCGACCATTGTAATATCGCATGAAACTCGGTATTGACTTCGGTACAACTCGCATCGTGGTGGCGGCGGTTGACCGCGGCAACTACCCGCTGGTGCCGTTCGAAACACCCGAAGCGGTGTTCGAGTGGTTCCCGCCCCTGGTGGCCCTGAAAGGCTCCGAGCGCCGCTTCGGATGGGACGCCTGGCACGCTCAGGCGAACCCGGAATGGACTGTGATCCGGTCGCTCAAGCGTTATCTGGAGGATGCCGGGCCCGAGACCCTGATCGAGGTCGCGGCGCCGTCCTCGGGCTGCGCTTCCGTGCCCCTCTCGGAGCTGATGCATGGCCTGCTCACAGCGCTGCATCAGGCCCTGGCCGCTCGCTTCGGCGCGGGCGAGAAGTTCGAAGCGATGCTCGGCGTTCCCGCCAACGCCAACAGCAACCAGCGATTCCTCACCGTCGAAGCATTCCGCCGGGCCGGGTTCGATGTGCTGGGCCTGCTGAATGAGCCGTCGGCCGCTTCCATCGAATTCGGCCACCGGCAGCGCTTCACCGGCCGGGTCCTGGTTTACGACCTGGGCGGCGGCACCTTCGACGCCTCTATGGTCGACCTGGATGAACGCACGCACACGGTCATCGCCACCGAGGGCATCACAACGCTCGGGGGAGACGATTTCGACCGCCTGCTCGCCGAACTTGCGGTCGGCCCGGAGACGCTGGCGGCGCTCGATGCCAGTGCGCTGTTCCGGCTCGAAGACGAGTGCCGTCGCCACAAGGAGGCTCTGCATCCCAACTCGCGGCGCATCGTGGTGGATCTGGATGTGATCGAGGAAGGACGCGGCCAGGTAACCATTCAGGTCGCCGATTTCTATGAGCGCTGCCGCCCGCTGATCCGGGAAACGATGGCGGCGACTTCCAAGCTCGCCCGGCGCGCGGATGTGGACGCGCTGTACATCACCGGCGGAGGAAGCGAACTTCCGCTGGTGGCGCGCATGCTCCGGGAAGACTTCGGGCGCAAGGTGAAGCGCAGCGAATATACCCGGTCCGCGACGGCGATCGGCCTCGCCATCCAGGCCGATGAAAGCTCGGGCTACACGCTGCGGGAGGTTTTCACGCGGAATTTCGGAGTGTGGCGGGAGTCCGACTCCGGCCATCGCATGATCTTCGACCCCATCTTCCCGCGGGGCACGCGCCTCCCGGTTGCGGGCGAGCCGCCCGCGGCCGTGGTCCGGCAGTATCAGCCGGTTCACAACGTCGGCGATTTCCGCTACCTGGAAGCCGCCCAGGTGAACGACAGCGGCCAGCCCTCCGGCGATATCGCCATCTGGGACGAGATTCTGTTTCCCTTCGATCCCTCCCTGGCCGGCGTGGCGGACCTGGGCGGGGTGCGCGTGGGCCATTCCGGCCTGGCGGCCGCGCAGGAAATCGAGGAGCGCTACGCCTGCGATTCCACCGGCGCGGTCGCGGTCACGATTCGCAATCTCACCTCGGGCTATGGCCGCGAGTACCGGCTCGGGCGCTGGAGCGGCAAGCCCGCCGTGGTCCGCCCCACCGCACAGAAGCGCTCCCGTAAGCTCTCCTCCGATGCGTCCTGACTCGTTCGAACTGGCGCTTACGGCAACCGTAGCCGCCGGTCTGGGCCTCGCCGCAACGCGCGTCGTCCCGCTTCTTTCCAAGTTCGCCAGGCACACGCTCTGGTGCATGGCCGCGCTTGCGATCCTGCCGGTGGCGCTGCGTCTCGCTCTGCTTCCGCGCGCCCCGGTTCCCATTCCCGCGACGGCCGACGATACCAGCTACGTCCTGCTCGCCGGCACGCTGGCGCATTTCCGGCTCGCCAACCCGCCGCACGCCTTCCATCGCTTCTTCGAGACGAACTTTGTAATACAGGAGCCCACCTACAGCTCCATCTTTCCGATCGGGCCTGCCATCCCGATGGCTCTCACAAAGCTGATCTTTGGCCACCCCTGGCCCGGAGTGCTGCTCGCCGAAAGCCTGTTCTGCGCGCTGTGCTATTGGATGCTGCGGGGGTGGGTATCGCCGGGATGGGCGCTCGCCGGCGGAGTGCTGGCCGTGTGCGAGTTCGGGCCGCTCAGCTATTGGATGAACAGCTACTGGGGCGGTGCAGTCTCTGGAATTGCGGGATGTCTGCTGTTCGGCGCGATTCCCCGGCGCAGTTGGACCCTCGCGGGGATCGGCCTGGGGATTCAGCTTTTGAGCCGGCCATTCGAGTTTGTGCTCCTGACGATTGCCGCGGTAGCGTTTTGGATTTCCGCCAAGCATTGGCGAGGACTGTGGAAAACCGGGATCGGGCTGGCTCCCGCGACCTTGCTGCTGTTGCTCCACAACCACGCCGTGACTGGCAAATGGACCACCCTGCCGTATCAACTCAGCCGCGCTCAATATGGCTCGCCCACGACGTTTACGTTCCAGATGAACCCCAAGCCCTCGCGCGAGTTGAGCCAGGAACAGAGCGACAACTACGACGCCCAATCCGCCGTGCATGAGCGCGAGTCGCGCAAACCATTTTTCAAACGGCTGGCGGACCGGCGGTCCTGGGTTCGATTTTTCGTTTTGCCTCCTTTATATATGGCGCTGGCGGGTTTCGTGCTCGCGCTGAGCGACCTGCAAATGAAGCTGGCACTGGGTTCGGTCGCTGTATTCGCCCTCGGCACAAATTTTTATCCCTATTTTTATCCGCATTATGCCGCCGCCGTTGCCTGTGTGTTCCTGCTGATGGTGGTAATAGGGCTCGACCGGATCGGGCGTCTCAGTCCGCGAGCCGCGGTCGTGATTTTCGTGCTCGCTGTGGCGCATTTCGGCTTCTGGTACGGGCTGCACCTGGGCGCGAGCGACCAGACCCTCGCCGCGATGCTGCCGTACGAGACCTCAGATTACATCAATCGCGGCGACCCGGAAGGCCGCGCAGCCATTCTGAAGCAGCTTAACCAGGCGCCGGGCCGGCAATTGGTGTTCGTACGCTTCGCCCCCCAGCATCCGCTGCGCGAATGGATCGGCAATGAGGCAGATATAGACAAATCCCGCATAGTCTGGGCCCTGGATCGGGGCCGCACCGAAGATGCGATCCTACGGAAGTATTACCAGGACAGAAGGACTTGGTTACTCGAGCCAGACGATCACCCGCCGCGTCTGACACCCTATCCAGAACTACCAGTACTTCATTTTGAAGAGGTTCGTTAGTTGACGAGTAAAAATCTATTGTTTTCCACTTGTTATTAAAGCTTACGCCTTGACGCGCAAAGCATACTCCCGTATACTCCGGTTATCCCCATAGTTTTGTTTCGAGTGCCAGGGCGTTGGACGTGGGGACATTGATTGACCGGAGGGCAACAATTTGAGACTTCGAAAGGTAACGATAGGTGCGCTGTTTGTGTTCGGCGTTGGCGTGGCGTTAGGGGGCACTGTCTGTCCTGATTCGCCTGGAACGGGTACTAACTCCGGCGGCGCTTTCGTCCATCCTCCCGATCCGACGGGAACGGGCTGCAATGCGGTGATTACGATTGCCGCAAACGGCTCGATCTCCACAGCAGTAACCGATTCCACTCCCTTTAATGGGAGCGAGGATGTCATCATCGGAGTAGTGAACAACAGTAGTTCTCCCGTTGGCTCGCTGAATCTGACGGGCCCGATGGGCGGTATAGCGATCTTTGGTCTCGATACCGACGGCATCTGCTTTTTCACGTTCACCGGTGACAGCTACTGCGCCGGAAAAACCTCGGATCCTGCCGACTATTTTGGACCGACAACCTCTGCCTTCACGAATATCAGTTCGGACCAAAACAGTGGCACGGTTGTGTTCAACCCTCCCATCCCGCCTGGAGGCAAAACGTTCTTCAGCCTTGAAGGTACACCGACGGCCAGCCTGGGCGTGACGATTGGGCCTGCGACGCCCGCCCCGAGCACGCTTACGTTGCTGGGCATAGGCATGGTTTTGCTCGCCGGATGGACGTTCCGGTCCAGGATTCGCGAGCGGTTCGCTCGCTCATAAAGCCCGCCGGTTAGCTGGTCCTGTTTCGAGTCGATTAGCGCGGCAGAATCTCCCGCAGCAGCGGGTAGGTGAGCCGCGCTAATTCATTTCCCGCATTCGTGGTTGCTTGGTCCGAACGCGAAGCGTTCCACAGGAAAATTCTTACCAGAGCGGTGTCCGTGCGGTGGTCCCGAAAGGCATCCGGCACAATCCAGAATTTGGCGGCCCACTCGCTCGCGATCACCCGGCGGGGCGTCTGATACCAGTACAACGTCACCGCCCGTTGCGCCCCATGGATGGTGACGTACTTGTTCACGCTAATCCTTCCAGCGTCAGTTTCCAAAGCCAGAGTTTCGCTTGCGACCGGAACCCATCCGTTGCCCGGCAGGCAGACCTGGGGCGAATGAGGCTGGCTGGCACCGTCTCGCTGAGACTTAAACCAGGCGAGGAACAAATCCGCGAGTACCCCGTCTTGCTGCCGCATATACGTCCGCTGAAGCAAACGGTCTGCGCGCAACTGGGCGTTTACCTCCGGGTCGATTGGGACCTCCTGAATCTTGCGCCAGCCGCCAATCCACTCGGGCAGCTTCGAAAGATCAGGCGTCTTGGGCGCGCGCTCGCCGTCTGCGGCCCACTTCACCAGCAGCGCCTGGCCGCCGAGGAAGGCGGGGACGAACAGGGCCCGGCGGGTCAGCTTCGCGTGTTCCATTACTGGCGCGCCTCCTGAAACCGCCCGTAAAGCGAATTAAAGAGCCAGCGAAGCGGGATCAACACCGCAAGGCTCACGACAAAAATCACCCAGCCCGCGGCCTGATGCGGCGTCCCCGAATCGAGCGCCGGCAACCAGGCAGACACGGCCACACGGGCGGCATTGGCGACGATCGCCACGGGAATCGCGGCCAGCAGCACGGCGGCTCGCATCCATGGCTTGGGATCGGCAAGATAAGCGAATACCACGGCCATGAATCCCAGCGGCAACAGAAAGCGAATGCCGTTGCAGGCTTCGGCCACGGCCACCCGATGGCCGTTTACATCGAGCACGTTGCCCTCACGGATAACGCCGATGCCGGAAAAGGTGAGCATGCCCGCGGCCAGCCGGCTCGCGGTAAGTTGTAAGGGCAAGGTGAGCTGGTTATAAACGATCGCCAGTTTCGGAAGCATGAACAGCATCAGCAAAAGGGGGAAGCTCCAGGCCCGCAGGAGGCTGAATCCGCCCAGGCAGACCACCGTTCCCACAATCGAGAGCAGCAGCCCTACGGAACTCGCGAACAGCCCCACGCCGATCGCGCCTACGGCATGCATCGCAGCGCCCAGGCCGAGCAGCCCGAATCCCCAAAGGCTCGGCTGTACGGGAATGTTCCGCCAGCGTCCGCGCTCCCGCCAGATGATCCAGAGGACGACGAGGGGCACCAGAAAGCCGTGGCCCATGTCCTCGTCGGTCCACCATTGCTGCGCCATTGCCGAGATGGTGGAGGCATAGCACAGCGCCAGAACCGCGGCCGTCAGCAAGACCATGGGGAATAGTTCAAGTATAGCCGCAGGCGAACGCCAGCTATTTTTCGGCGCCCTCCACTGGAGCGATGCCCCCGCGGCCCCGGCCGCGGTCCGGACCCGGAGCATTGCCCAGATTCACCTCCGCGCCGAGCCGGAGGATCTGCGTCTCGCCAGGGGCCTGGAAAAACGTGAAACCCGGCCGCTCCGGCCGGCCCTTCCACGCTTGCGGCCCCCCGAGGTAAATGTGATGCGCCAGCACGACATCGTGAATTTTGGTCACAAGCGCTTCGTATTCAGGCTGGCCCTGACGGTAGCCGGAAAAGTTGCCGAGATCGGTGCTGGCGGCGAAGATGACGTCGATCCCCGGCACGGATGCGATCTTTTCCGCGTTGGCCACTCCGGTGGGGGTTTCGATCATCACGCAGACCAGCATGTTGTCATTCGCCGTCTGGCGGTAGTCGCTGCCCCACAGCGCGCCGTACTGGCCATTGCCCTGGCTTCGGCGGCCCTGCGGAGGGTATTTCGACCAGCGGACGGCAGCCTCGGCCTTTTCGACGGTGTCCACCGTGGGGACGATGATGCCGAGCGCACCGATATCCGTAGCCTTCTGGATGTCGCTTTCCGTGGCGTCCGGCACGCGGATGAACGGCATGGCGGAAGCGCCGCGGCAGGCATAGATCATTTTCGCGACGTCGCCGAACGTGAGCGGGCTGTGCTGCATTTCGATCCAGGTGAAGTCGTATCCGGCGTTGGCCGCCGCGCAATAGATATTGGGGTCCGGCGAGAAGATCGTGATCCCGACCACCTGCTTGCCCGCCGCGAGCTTCTGCTTCACGGTGTTGTATATCTTGGGCTGTTTCACGTTCTGGGCCCGTGCCTGCTGCGCCGCCAGCGCCCAGGCGAAAATGGCGCCTGATAGAACCGTAACTACTGCGATCTTCCGCGCGTTCATGTGCCTGCCTCCCATGGAATCAGAAGCATGATACTACGGCCAGCGTGGAAAGGGGATGGCAGAGGCGCGGACTAACGGAAATGGAACGCGAGCCACACGACCAAGCCCACAACGCCGGGCAACAGAATCTCCGCCCAGTTCTGCCGGAGGAAGCGAACGGCGGTCCTGGAGCTAGGTTGCGGCGCGGCGTTGGCGGACGGACCCGGCGTCATCGAAGACGCCAGGCGCGAGCGCAGCCCCGAGGGAAGTCCGTTCAACGCCCGGAGAATCTCCTCACGGCCGCGGCGGTCCGCGATCAGAATCGTGGCGGAGTTAAATCCGTTGGTGGAGTCCTCGAGTTCCTTGCGCAGCCGCGCCGGAACGTCGTTGACCGAGTGGAACACCTGCGTTTTCCCTCCCTTGGCGATAAAAATCGTCGAGGTCTTTACGGTCACGCGGTGCATCGGTCAACTCTCCGCAGGCACAGCCTTGGTCACGCGATCGCCGGAAGCGGCGGGCCGGATGGGGATACGTCCGACTCCGAACGCGTTTTCGAGCACCACCTCGATGAATCCGAGCGCGGCCTTCGACAGCGCCTTATCCTTCCTATAGATTAGTCCAATTGTTCGGACCATGGGATCGGGCCCGATCGGGATGGCCGCCAGCCGTCCCGCCGCGACTTCCTCGCGGCAGTGAGTGGCCGCAAGGAAACTGATTCCCAGGCCGGCCATCACGAAGCGCTTCATCATTTCGGTGGAATCGAGCTCCATCGAAACTTTGATCTCGTCCTCGACCGGTTCGAGCCACGCGTTTAACCGGCTGCGGGTTGTGCCGGTCTTGGGCAGCAGCAGAGGCTCGCCCAGCAGATCCGAGCAAAGGATTTGCTTTTTCGCGGCTAAGGCGTGACTGGCCGGCACGATCACTACGATCTCATCGGAGTGAATCCGGTTCACCTGTAGGCGCTTCTCTTTTACCGGAAGCTGGGTGATGCCGAAGTCGGCCTGATTATCCACCACCGCCTCGACGACCCGCGAACCGTAGGAGCGGTCCACCAGGAGTTGCACGTTCGGAAACTGCTTTTTAAATTCCGAGAACACGCGCGGCAAAACGTAGATGCAGGTGGCCTCGTTCGCCGCGATCACCAGTTCCCCTCGCGGCGTTCGTTCCAACTCGTTAATCGCGTCCTGGGCGCGGCGCCGCAGATCCAGAATCTGCTCGGCGTAATCGGCGAAAATACGGCCGGCCGGCGTCAAAGCGATTTTCGTCCCCAGGCGTTCAAACAAGGGCGCGTTCAGGTCCTGCTCGAGTTGACGCACCTGCGCGCTGACCGCCGGTTGCGTGCGGAAGCAGGATTGTGCGGCTTTCGAAAAACTCTTCAGGCGCACGATCTCGAGGAAAGTATGAAGCTGGTCGAGATCCATGGGCGTCTACCGGGACCTATCTTTACAGGATCGCACGTTTTTCGCTACCGCCGGGCTAAATACATCCGGCGCCTACCAGCGCCGCACGCGGCCCAGATCGACGTGAATGAAGTCGGACGCCGGATAGTAGCCGACGCCTCCGCGCCGGAGCGACAAAGCGACCTCGCGGAGCCTTGAAGTTTTCACGGCCGGCACCCGGATATCGATCGCTTCGGCCTGCATATGCAGGCTGTTCCTGGCGACCCCGAAGGTGCGGGTCCGGAGGAATTCATTGCTCCACCGGGATCGGTACCCGCAAATGATATCGATTTCCGCGTTGGGATGGCCCGCGGCCGCAAGCAGATCCGAAAGCAGATCGAACAGCTTCGGATCGTAGTGATGGACGTCGCCGGTGCGATGGTCCCGCAGAAACGTATCGAGCGCCGAGAGCGCGCTGGAAACATACGCAGCGCCCTGGCGGTACACAATCTCCAGGTGTTCCTGCGTGTGCGTGTGATAAAGACGCAGGCGGGATTCGCCCGCGGGGTCAGCCGCAGATCCGGACACTCCCGCGCCTGCCAGCAGGGCCAAGACAGCGATGCATTTCACAATTCGTTCAGCATAACAGGCGCGGGCGGCTGGCTCGCGAAGTCCTGCTGCCGGCGAACCGGCCTAGGATAACTTGCGAAGCACGGTATCCGGATTGGCCATGTCCGCCAGCGGCAGGACTTCGTAGGTCGCGTAGTTGTATACGGGCGCCATGGCGAGCAGCATATCCAGTTCTTCGTTGGATTTCACTTTGTAAATCCAGGCGCCTCCGTGCCGGCCGACGATATGGTAGCGGCATTCGAGTTTGCCTTCGGCCTCCAGCTTTTTCCCGTAATTCGGTTGCTCCAGAACTGCCTTGACCGCTTCCGGGCTCAAGCGGCCCGGATCGAGACGCCACAGGACCAGAAATTTCACGAAATCCTCCCTGGGGAGAAGATATCACTCCACAGCGCTGGCCATCCGGGCGCTCATCATGGCCGAAACCTTTTCGAGCAGAGTCTGGCGTGTAAAGGGACGGCGGATCTCCTGCGGGCCGGGCTCCGTGTCCACGATCCGCAGCGCTTGCAGAGCCGGATTCGCGCGCCGCAACGCCTCCAGGATCCGCGGGGCCATCGAGGCATCCGCGATGACCAGGTCCAGATCGCCTTCGCGCATTTCCCCGAGCGCGATGGCTTCATCGGAATCCGCAGCCTCGATCAGGTTGTATCCGGCGGCTTCGAAATAGTTGTGGAGATCCAGGCGTACCAGGTCGTGCGGATCGACGAACAGGACGGTCGGGATCCGGTGCGGCACAGGCTCCGGGAGCAGACCTTGCGTCCTCGCGCGCGGAATCAGCATTTCAATCCGCGAGCCGCCGTTCGGGCCCGGGCGGGCCGAAAGATAGCCTCCACACTCGGCCACCGCCGCGTGAACCATCGCGAGGGCGATGCCGGCCTCCGAGGGCGATTCCGGATCGAACAACCGGTCGATATCGGGCTCGGCCGCCGAGTAGGTCAGCGTCAGAGAGACATATTCGCCTCCGGGCAGATCGGCGGGCGAGGTCTCGATTTGCAGTTGCGGAGGGTGCGCCGGGGAATCCGCCAGGGTTTTGCAGGCGTGCGTGACCAGGTTCATCACCGCAGCCTCCGTTTGGGCGACGTCGGCGCGAATCTGCCCGGCGCGCGGCGAAAGGCGCATTCCGATCTGCGTGCCGTCGGCCGCCGCGGATTCGATCACGCGCGAAAGGCGGCGCAGCAAACCGTTGAGGCTGAAGGTCTCGGGATGGGTCGCCTGGCGGGAGCCGAGCAGCGCCAGCCGGCGCGTGATGCGATCGGCCGCGGCCGCAGCATTGTGAATTTCTTCGAGTGTCGACAGCGCGGACGAATAGCCCGCGAATTGATCGATGAGACGCTCCGAGCGCGCCCGGATCACACCGATGAGGTGAGTGTACTCGGCCGCGGCGCCGGCCGCGAGCCTTGCGGCCGCTTCCAGCCGCTGGCTCTGCTGGAGCTGGCGTTCTTCCCAGTGAGCCGCGCTGGCGTCACGAAATGTGAGCACCGCGCCCAGCGTTTCGCCCGCCACGCGGACCGGAGCGGCGGATCCTTCCACTTCCAGTTCCCGCCCATCCCGAGCATGCAGCCGACAGCGGCGCCCCAGGTCGAAGGGCGCATCGCGGAGCAGGGCCAGCGGCACGGGATCGAACCCCTCGTCCCCGCCTTCGGCCAGGCGAACGATCTTATGAACCGGTTCGTCGGCGGCCTCGGCCTCCGTCCAGCCGGTGAGCCGCTCCCCGGCATGATTCAGAAGGCGAATGCGGCCGCCGGGGGTGGTGACCACGACGGCGTCGGCGACGCTGGCGAGCACGGCGCGCAGCCAGGCCTCCCGCTGTTCGAGCAGGCGCTCCACCTGGTGTTTGGCGATCGCCATCTCGATCCCGGTCTGAAGCGACGCGGGGCCCAAAGGTTTCACGATGTAGCCGAAGGGCCCGGCCTGTTTGGCGCGTTCGAGCGTGGCGCGGTCGGCATGCGCGGTGAGAAAGATTACCGGCAGCCCGTAGAGCTTGCGGATTTCCAGCGCCGCGTCCACGCCGTCGCGCGCGCCGTCGATCCGGATATCCATGAGGATGATCTCCGCCTGCGCTGCCTGCGCGATGGCCTCTTCGGCGGTCGCGGCTATGCCGACAACCTCGTGACCGAGAGCCTCCAGGCGGCCGGCGATATCGTGCGCGATCAGGCCCTCGTCTTCGACTACGAGAACCTTGTAGGATCTCGCCGGCTCAGGATTCGGCACTACTCACCTCCAAAGGAAAACAGATTCGGAAACGCGCCCCGGGACCGTGCGGGCTGACATCCAGCACACCCTTAAGTTGACGCGTCAGGATCTGCACGATTCGCAGGCCCAGCGACTTGGATCTCTCAATCGAGAAATCGTCGCAAAGCCCGACGCCGTCATCGTGTACCGTCAGCGTGATCAAATCGCCGGACCGCCCGCCTTCGACGGCGATGGATCCGACCAAACCTCCCGGGAACGCGTATTTAAAGGCGTTCGAGATCAGCTCATTCAGAATCAATCCCGCAGGGATCGCCTGGTCGACGCCCAGCAGCAGCGGTCCCTGGATGCTGACGCGCGTGTGGATGCGCGAAGGGTCGGCGCCGAAGGAATGCACCAGGTTATTCAGCAGAAGTTCGACATGTTCGGCAAAGTCCACCCGGCGGAGGTCCGCGGATTCGTAGAGCTGCTCATGGATCAACGCCATGGACTCGACGCGCTGCTGCCCTTCGCGCAGCGCGGCGGCGGCTTCCGGATTGGCTGAGTCGGCCTGCATTTTCAGCAGGCTGGCGATCACCTGCAAATTGTTCTTTACCCGGTGATGGACTTCCTTAATCAAAACCTCTTTCTCCGCCAGCGAGCGAGCCAGCCGGTCGCGTTCATCGCGGACGGCCCGGATCAGGCCGACCTTTTCCATCGCGTTCTGAATCGCCATGGTAAGGCCTTCAGCCGTGATTTGATCCTTGATGAGATAATCCTGGGCGCCGGTTTTCATCGCGGCCACCGCAACTTGCTCGCTCGCCAGGCCGGTGAGCATGACCACGGCGAAGCCCGGAGCGGGTCCGGCCTGAAGCTGGGCGAGACATTCCAGTCCGCTCATATCCGGAAGGCGGTAATCCAGCAGGATGCAGTCCGGGCGCACCGACCGGCAGGTTTCGATGCCGCGCTCCGCGGTCGATTCCTCGAGGAACTCCAAATCCGGCCCTTCGGTTTCTTCAAGCAGCAGTCGGCAAAGCCTCCGGTCGGCCGCGGAATCGTCGATCATGACGACTTTCAAAGAAAATTGTGGTCCTCGCCGCCGGTTTTTCTCATCCCAAGCGCGGAGCCGAAGATTCTGCCGGATTCCGGTGAAAAATTCAGGTACGAACTCCGTGTACCCGCGCACCGCATTGACCCGGAAAGGCTTGCGCCTGGAACACGAATTGCCAGCGGACTACAGCGGAGGTGCACAAAACACATGACAAGTTTCTGGCGCTGGGGCCTGGGCGCGGCAATGGCGGCCCTTCTGATGACATCCGTAGCCGGACTGGTAGGGCTCCGGAATCAGAAAGCCCGGGCGGATGAGTTAGCGGGAACCAACCTGTCCCTGCACGATTCCCTCATTCAGGTTCAGGGGCAGTTGCAGAACTTGACGGCGCGGCTGGAATCCTTAACGGAGCAGCAGAGGGCGGCCGCAGCGGCAGCGGTCCCCGCGGCCCGGCCGAGGACGCAGACAGCGCGCAGCGCCGCAGCGGCGGATTCGCGGCTCAAACAGATCCAGCAGAACATCGCGACGCAGCAGAAGCAACTGGAGGCCACGCGGCAGGATCTGGCGGCGGCCAAGCAGGATCTCGACTCCACTCGCCGGGACCTGGCAGCCGCGCGCAGCGATTTCGACAAGGCGAACCAGGAGGTGAACGGCCGGCTGGACAGCACCCGGGATGAGCTGAGCGGGTCGATTGCCAGGAATCACGATGAATTGGTGGCTCTGCAAAAGCGCGGCGAACGCAACTATTACGAATTCACGATCGCCAGGAACAAGCAGTTCCAGCGCGTCGGTCCGATGAGCGTGTCGCTGCGAAAAACGAATTTCAAGCACAAATACTTCGACCTGACGCTCATGGTGGACGACCAGCAGATCGAGAAGAAGCACGTGAATCTCTACGAGCCCGTCATGATCCGGCTTTCGGACCGCCCGCAGCCCGTCGAACTGGTGGTGAACGAAATTAGGGACAACCAGATTAAAGGCTACGTGAGCGAGCCGAAATATAAGAACTCCGAGTTAGCGAAGGCGCAATAGCTCAAGTCAAGCCCGGCTGGGCCGCTTCACCGCGGCCCAGCCAGTGAAATTCGCCTCGCGCGGCTAAGACGTGCCGGGCTCCAAAACACACCCATGGCGTAACCGAAAACAGCGTAACCACACGGGTCTTCAGCGGCGCCCGCCGCCAATCGCGCAGCGCCCAGGTCTTCGAGAAACACCTGAGGTATACTCGGCCAGGGGATCAGGAGGCAGGAGGTGTGTCATGCGGATTGGCCTCGCCGGTCTCCTTTTCGGGCTTGCCCTTCTCCAGGCCGACAGCAGCCGGCCAACCGAACCGAGGCTGCTCGATCTCACCGTCATTGCACTGGACGGCCATAGCCGGCCCGTACGAGATCTGACGGCCGAGGACTTTCAGGTCTCGGACGCCGGGAAACCGCAGAGGGTGGCTTTTTTCCGGCGGAATACGTCAGATTTGCGCGGCCCGGTGGGCCCTTTCGCTCCGGGTGAGTTCTCGAACCGCGTCCATCCCAAACGGCCCCGCGCCACCGTGATTCTGTTCGACCTGCTGAACGAAAGCTTTTCCACCCGGGCGATCGCCGCTAACCGGATCGAGCACAGCCTGGAGCCGCTGGAATCAGCGGACTCTCTCTATCTGTATTTCCTGATGCTGGACGGCAAGATCCTGCCGGTGCGCAGCATCCCGGCCGCGGAGGGGGACTAAGGCCCAGCGCCGGCGGGCCGCCGTGGACAAAACAGATCAAGCCGCTGTTGGATGACGCAATGCGCGCGGCGCTGCGATTCCGCTCGCCTGATATTGACGTCTTCGTCCGGACCCAGTTGACCTACGCGGCTCTGGACAACATGAGCGTGGAGCTATCTGCGATTCCCAACCGGAAAAACCTCATCTGGATCACAGACGGGGTGCCGGTCGGCCTGGGCTACCGCCGGTCCGATACCGGGGAGGCGATCGACTTCACGCCGCAGATCCGGCGTTTGAGCGAATCGCTGGACCGGGCGGGCATTGCCATCTATCCGGTCCGGGAGATCATGATGGGGCGGGACGACGGAATCGGCGAAGCCTCCGGCATCGCGCAGACGGGCGGAGCAGGCACCGGCGTCTCCTCCATCGAAACCCTGAACCAGTTTCGCCGATTTTACCGGCGGCCGCCGCATGGATAAGGACATCGGCGGCGCGGTGCAGCAGGCCATGAACGATCTGCGGTCCAGCTATCAGATCGGCTACTATCCGCCGCCCAACAACTGGGACGGCAAGTTCCACAAGCTGCGCGTGACCACGAAACGCAAGGGCGTCCGCATCCAGGCGAAAACCGGCTACTATGCGTGGGATCTGCCCTCAGGAGCCCGCGCGCAGGACGCTTTCGCGGCTACCGCGGCTGCGGCCGTGGATGCGGGCGAGATCGGACTCATTGCCCGAGTCTCGCCGGACCCGCCCCAGGACAATTCCAGGAAAGTGGACGTGACGGTCGACACCCGGGACATTGCGCTGGCGCAGGATGGAGCAAATTACACCGCGCAATTGCGGGTGGTCACCATCTCCTACTCGCCCCAAGGCCGCGCTTCCGAGAGCCTGGTGATACCCTTCGATTTCCATTACGGCCCCGGCGAACGGGAGAAAGCCCTCGCCGACGGGATCCGATTTTCGACCGGGCTTCCGGCTGCCGCAAAGGAAAGCAAGTTTCGAATCGTGGTGTTCGACCAGGGCTCGAATGCGGTGGGTTCGGTGACGATTCCGGCATCGGCCTTGGCGGGAGATAAGCGCTAGCGCCGCTACAACCGGCTCAGCCGCCTTTGGCGGATGCTTGGGGGGCGGATCATGGAGAAACGGTCCCGCGTCCGGGTGTACTCGTTGCCGCCCATCCGTCCGATCGCGCGAAGCTTATCGGGATCGATGCGGAAGTGGTCCACAACGGCCCGGTCGATATGGAATCGCAGCACTTCGCCGATCACCAGCGAGCCGCCCGCCGGCCGCTGCGTAAAATCGACGATCTGCACCAGCCGGCACTCCATGTTGATATGCGATTCGGCCACCCGCGGCGGCTTCACCAGATCGCTCGCCAGGGGACTAAGCTGCGAGACCTGAAACTCGTCCACGCCGTGGGGATAGTCGCCGGAGCAGAGATTCATTTGCTCCGCGAACTCCTCGCTGACGATGTTGACGACGAATTCGCGCGTGGCCTTGACGTTGGCCAGCGTATCCTTTTCGGGCGTGCGATTCCCGCTGGCGAAACACACCGTCGGAGGTTCGGCGCAAATCACAGTGAAGAAACTGAAGGGCGCCAGATTCCGATCTCCCCCGGCCGAAATCGTCGAGACGAAGGCAATCGGCCTCGGCACCACGGAACCGATCAGAAGCCTATAGCTGGTGGCGGGCGGAACGGCTGCCGGATCGACGACCAGGTAGTCAGGGGACATCCGGTCATTTTAATAGAACAGGTATTTGCGCCACTGATCGTCGCTTTTGCCGAGCAGGCGCATCAAGTGGCGGCTGGTGTGGAGGCTGAACGGCCGCGGCGCGCGCGCCAGGCGCATTCCGGCTTCTTCCGGCGTGCGGCTGCCTTTCCGGTTGTTGCAAGGGTGGCAGCAGGCCACCAGGTTTTCCCAGGTGGTTTCGCCGGCGCGAGACCGCGGAATCACGTGGTCCAGCGTCAACTCGGCCGAGTTCAGGGTCTTGAGGCAGTACTGGCAGGTATAGCGATCGCGCATCAAAATGTTTTTGCGCGAAAGGGCCCGGGTCTGGTGCGGGATGCGCCGGTATTCGAGCAGCCGGATCACGCTCGGAACCTTGATCGCGTGCCGGGCCGAGTGAATATGGCCGGTGGCGTGCTCCTCGGCCGCGGCCACTCCCTTCAAAACGAGCACCAGCGCGCGCCGCGCAGCGCACACATTAATGGGCTCGTAGCTCGAGTTCAGCACCAGCACCGGCCGGTGCAGGCGTTCCGGGCTGTTGCCAAGGCGATCCATCACGGGCGGGCTCCCCCCGTAGCGGCGGCTTGGATTCGGCTGAACATTTCGACCCCTTCGCGGCGATCCCTGCGGGCCAGCGTGGCGAGCGAGACTCGCGCTGCTCCGGCGCGCTTCAGCGCGCGGGCGCAGGCGCTGGCCGTCGCGCCGGTGGTAAGCACATCGTCAATCAGCAGGACGTGCAGGCCATCCAGACGTTGCCGTGCGAGGAAAGCCCCCTGGACGTTTTTGCGCCGCTGCGCGCTGGTCAGGCCCGCCTGCGGCACGGTGGGGCGTTTCCGCCGGACGGCGCGAATCACGGGCACATTCCAGCGGCGGGCGACCTCACGCGCCAGAAGCTCGGACTGGTTGAATCCGCGCTGCCAGCGCCGGTGCCAGTGCAGCGGCATCGGCACAATCGCGTCGAAGCGCTGTTCCCGCGGAAGCGCCAGGACCAGAAAATCGCCCAGGCGCCGCGATAAAGTCTTCACGCGCTCGAATTTGAACAAATGAATCAGCGTCCGCAGCGTGCCTTCATAGGAGCCGAAGGAGTAAACTTCATCGAAGCCGTTGAGCCCCAGTCGGCACAGAGGGCATTGCCCGGTCTCATCCAGCGGATGCCGGTTTACAAACGGAGTGCGGCAGGTCCGGCAGTAAAACTCGGCGGTGAGCCGCTCAGGTTGGTTCAGGCAGCGGGAACAGACCGGGATACGGGAGACTTCGTGGAGGGGTTGTTCGCAAACGCGGCAGTCATCCGGGAAAACCAGATTGAGAAGACCGCACACTACCCTTTCGGCGGCGTGGTGGACGCCGCCGGGCACTACAAATCTACGTCCGGTACTGGGGAGCAGGCTACTGGAGAAGACCCACCTCCACCTAAAACACCAGTGTACACCAGAGACTGGCACGGGCGCATTTCAGAGGCCCGCCTCACCGGGATTTCGTCGTGATTCCCACGCCGTTTTCGCGCTTTCCATTTCCTTGCGCTTTCCAGTTTCCGGCGCGGGGAGCGAGACCCCGCGAAGGACCTCTCGGGGACCGGCGCGCGAATGCTCTTATTTCAGCGCCTCTTTCGCCGCCGAGGCGACCTCGGCCTCAGGATCCAAGGCGAGCCTCGTGAGTACGGCGTGTGCGGCGGGCCGGTCCGTCTTGAGCGCGCGGAGGTCGTAGGCGAGAGTCAGGCGCTCGGCCGCGGTCAGTTGGTCGAGTGGCAGGCGGGAAAGTTGTCCGGCGGTCCAGACCGAGCGATAATAGCCCGTGCCGCCGGCATTCAGAAAGGTCCATGCCGGGCAGCCGGACAGGCCGACCTCACGGACCGAGGAATCCACCACTGCGCACTGCTTCGAGCTGGCAGGGCCGCGCCAGCACACCGGAACCGGAGCCGGACCGGAGATGTGAATCTCCAGCTTCGCGCCGTTTTCACTCGGGCCTTCGCATTTCACGCGCCCGCTCACGCGCGGAATCCCGGTTAAATCGAGGAAGGCGTGGATCACTGGCGCGGGATCCGTCCCGGAGGCCCGTTTCAGATCGTCCGCGAAATCAGCGGTGGTGGCGCTGCCGAAGCGATGCTCCTGAAGGTACGTCCGGGCGGCCTTCTGCACCGGCGCCTCGCCGAGCCAGCCTTCGAGCATCAGTAGGACCGACGCGCCCTTGTCGTAGACCATCCGGTTGTAGATGTTCTTCGAACCTTCGCGGTCGTGAACCTCGACGCGCACCGGGCGCGCGCGGGAGGAGCCATCCAGACGCATAATGCGCTCGCGGGAGGCGATCGCATAGAGATGCGCCCGCTCCGGGATTTGCTCCTGGTCCATGATCTTTTCCGAAAGCCAGGTCGCAAAGCCCTCGCTGAGCCACACGTCCGCCCAGGTAGCCTGCGTGACCATGTCCCCGAACCACTGATGCGCGATCTCGTGCGCTTCCAGGAAGCGGATCGCGTTGGTGCGTGCCCGGCTCTCGGGCCCCGGCGCGGTGAGCAGCTCCCGCGAAAGGTAGGTGATCAGGCCGGGGTTCTCCACGGCGCCGAACGCCGACTCGGGCAAAGCGACATGGTCCAGCTTGCCGTAAGGATAGGGGATGCCGGTGTAGGCTTCGAGCCTGGGAAGAATCTCGAGCGTCGCTTCGGCGCCGGCCTGGCCTTCGGCGGCACGGGCTCGCGGAGTCAGCACCCGGACGGGCGTGCCCTCGCCGGCGGGAGCCCCTTCGTAGACCCCGAACGGCCCGACGGCAAAGGCCACCACTTCGGCGGGCAGCGGCGGCGTGGTGGCGAAGTGCACCGAGGTCCAGCCATATTTGTCCTGCGTTTCCGCGATCGCGGGGGCGTTGGAGAACGCAAGATTGCCGGGCGGAACGCGAATGGTGATGTCCCAGGGAGTCTTGAAGCGCGGCTCATCGAAGCAAGGGAACGCTTTGCGGGCTTCGATGGGGGTAAAGGTCGTGTATGCGTACCAATCGCCATCGACCTTGCGGCGATAGGCGCCGAGCACCTGTTTCTCATCGAGGCGCGCCTGAAAACGAATGTAGATTCTGACGCGCCCGGGTCCGACCGGGGCGGCGCAGCGCAGCACCAGAAATTCACCGCCGGAAGGCTGGATCTGCGCGGGGTGAATGACGTCCCCAAATGCGATGCGAGCTTCCCGCGGAACCAGATCTCTTCCGTTGACCCATATGATCGAGGTTGGCTTGTGCAGATCGGCCTCAATGACAACTTCACCCTCGTAGGCGCTGGCGCCAGGATCGATCGAGAGATTCAGGGTGTGCTTAACCGGCGTGACGTCGCCGGAGAGGCGGAAGGCCGGCCCGGGCGGCAAGGAAGCCAACAGCAGCGGCCAGGCAGCCACGGCAGCCCACACAGCTATTGCTCCAGGTAGGTGTAGCCGTTCAAGCCGTCTTCGTAAAAGCGCAGCAAAGCGCCCGATTCCTCGTAGCTCAGCCGGCCGTCGCGAACCGCGGCCTCCACGCCGCGGCGGAACTGTTCCACCAGCGTCTTGGAGGTGAACTGCACGTAATCGAGCACCTCGCGCACGGTATCGCCCCGGATCACGGCGTCGAGGACGACGTTGTTCTTCTCGTCCAGGCTGACGTGCACGGCGTTGGTATCGCCGAACAGGTTGTGCAGGTCACCCAGGATCTCCTGGTAAGCGCCCACCAGAAACGCGCCCAGCACGTAAGGTTCGCCGTTGAAGGCGTGCAGCGGCAGGGTTTTCTTCACGTCCCGGCGATCGATGAACTGATCCACCTTGCCGTCGGAATCGCAGGAGATATCGCCCAGAATGCCGTGCCGGAAGGGCTCCATATCCAGGCGGTGAATCGGCATGATCGGGAACAGTTGTTTCACGGCCCAACTGTCCGGCATGCTCTGAAACAGCGAGAAGTTGCAGAAATAGGTATCGGAGAGCAAGCTGTCGAGCCCTTCGAGCTCCTCGGGGAAATATTCGAGCTCCTTGGCGAGCTTCTGAATTCTCCGGCAAATGTGCCAGTAGATGCTTTCGGCCCAGCTTCGCTGCTGAAGGGGCAAGTAGCCGAGGCTGAACAGATTCAGCGCGGAATCGAGCGCCTGCTGGGCGTCGTGAAAGCTTTCCAGGAGATTCTTGCTGGACAAGCCGCGCAGGGTTTCCTGGAGATCGATCAGCGGCTGCTCCACATCTTCCGGAATTTCGGGCACGGAATCGCCGTCGCCGAATCCGGTCACCCCCAGCACATTGAACAACAGAACGCTGTGGTACGCCGCAATCGCGCGCCCGCTCTCGGAAACGATCACCGGATGCGGCACCTCGGCTTCATCGCAAACGCTCTGGATGTGATAGACCACGTCGTTGGCGTATTCCTGAAGCGTGTAGTTGACGCTCGATTCGAAATCCGTCTGCGAGCCGTCGTAATCGATGCCCAGGCCGCCGCCGACGTCCATGTAGCACAAGCCCGCACCGGCGCGCCGCAGCTCCACGAAGACGCGCGCGGCTTCCATCACTGCGCCTTTGATCTGGCGGATGTTGGTGATCTGGCTGCCGAGATGAAAGTGCAAAAGCTGGAGGCAATCCTCCATGCGGAGGGCTTTCAACTGATCCAGCGCGCGCAGGGCTTCGGTGATGGTCAGGCCAAACTTGGAACGGTACCCGCCCGAAGACTTCCACCGGCCGGATCCGCGGCTGGCGAGCTTGACCCGCAGCCCGATGATGGGCCGCACCCCCATGCGCTGCGCATGCTTCACGATCAGATCCAGCTCGGTATACTTTTCGACCACCGGGATGATCTGGCGCCCGATCTTACGCGCCCAGGTGACCATCTCGATGTACTCGTCGTCCTTGAAGCCGTTGCAGATGATCGGCGTCTGGTTGTCGGCGATCGCCACCACGGCGAGCAGCTCGGGTTTGGAGCCGGCTTCCAGCCCAAACTTGTAAGGGCGGCCGTACTCGAAGACCTCCTCGACCACTTGCCGCTGCTGGTTCACCTTGATGGGGTACACGCAACAGTAGCTGTTCCGGTAGCCGTGCTCGGCGATCGAGGTCTGGAACGCCTGGTTCATTTCTCCCAGCCGGTGCTTCAGGATTTCCCCGAACCGGACCAGAATCGGGAGGGAGATTCCGCGGAGCTGGAGATTATCGACCAGTTCCTTCAGATCGAGCCCGCGGTTCGGGTCCTTGTCGGGATGCACCCAGACCTGGCCGTTCTTCCCGACCGAAAAGTACCCTTTACCCCAGCTCGCGATATCGTACAATTCGGCCGCATCCGCCGTGGTCCAGCGATCGGCCGGCTCGCGCACCGGCGCACCATCGGTGATTCGTGGGAGGGCCATGGGAATGAAGTGTCCTCGAAATTTCAGTGTCCTTCGAAAATCCGCCGAGAGCAACCGAAAAAAACTGTACGCGGCAAAAAAAGTGACGCGGCGCGGCGGCGGCGTGTTACGTTTACGTTTATGCGTTGGTTTCTGCCGGTGCTTGTGTGCGGGATCGCCTGGCGGGATCCTGTGGCCGCCCAAAGTCTTTCGGGCCGCCGGGCGCCCAGCTTCTCGCTGCCGGATTCCACTCTCACCCAGCACGACATCCTGGATTACCGCGGAAAATGGCTGTTGCTCGACTTCATGAAGACGGATTGCCCGCACTGTCTGGCGCTGTCGAAGAATCTGGAGCAGGTGAAGGCGCAGTTCGGGCCAAAAGTCGAGATCCTCTCGGTGGTCATCGCGCCGCCGGAGACGACTACCACGGTGGCGCGGTACCTGGTGGACAATAAACTCAACCAGACAATCGTGTTCGACCAGGGCCAAACCGCCGCCGCATACTTCAAAGCCACGCCTGCCAAGCCCGGCTTCGATACGCCGCACCTGTTCGTCATCAGCCCCTCCGGGACCATCGTCCGGGACTGGGCCGATACCGAAGGAACTCGCGAAATCGTGGAAGGCAAGGGCTTGATTCGGGAGCTGCAAACCTTAATGGCCGGGAAGTAGCCCCGCTCAGGCATGGAGCAGGCGCCGTACTAAAGGAAAGGCCCTAGTCAGCCGATGACTATTCGTGCAGAACGTTCAGTTGTCGCCCGAGCTGGCCGACGCCGCCGACGTACTTAGCGACCAGCTCCGGGTGCATCTGCAACGGCTCGCGCTGCTGCTGGAGCCGCATAGCAGGGAAATCGAGCGCAAGTTCCTGGCCCGGCTGCGCTCGCTCGGTTTCGAGCCCAAACAACGCGCGGCTTTATCGGAGATCACCCCCGGCGCCGCTGCGCGAGTTCTGGCCAATGGCCATCCGCCCCTGAAGTTCATCGAACAGGTGGAATACAACGGCCGGCGGCTCGCGAAGCTCAATCTCCCGCCCAGCGCCATTCTGGAAGCGCTCGAAGAATACGACCTGGTTCTGACCCCGACGCTCGAAAAACTGATCCCGGCCGAGCACGCCAATTTTCAGTGGGTCCGCGAGCAGCTCCATTTCTGCGTCGTCCTGACGCTGAACAACGCGTATTATCAGGTCCGCGAGGCCGAAACCCAGGCCTTCTATGAACTGTTCCGGATCGAGCTGGAAGCCCGCAATCTGGAAGAACTGCTGCGCCGTTTCCTGGAATCGCTCGTGCACGTCTGCCATGCCGACGCCGGCCGGCTCTACATGCTGAACGAAGATTCCACGGAATGGGTGCTGAAGGCCGGCACGCCGAAGGCAGGTCCGCTTTCAGTCCCTAACCATGCGGCCCTGCGGAAAAGAATCGCCAAGGCCCGTTATCTGAACGGGAACGCCTATTCGTCGGGCGTGTTGTTGGACGAGTCCTGGTGCGGGCGCTTCGATTCCTGCTGGTCCGTTCCTCTTGCCGCGGGCGGCCGAACGGCCGGCGTGATGCAGTTCGGGTTCTCGAAAAAATACGAGTGGCTGCCGCGCGAGCAGGAACTGCTGGCCGCCGCTGCCGAGCGGTGCCTGATGGCGGCCGAAAAACAACGGCTGATGGAGGACCTGGCGCAGCGCGAAGAGCAGGTCCGCAGGCTGGCCGAGCACATGCTGCACGTCGAGGAGATCGAGCGCCGGCGCATCAGCCGGGAGCTGCACGACGAAGCCGGCCAGAGCCTGCTGTGTATCCGGCTGCAAATGGAATTGCTCGAACAAGAGCTGCCCGAGACGGAATCCGAATGGCGGAATAAGCTGCGCGACGCAAGGGACCTGACCGAACGCACGATTTTGGAGATGCGGCGGCTGATCGCGGCGTTGAGTCCGGCGGTGCTGGAGCAGTTGGGGTTGGGCGCGGCGCTGCGGCAGCTCGTAAACCGGTTCCAGCGCCTGCACCCTTGCCGGGTGAAGCTCCAGCTATCGAAAATGGGGGCCCTGCCGCAGCAAATCGAGATCATCGCCTACCGGCTGGTTCAGGAGTGCTTCAACAACATCGGCAAGCACGCCGCGGCCACCCATGTAAATATTTCCCTCACTTCGGCCGATGGGAAGCTGAAGCTCGCGGTCGAAGACAACGGAATCGGCTTCAACGTGGAGGAGGCCCTGACGAAGCGCGATTCCTTCGGAATGTCCGGTATGCGGGAGCGTGTCGCCCTGTTGGGCGGCCATTTCTACGTGGAAAGCCGTACGGAGGGCCCCAAAAGGGGTACAAAGATTTCCATCGAACTGCCGATATCGAAGTAGAGACGCCCGCGTAAGTCCGGTTTAAGAGAGGCGACGGCAAGCGCGGCTAAAAGAGGAGTCAGGTAGACACTATGGCGAAGATTCGAATCATGCTGGCGGACGATCACACGCTGTTCCGCCAGGGAATCCGGACCCTGATCTCGGCTGAGCCCGATATGGAAGTGATCGGAGAAGCCTCCAACGGCGGCGACGCGGTCGACAAGGCTAACGAAGTCCGCCCGGATGTAGTCCTGATGGACATCGGCATGCCCGGTCTGAGCAGCTTTGAGGCGACGCGGCAGATCAAAAAGAACCGTCCGGAAACCAAGGTGCTATTCCTGACCATGTACGACGACGAAGACTACCTGGTGGAAGGCATGGAAGTCGGCGCCAGCGGTTACGTGCTCAAGGACAGCCCCAGCCAGCAACTGGTGGCCGCCGTCCGCGATGTCTGCCGCGGCGGGAGCTATTTAAGCCCCCGCATGCTCTCGCAGCTCGTGGACGACTTCCGCAGCCGCATCAAATCCGCCAACCGCCTGCCCCGGTTTGCGACCCTCACCACCCGGGAACGGGAGGTCCTGAAGATGCTGGCGGAAGGTAACTCGGTCAAGGAAATCGCGTGCGATCTGAACCTTAGCGTCAAGACGGTGGAAGCGCACAAGTTCAATCTGATGCGCAAGCTGGATATCCACAACAAGGCGCAGTTGGTGCAGTACGCGATTCAGAAGAAGATCATCAAGATTCCCAATCTGGTTTGACCTGTCCAGGCGCTCCCGCCGCGCGAAACTCGCTGGAGCGCCGTTGGCTCTACCCAACAGAACGGGAATTTTCACCCTGATCGGCCTCGATCCCCGCCACTCCATCTTTCTTGCAGGGGATAACCGGGCTGAAGCCGGATCTGATCGTTCCCGGCCTGAACTTGCCGAAAGCCCCGCGGGATTCCGCGTACCGGCATCGGCGGCCGGCATCACCAGCGCCGGATTTCGCGAATAGGCCCGGCGTTCCGCGGCGGCTTCAGCGGAAAAGCGTCAAGCCCTGCCGACTGGAGCGGCAGTGCGCGATGATGGCTAAGGAAGACGGTTAAGGTGGCCGCTACAGCATGAAAAAATTCCTTCTCGGTTTTTTGATCGGCCTGATCTTCGCCATCATGGCCGGCGGTATCCTGGCGTTGGCCGCGGTGCGGCTGGGAGAGCGCCGGCCCACCGTGGCGTCGAACTCTGCGCTGGTTCTTCATCTCGAAGGAGATCTGCCGGAGCAGGCTCCCGTCGATGTGGCGATACCGCTGCTTCAGGAGCAGCCACCCCTCACGATGCTGGATACCTGGCGCATCTTGCGGGATGCGGCATCCGATAACCGGATCAAAGCTCTGGTTCTGGAGCCGCGCGGTTTGAGTGTGGGCTGGGGCAAGCTGGAGGAACTGCGCTCGGACATCGCGGAATTTAAGAAGTCCGGCAAGCCGGTCACGGCTTATCTCAAAGGCGCGACCATGCGCGATTATTACGTCGCCACGGCCGCGGACAAGATTTATATGGCGCCCGAAGATGAGCTGGACGTCAAGGGCCTGCGCGCCGAGCTCATGTATTTCAAGGGCACGCTGGACAAACTCGGCGTCAGCATGGAATTCGAAGCGGTCGGAAAATATAAAGACGCTCCGGACGAATTTACGCGCACCTCGCCCCGGCCTGAGACTCTTGAAACCACCAACCAGATTCTCGACCAATACTACGGCGACATCATCCGGGTGATCGCGGAAGGGCGCCAGAAGCAGCCGGATCAGGTTCGAGCCTTGATCGACGAGGGGCCCTTTGTCGGCAAAGGCGCTCTGGAAGCGGGCCTGGTGGACGGACTCATCTATGAAGATGAAATGTGGGGCAAGGTCGAGTCCTCCAGCAAACTGGCGCGCATTAATGAACGGAATTACAATCGCGCGCAGAGCGGCTCCTCGCAGGGCAAGCGCATCGCCTTCATCACCGGTGACGGCGACATCACCCGCGGTGACACCAACGAAGACATCTCCGAGACGGGTATTACCGCTACCGCGATGATCAAGACGATGCGGCAAGTGGAAAACGACCCGTCGATTCAGGGCGTGATTCTGCGGATCGACTCCCCCGGCGGCGACGGCATCGCGTCCGACGATATCCTCCACGAAGCCAAAGTGCTCAGCCAGAAGAAGCCGCTGGTGATTTCGATGTCGGATCTGGCGGCCTCCGGCGGTTACTTCATGGCCATGACCGGCGACCCGATCATCGCCTACCCGAACACGCTCACCGGATCCATCGGCGTGTTCTTTGGCCGCGTAAATCTCAAGGGGCTCTACGACAAGATCGGCATCAACAAACAGACGCTCACCCGCGGTAAATTCGCCAACATCGACTCCGAGAATGGGCCGCTTTCGGACCAGGAGCGGGCTAAGCTCCGCCACGAAATCGAAATCTTCTACCAGGGCTTCGTGCAGCGCGTGGCGGAGGGGCGCAAACGCCCCTACGATCAGGTGGAGCCGCTTGCGCAGGGGCGCGTCTGGCTGGGCACCCAGGCGAAGCAGAACGGCCTGATAGACGAGTTGGGCGGTCTCGACCAGGCGGTGCAGCTCGTGAAACAGCGCGCCAAGATCGGTGCGGCGGAAAAAGTCACCTTGGTGGCGTATCCGCCCAAGCGCTCGCTGTTCGATCTTCTGCTCAGCCGCTCCAACGAGTCCGAGATGGAAACCCGCCTGCGGGCGCTGGCGGGTAAGCTGCCCATCCGTTCGCTGGCGCACGGCGGGGTGTTGCGGCTGATGCCGTTCACGATCGAAGTGAAGTAGCGCCAGCCCGCTGGCCGGCGCCGGCTGAGGGCGGATTGACGCAATCCCGGCGGCTTCCATTGTTAAACTAAAAGCAGTGACCCCAGAAGATCCGCTGGGCGACGCCACGCCGGCGCTGAGTGCGCCCGTAGCGGAGTCTCAGGAAAGCACCTCGTCGACTTCGTCACAAACCGTTCCGGACGGCCAGGCGCCCGATGGCGGCGCAGCCGCCCAGGTTGGCGAACAGCCCGAAGCTCCCCCCAATGCGGAGCAGGAAAAGCCGCGCGGCACCATCGCCGAGTGGACGATCACGATTTTGCTGCTGCTGTTCCTGACCACCACGCTCGTACAGGCGTTCGTAATCCCGACCGGCTCGATGGAGGATACGCTGCTGATTGGCGATCACCTCCTGGTGGACAAGCTCGCCTACGCGCCCTCCGGCCCGGTGAGTAAACATCTTCTGCCCTACACGGAGCCCAAACGCGGCGACATTATCGTGTTCCGCTATCCGGTCGATATCTCCCAGACGTTCGTCAAACGGTGTGTGGGCGTTCCCGGAGACCGTATCCGCATCGTGAATAAGCAGCTTTATGTGAACGGCGTCAAGCTGGACGAGCCCTACAAAGTTCACAAAACCGACTACACCGATTCCTACCGCGACAACTTTCCCAGCGAGCCCAACGTCAGCGTGGACCGCCGCGCGATCGACATGCTCCAGAATCACGTGGTCAACGGCGAGGTGGTGGTCCCCCCCGGCAACTATTTTGCGATGGGCGACAACCGCGATTCGTCCCTGGACAGCCGCTATTGGGGATTCGTCCCGCGCGAGAACATCATCGGCAAGCCCCTGATCATCTACTGGTCCTACGACGCGCCTACCGCCGACCTGAACAGCTCCTCGGTGAGCATCAGCCACGTGGTCGACCTGGCGGAGAATTTCTTCAGCAAGACGCGCTGGCGCCGGACCTTTATGCTGATCCACGGGTATCCGATCAAGCCATGACCAAATTCGCCCAGTCCATCCGGAATTTCGTCAGCGAATGGACGATTAACATTTTGATTCTTCTGTTCGGCACCACCACGCTCGTGCAGGCGTTCATCGTGCCGACGCCTTCCATGGACACCACCGTCCGGGTCGGCGATCATCTCCTGGTGGATAAGCTCGCCTATGCGCCACCCGGGCCGCTGACCAAGTACCTGCTGCCCTACGAGGAACCCAAACGCGGCGACATCATCGTGTTCCGGTATCCGATCGATATTTCGCAGAATTATGTAAAGCGGGTGATGGGCGTCCCCGGCGACCGCATCCATCTGGTCAACAAGACGGTTTACCTGAACGGCAAGCCGCTGACCGAGCCTTACGTGCAGCACATCTTTCCGGACATCCGCCCCTATCGCGACAATTTTCCAACGGAGCCCACGCCCGACGAACCGGTTTACGACCGGGCCCGCGAAATGCTGGCGCACAACGTGGTGAACGGCGAAGTGGTGGTTCCGCCCGGATCTTTTTTCGCCATGGGCGATAATCGCGATAATTCTCTCGACAGCCGCTACTGGGGCTTCGTCCCGCGGGAGAACATCATTGGCAAACCTTTGATCATTTTCTGGTCCTACGACGCGCCCACCGAGGACCTGGTCGACTT
>Ga0070740_10001212_pt1 | contig 37662 bp, 40 predicted proteins | sample Coa_R2_FD_67286 | JGI IMG/M metagenome (GOLD analysis project Ga0070740, IMG submission 67286) | Surface soil microbial communities from Centralia Pennsylvania, which are recovering from an underground coalmine fire - Coalmine... | ecosystem: Environmental > Terrestrial > Soil > Unclassified ... | reverse complement strand
ACTGTATCAGAGAAAGAAAATGAATTATCACGTTTAGAATCAGAATCTTCAAAAATTGTTAAAGCATTATCAGACGTAAGAACCAGCCAAGCTCTAGCAGAACAAAAACTAACCGAATTGAAAGCGGATAAGCAAGCCATTGTACTGATCAGAAAGGAAATCAAATCCGGAATCAAGATAGATTATAGCAAGAAATTAAATGCAGCCACTCTTGCGTTGCAAGATGCTAATGACAAGCTTGAAATACTAAGACGCGTACCTGCATTTAAATCATTGGTACAAGGCAGCAACCCCACTAAAACTATTCCGGAAAAACCACAACCAATCGTTCGCGATGACAGCGCGAAAACTACGCCGATAAGAGCGTGAAATCAACCGCAACAAAAGAAGGAAAGCTGGATAAGGTTAAAAACTTCTTTTCGCGCGCGTTTTCTGACTCAACCAAGCATGATAATGATGCAAAACACAATACAAATGCGCGCTCATTTCGTATTCAGAATCCCAAACGATTCAAGCTAAGCATTCCCTCATTCCGCATGGGATCCAAAAAGGAAAATCCAGAACCCGATAGCAATCTCAATCAAAACATCGGCAAAAAAAAATAGGAAAAGGAAGTGAGTCAATGACGAGTCAGTTTCATTTCCGGTCTAATAATAGAGTGCCGTGAGCATCTTCAGGTGGCGCGGCTATTCACGCATCCGTCATTACGATCAGCCGCACTTTAATCATCCACAAAGATATCCTTCACAACCGGAATAAATCTGTGCATGGCATATTTTTTAAAATCCGTCACGCCCTTGGATCGCAATAAATATTCATCAATAAAAAAGTTCCCGGTTACAGATTTACTGTCACTGGTCAAAATTTCATGTGCGGCATCAGCCATGATGATTGGTTTGCGGCTGGCGTGATACAAAAGCCTGGAAATATTGACTGAAATTGCCGCGGTCGCTATCAATGTTTTTGGCCATAATGAATTGACCGCAATTCCATCATTTTTAAATTCTGCCGCCATTCCCAGGGTACACATGCTCATTCCATATTTCGATATGGTGTACGCGACATGTTTTTTAAACCATTTTGGCTTCAGACTTAACGGAGGTGAAAGATTCAGAATATGCGGGTTCGCTGATTTTCTTAAATATGGAATACAGTATTTTGAGCACATAAAGGTTGCGCGCACATTAACAGAAAAAATCAGATCAAACCGTTTCATTGGCAATTCGAGCGTGGAACCAAGATTAATCGCACTGGCATTATTGATCAGAATGTCGATGCCTCCAAATGTTTCAGCTGTTTTGGCAACCGCTTCAGACACTACATTCTCATCCCTGACATCGACGATCAGCGGCAAGGCTTTACCACCCGCTTTTTCCACTTCTTCCGCGACACTATAAATCGTTCCTTCGAGCTTTGGGTGCGGCTCAGCGGATTTGGCTGCAATCGCAATTTTTGCACCATCTCTGGCACATCGCAACGCAATCTCTCTTCCTATGCCGCGACTCGCACCGGTAATAAAAATCACCTTATCTTTTAAACTGTTCGTCATTGACTATCTTCCTTCAAATTCGGGTATTTGCTTATTGACGTAAGCACGCACGGCTGTTTTAAAATCATTGGTGTTGACACAACGCACAAAAGCTTCCGCTTCCAGTTCCAGTTGAGCGCTTAGTTTATTTTGCCACGCAGAATTGAGCAGCAATTTGGTTTGCATGAAAGCAACCATGGGGCCATTCACAATTCTCTCGATAATATACTTTGTCTGGGTCTCCATTTCTTCCTTGGAAACAATCCAGTTCACCAGTCCAAAATCATACGCCTGAGCTGCATCGAACACATCCGGCATAAGGAATAATTCCATTGCCTTTTTTGCGCCGATAATTCTGGGAAGCATATAACTGCTTGCTCCAATCGCTGAAATCGCCATCTGGTTATAACCCAGCGAGAACCGGGTATCGTCTCGCGCGATAACCAGATCTGCAGCCAGCATTAGACTCATTCCAATACCAGCAACCATGCCGTGAACAGAAACAATGACGACTTTTTCCATTTCTCTAAGCAGTAAAATACAGGAATTGAATTGCCGGATAATAAATAATGCCTCATTGGAAATTGATTCCAGGTCCTGATTCAATTCATTGATATCCGTTCCAGTCGTGAATGCCTCTCCATTACCACGCATCAGGACAATACGAATGCTGTCATCAGCATTGATCTCCTGACATAATTCTTCGAGTCGTTCACACATTTCGTAATTGAACGCATTATTTTTACTGGGACGGTTGAATGTCAGTATTGCCAAATGATGCTCGCGAGATAAAACGATAGAATCCTTCATACGTCATCCTCCCATTTAATCCTTGCACAATAACTATTATTGTATTGACCCTGAACTGGCCGGTTAACATTAAACCAGCTGGAGGTATATCTCCCGCCGCATTTGCCGGCCAGTATATACGATATGCGGGCTGTGATCACAGCTATCCACCGGTTTGCCTGGCCGAATGACGGCGCTTTGCAGCAGCAAAGCCGCTTCTGCTTTCTTATCATGCGGTATAATAAGCAGTGAAATCCGGTAATAATGCGCAATGAGCAGATGTTTGCCAGCCTCCAGCCCGACGATCCCGCAGGAATCACTGCCCATGCTCTCAATGGCATAATAATAGCGAATTCCGCTAAAATTATCACTACAAGTATTAATCTCCCACCAGGATTCTGGCTTTTCAGCAAGTTTTGAAACGGGCGTGACAAGTATACGGCAAGATCCTGAATCAATCACATGACCGGTTTCGATTCTCCCCAGTATCTGACCACTCAAACGAGCGTATTCTTCTCTTTGCCATCGCACATTTTCACGCTGCAGAGCTAACGAAGCCTGGGTCAATCCATATAAACCCATCAAGGAAAAAATCTGTAGTAATACCAATACAGTCAACAGGACAAATCCATTCTGATATTGATGCGTCATGATTAATGCACCTGCGGAATAGCATACATATGCCAGGTCTTTTTGGATTGCGTGCCTGATACCAGCAAATCAATGGACACTCCCTTTACTTGAGACCAATCCGTCACACTGGCAGCAGGTACGTCTGTATACGCGCCTGCTTTGTAAACACTGTAAAGAATCCGCATGTCACTCACTCCTTCCACCAATTCACTTTTTACATGATGAATATCTTCCCTGTATAAAGAATACATCGGACTGCCATCCCGGTCGGTACGGCCTGTATTAGCAACAAAATATCTATTGATTTCCAATCGATCCAATTCGGCATTGGCTGCATATCTGTAATGCAATGGCACACGCGGCATAATGGTCTGAACATGATGCTGCCTGCTCACCTTCGCCACTTGAAATATTTCCGCTCTAGAGCAATCCGAAATCAGTAATATATCGCCTTCAGAAAACTGAACTTGATTATTCACGATCATGCTAGTATTGCCTTGCATAGATGCAAGCAGTTCTGCGCCAGGAAACGCCTGATAACGGACCGTTATTTGATTTGAGTCGGTACCTGTCAGGCGGTTAACAGCAGATAATGAATAATCAGTGCTGTCGGCAATTGGAAAATCATTAGTCAGGAGTGAACAACCGATATATCCTGCCCTGTCAATTTCTGAATGTAAAATTGAAATGGCTGTTTCGGCATTATCCTGGATCGTCATCAATGCCGCTTGCAGAGCGAGGCTACGTTCACAGCCAAGATAAACTTCAAATACAATGCCAAGCAGAACAATTCCTGTAACCATAACCATCATAAGCTCAACCAGTACAAAGCCCTTACAGCTATCAAGCATGCATCTCACTCCTTACATATATGCGCAGACATCCGCTTCGCTCAATTGTCATTTTATTGCATGCCCGACCATTAAAATTTCCCCAGAATATTGATACCGAATAATTCGGATATCGCCCTTCTATCAATCCTCGGCCTTCAGGCAACACCTTGCTCACCTGTTTGTTCCATGATTCATTCATATCACTCATACTGATTGTTTTTCTGGACACAAGGATTTCCGCAATAAAATTGAGTTGCTGGATTGCGACAGAAAACTCATACGCAACCTGAGTCTTGCGTAATGACTCAAGCAGCATTAAATTTACTCCCGATAACATGACAGACATGATCACGAGACTGATAAGCATTTCCAAAAAACTTGTTCCCGACTGTTTTGACATATGTGTTACCATGAATGACAACTCGATTAAAATTGAAGGACACAGCATGGACAACCTGGAAAAAAAGCACTGTATACCATGTGAAGGCGGCATACCGCCATTGGATAAAACAAAGGTAAATGAATTAATGAAACAGCTCGCGGATGGTTGGCATCCCGACAAGGAATACAAACAGATCTTTAAAGACTTCAGGTTCAAAAATTACTATCAGACAATGGCATTTGTGAACGCCATTGCCTGGATGGCGCATATTGAAGATCATCATCCGGACCTGGAAGTTGGTTACAATCATTGCATGGTTCGTTATTCAACTCACGCTATTCATGGATTATCAGAAAATGATTTTATCTGCGCAAGGAAAGTCGATGTCATTTTTAAACCCTTTGTTCAAAAGTCAGAACACTGATTCATGACAGGCGCAGGCCGGCTTCCACATCAGGCCCTGATACAGCAGGTAATGCTGCGCTGCCAGCGAAAAAGGGCAGCACTGGCTTTCCAGGAATGAGTTTCAGCTCGACAGCCTTTTTTTCAAAGGCGATCTCCACATTCCTGACAGTATCCTTTGCGTCAACACGGATATTGTATTTATGCCCCACTTCACAAATAAAATCATAATCGTCAGGCCCAAAAGCAGAATAAAGATTGGGTTCATGCGCCCGCTTACCGTGCCAAGTTGTTACACCGCAAATCCCGGTTATCAAGAAGGCAGTCACTCCCATGATAATTTCCGGTGTGATAACACTGCTGCAATCTTCATTCGTATCACAGGTAAGCTTGCGTCGAATGGCATCAGCCGCCAATCCTGCCGTTACGAGAAATAGCAATAGCGTAATGACAGCGGATGCACTTAACAGACAATGGCTTGTACCAGATTTTTTGAGCTTGTCTATTGCCTTAAGCAAATCTGCCTGGCCAGGTTCTCCAGCCAGAACAGGCAATCTCTCATTCGGCTTATTCGACTGCGCTTTATCCAGAAGAGCAATTCTTTCATCTCTACCTTCGGCCATTGTTATTACCTCATATTATTTCAATAGCAGATTTTGAATGCTCATATTTAACACAATACCAAATTTATCGTCAATATTTATGCGAATTACGCCGCGCTCAGCAAACCCGGCAGCAAGGCATCAGCCTGCAGTTTGATGCTTTCTGCGCGACCAGAGCAGCATGCAAATAATTGCCGCTGCAAGTATCAATACAATAGCCATGAATGGACGAACGGAAATCCATGCAATTGCGGTTGCGGCTGTCCACAAGCATAATCCTGACAGTAGTGCAATTAATCCGGTACCAAACCCAACGATGCTTCCAAAAAATGGTATGACATCCGCTAGCACAGACACTGGCTTCAGAGTCAGCATCACTCCAAAGATCATCATGAGCAACGTGACAAGGCGAATCAGCCAGGTTTGCATCTGATTTTCCACCTCTGCCTGATGAATCATTTGTTGAGGCGAAACCTGGCCAGACACCAACAGCTCGACAGCTTGTCCAGCAGGCGCCATATACGGCTGAAATGTATTTCCATTCTGTTGTGCAATGACACTGACTGTTTGCGGCACAACACTGGACAGGCTGATACGCAAATCGCCAATCGCGGGGGTTTGCGGATCACTCCCAACATAAATTATCCCATCATCATGCTCGACCGGCTTTTGGAGCTTTTTGTTCAAGCTTGCCGCATCAACAAAAGCCAAATTGATCGGTGTCTCAAATGTGATTTTGCTTACCAGGTCACCAGGCAAGGCAAAATCACCCAGTGTGACTTTCTGTGCCTGCCAGGCTTCCGACGAGACTAGCATCGTGGACGGGTTTTGATGTCCATTGGGATCTTTGAAATTACTGCTATCGAGGAGTTCATCCGACCATACTTTGCTATAAGTATAGGTTTTCACCTCGCGCTCGGAGCCGCCTACTTCCTTTTCAGTCTGTGTTTCCTCGGATTGCTTCCATTGATACATCTCAACCTTGCGCAGCAGTTTGATTGCTTTCACAGAAACACCAAAAAGAGTGTCCTGCAAAACATCATCGGTTGTAGCAAGTCCAGACAAGTACACAACTTTCAGGTTGTTACCAGGAATGACCGGCGAACCTTGAATAGAGACCAAAACTTTTTCCGCCTGCTGAAGCGATTGCTGCGCATGCAGACCATGCCCTTCATTCCAGAAAATCACAAGGAATGACGCGATAATCAACAGGATGCCAATCAAAACCCCAACCAGCGCACTGCCGATACGCCCAAACCAGGATTGCGTGACGACCTCTTGTACCATGAATGATTCCTTTTCTCGTGATTTCGCTCTGTGTAATCAGTCTAGCGTGATACCCAGTCTGCTTGCCACACATTTCCATATGCCAATGTGCGGCTTGTTCAGACTCCTCCACATGGAAAAAAGTTACCCGCGCCGTCTGGCAAAATCCTGCATGAAATCCACGAGAACATCCACGCCTTCTTCTGGCATGGCATTATAGATACTCGCACGTACACCACCACTCACCCGGTGCCCACGCAGGTTTGTCAATCCCATTTTTTCTGCTTCGGCAAGAAATGGTGTCGTCAGTGAGTCATCATGCAAATGGAACATGACGTTCATGATTGAGCGACAATCCGGATGAACATGGCTGACATAAAAATCATGGCATTTATCAATGACTGAATATATTTTGCTGGCCTTGCGCAGATTCAGTTCATAAAACGCTTTTACACCGCCACGGCGTTTCATCCATGCAAGTACCAATCCAGCAATATACCAGCTATAGGTTGGCGGAGTGTTATAAAAAGAATGATGCTCAGCCTGCAATTTATAGGAATAAAGCGAAGGAGTATTTGGCAAAGGATCCTTGATTAAATCTTCACGAATAATAACGATGGTTATGCCTGCCTGGCCGACATTTTTTTGCGCTCCGGCATAGATAATTCCAAAATCATTAACATCAACAGGCCGCGACAGGATCATCGAAGTCATGTCTGCGACTAACGGCACAGTACCTGTTTTGGGAACCCACTGGAACTCCAGTCCATCGATGGTTTCATTAGGGGTGTAATGCAGGTAGGCAGCATTCGGATTGAGAGTCCAGTGTTCCTGTTGTGGTATGAAAGCAAGATGACTTTGATGTTCAGTCCGAGCTGCAATATTGACTGACCCATACCTGCTTGCTTCTGCAATCGCCTTTTTGGACCAGACCCCTGTGTCTACATAGTCAGCTGTCGTCTTCTCTCCAAAGAGATTCAATGGCACCATGGCAAACTGAACGGTTGCGCCGCCCGCTAAAAATAACACGTGATAATTCCTGGGAATAGACATCAGCTCCCGGATATCAGCTTCAGCCTGCTCTGCAACAATTTTGAATTCAGGCCCGCGATGTCCCAGCTCCATAATCGACATGCCAGTCCCATTCCAGTCCAGCATCTCTGCCTGCGCCTGAAGCAAAACCTCTTCAGGCAGCATGGCCGGACCCGCGCTAAAATTAAAAACCTTACGCATACTCCCTACCTTGTTTGAATTAGTGAAATCAGAGCTCAAATGCAATGTCATGATGTAGACACCCTTGTTATTTCAGCTGGCCAGCCAGATTTTGTCCCTATTTTTCTCCGCATATCCTAGCAATTCTTATATCGCTTCGCTATCATAAATAAAAAAATGTGAGACTCAGATATTGACTTACGCAGATACAGTAAAATTTCTTGTAGCAATGATTATCATGATGAATCCTCTGGGTTCTCTTTCCATCTTTCTACAATTGACTAATAAATTTCCACTAGCCCATCAGCGCAAAACCGCCATCAAGTGTGGTCTGTCAATTACGATAATCATGGTCATTACAATCTGGATCGGGAGTCAACTGCTTGACCTTCTCGGCATCACTATTGCCTCATTTCGCTTCGCGGGCGGCATCATTTTGCTTTTAACCGGCCTATCCATGCTGCAGTCCAAAGAAAGCCCTATCAGCCATACACCAGAAGATGACATCGCCGCAGAAGAACGCAGTTCCATCGCCATCGTACCTCTTGCCCTGCCTATCATCATCGGTCCCGGCGCTATCAGCACCCTGGTTATCGCATCCAATGATTATCCCGTTTTCATGATTAAAATATGGTTGTCTATACTATGCGTTCTGCTGGCATCAGGCATGTTTGTCCTGTTATTTTTTGGCGGCACGATAGGAAGATTTGTCGGCGAATCCGTGATGAAAGTGATTACCCGTATCATGGGTATGATTATCATGGCAATTGCGGTCGGCATGCTCGCCAACGGACTGATTGGACTGATCCCCGCACTTCACTAGCGTATTCCCTCCACAACAGGATGTGTGGGTTTTTGTATCCTTGCCACAGAACTGAAAGAAGGTAGAGATATGCGGAATGCCCATGACACCGTCACAAGAGGAATGCGCCCTTCGACATCCTGAGAATAGAGTGTAATCGAAGAGCGCAGTGTGGAAGACTCTTATTCCTTGGGTCCTATCATTAACTCGGGCCTGACCAGCTCTTTAAACTCATTTTCGCTTAGATACCCCAGCGCCAAGGTAGCTTCAAGCAAAGTCGTACCATCATGCCATGCCTTATGTGCTATCTGCGCCGCCTTGTCATAACCAATTTTTGGAGCCAGCGCAGTGACCAGCATCAGTGAATTATTGACTGATTCACTGATTGCTCTTTCATCAGCGATCAGATCTTTAACACAATACTTCTTGAACATGCGCGCCGAATCAGCAAGCAAATGTACGGAATGCATAAAGTTATGGATAATAACCGGCTTGAATACGTTTAATTCAAAATTACCCTGTGAATCTGCAAAACCGATTGCTGCGTCATTACCCATCACCTGTACACATACCATTGTCATGGCCTCGGATTGAGTAGGATTCACTTTTCCAGGCATGATAGATGAGCCAGGTTCATTCGCTGGCAGAACCAGCTCGCCCAGGCCGCAACGCGGGCCCGACCCCAACCAGCGAATGTCATTTGCGATTTTCATTAATGCACAGGCCAGTGTTTTCAATGCGCCACTTGCAAATACAAACGCGTCATGCGCAGCCAGAGCAGCAAATTTATTTGGCGCAGAAACAAATGGTAATCCTGTCAAATGGGCAATTTTTTCCGCAGCCAGAACCGCAAATTTCGGATGCGTATTAAGACCCGTACCAACAGCCGTGCCGCCGATTGCCAGTTCATATAAACCAGGAAGTGTCTTTTTGATATTTTCGATAGCCGCGTCCAGTTGCGCGACATAACCGGAAAATTCCTGGCCCAATGTCAACGGAACAGCATCCTGTAAATGTGTGCGGCCGGTTTTCACGATATGAGAAAACTTCTGCTGCTTTTCAGCCAGCGCATCACGCAGCTCCTTGATCGATGGCAATAAGTAGTTGACAACAGAATCCGCTGCCGCGATATGCATTGCCGTCGGAAAAGTATCATTTGAGGATTGTGATTGATTGACATGGTCATTCGGATGAACAGGCTTTTTGCTGCCAATTTCTCCTTTTGCTATCTCAATGGCACGATTGCTGATGACTTCATTCACATTCATGTTAGTCTGGGTACCGCTGCCTGTTTGCCAGATACGCAGGGGAAAATGCTCATTGAGCTTACCGGAAATGACCTCATCAGCCGCTTGAACGATCAATTCCATCATGTCTTTCTTCATGAGTCCCAGATCGTAATTTGTCATTGCGGCGGCTTTTTTCAAAATACCAAATGCGCGTATCAATTCTTTCGGCATCAGATCATTGCCTATGGCAAAATGCTCAAGCGAACGCTGGGTTTGCGCACCCCAATATTTATCAGCAGCAACCTCTATGCTGCCCATGCTATCAGATTCCTGACGGTGTTTTGTGTTTGCCTGCATATTGTAAAACCTCTATTCAACGCTTTTTGACACGAGTTCGTATAAGTCCCTGGACAGTTTCTTGTCTTGCAAAAGCAATTCCAGCTGCTCCCGCATTAATTCTTGCCGTTCTTTATCATACCGCTTCCATCTAGTCAAAGGATTTACCATCCGGGCAGCCACCTGCGGGTTAAGCTTGTCCAATTGATAAACGGTTTCACGCAGGAATGCATATCCTTCCCCGTTTTTTGCGTGAAAATTAACCGGATTGCGTTGCCCGAATGTGCCAATAAGAGAATAAACCTTGTTTGGATTTTTGATATCAAATGCTTCATGCCGCATGAGCTTTTTGACTATCTGCAATGCAGTAGGCAATTTGGTAGCAGCCTGGATGGACAGCCACTTATCAACAACCAGCGCATCGTGCTTCCAGGCGGAATAAAACTGATCCAGCGCTTTTTCCCTTAATGGCGTATCGAGATCGGATAATGCCATGAGAGCTGGCTGCGCGTCGGTCATATTCGACTGGTATGCTGCTTCAAACTGACGCATGCCGATTTCCGTATTTTGCGGCAGGAGCATCAGATACATCAGGGCACGATTCTTTAACTGGCGTTTACCGATATCCTCCATACTGAACCTGTAACTGCCGGCAGGATCATGGTGCTTGCGATATGTCTCAAGCAGAAGTGCCTGCAATTGTTCGGCGAGCGCCTTGATAACGAATTCGCGGACGACATGAATGGCATCAACATCAATGACTTCCATTTGCTCGCCAATATATTTCTCGGAAGGCATGGTTAACATGACAGCCAGCAGATAGTTATCACTCTTGTCATGACGCAAAATATATTCATACATTTCTGCAAATTCGCTGGGCAAATGCAGCGGCTTATCATGCCGATGATCCTCTATCAGGTTAAGCAACACGCGTAATGCATGTTTCTGTCCGGCTTCCCAACGATTAAATGGATCCTTGTCATGCTTGAACAGAAACTGTAAATCACTGTCAGAATATGGGTAATTCAATTTGACGGGAGCGGAAAAATTCCGAAGTAATGAAGGAACCGGCCGGGACAAAACATTCTCGAATTCAAAAATTTGCGTCGCCTCTGTCAATGTCAGCACTTTTTCTGTTTCAACTGGCTGATCTTGTACCTGCAAAGGTATTTCATTGCCATCTGCATCCATCAATCCCATACGGACTGGAATATACTGAGGCATTTTTATGGATTGGCCGGGTGTTGGCGGTGTCTTCTGGTGTAAGGTTAATCGGTAAATTTTATGCTTGGCATCATAATCATCTTCTGCATCAATGGTTGGTGTGCCAGCCTGTGTATACCAGAGCCTGAACTGGCGAAGGTTAACCCCCGAAACATCTTCCATGGCTTTAACATAATCCTCAATGGTGACAGCCTGACCATCATGCCGGACAAAATACAAATCCATCCCTCTGCGAAACATCGGCTTTCCGAGAATGGTTTCAAGCATGCGCAATACTTCTGCGCCTTTATTATAAATTGTCGACGTATAGAAGTTGTTAATTTCAATATAGGAATCAGGACGCACTGGATGGGCCAGTGGACCAGAGTCTTCCGGAAACTGCACCTCACGCAATCCGTTGACTTCCTGAATACGCATCACTGCGCGTGACAGCATGTCTTCTGAGAAAGTCTGATCACGAAAGATTGTTAACCCTTCCTTCAGGCTCAACTGAAACCAGTCACGACAGGTAACACGATTGCCACTCCAGTTATGAAAATACTCATGCCCAATAACTGACAGGATATGGATGTAGTCATCATCGGTAGCAGTTTCAGGTTTCGCCAGCACATACTTCGTGTTGAAGATATTTAAACCTTTATTCTCCATGGCACCCATGTTGAAATCACCGATGGCGACAATCATGTATATATCCAGGTCATATTCACGGCCATATGCTTTCTCATCCCAGCGCATGGCTTCCTTCAATGAATACATTGCATGATGCGCCTGGTCGCCATAACCTTTTTCCACATAAATGCGCAATGTGATTTCCCGGTTTGACTGAGTGATGAATTGATCCTCGAGCACATCAAAATCACCGGCGACCAGTGCAAACAGATAACATGGTTTTTTGAATGGATCTTCCCATTTTGCCCAGTGCCGGCCATTTTCAAGCTTGCCTGAAGCAATCAGGTTTCCATTTGATAACAAATATGGAAATCGGGATTCATCTGCAGTTATCATGGTTGTGTAACGAGACAACACATCCGGCTTATCAGGGAAAAAAGTTATTCGTCTGAATCCTTCGGCCTCACACTGTGTGCAATAAGTATCAGCCGAACGATACAAGCCACTCAATGCCGTGTTTTTATGCGGATAGATTTTTGTAACTATCTCCAGGTCGAAATTGTCAGGAACACCTGGAATTGTCAGCAAGTCACTGGTTAGTTTATATTCAGAACCTGAAAGAACTTTACCATCGAGTTTCACTGATTCAAGCGTCAATTCGTCACCATTCAATATCAAATCACGCTTCTTGCTGCTGCTCAACCGATTATGCCGGACACGCATATGTGATTTTACAATGGTATGGTCATCTTCAAGATCGAAAGACAGGTCAATTTCGTCAATCAGATACACTGGGACTTCGTAGTCTTTTAAATAAACCGGATGTGGTTCATCCTTGGATTTATTGAGTACAGGTGTCTCGGACATGTTATCTCCTTATGGATAGCGGAGTATTTCAATAATAAAGCCTTGGCGACATGGAAACCTGTCCGCACATCATTGTTCAATGCCAATTTTGGCGAGACCCATGCTGGTTTACCCGGCATATACTAACGCAATAGAGATTTTTGACTCAATCATCAACATGGATTTACGTCAAAACTTCCCACTACTGGTAATTGCTGCATCGCCTCACAAGCTTCTTAATTTGATGTGTCAGAAGAAGACTGCGGTTCATTTGACGTCGGCGACATCGATGTCGAGGTTGGAGCTGCCGCTGGAGCAGGCGCAGTCGTTGTTGGCGTCGGTGCCGTTGATCCGGTTGCCGATCCAGGCGCTGCTCCAGACATGTTCGACGGTGTTGATGATGATTTCTTGGGAATCGATGATGCTTGCGGACTATTCCCGGATTGTGTGCCAGACTTGTCAATCACTTTCAGATTGCCATTCTGATCAATAATAGTTGTCTGCTGATCGCCGTTTGCAGAGGTCCCCTGAATAGGCTTGCTTTGGGTATTATCGGACAAATTCATCGGCTGATTTTGTGATGCGGAATCAACGGCCGCGGATTGTGAATGGTCAGTCGCTGCTGGTAACGCTGTACCTTGCAAATCGTCAGCAAAAGTCAAGCTTGCCAGTGCATTTGATACAACTAGCATCGCAAGTGCCTGAATTATTTTATTCATGATAAATTCCCTTTTAGAATGAGGTAGTCCAATGCGTTAAATATAAACACATTCACAAATCGGAGCAAGATTAAAATCTTGATGAATAATGGTATTTTTCAGGCCCGATGAATAGTACTTACTCTACAGTAATGATGAATTGATACATAGAGATAAAGATCTTTCAATTGAACTAGGCTCAAAGATCAAGCAAAATGACAACCCAAACGGGTTGATGCGAAAAACACGATATGACTCATAATTTTGATCCTCAGGAAATTGCCAAATTTGGAAAGCTGGCCGCGCACTGGTGGGATCCCCACGGCGAACTCAAGACCTTACATCAGGTAAACCCCGTAAGATTAGGTTATATAACGGATAAAGTTAATCTTTCAGGATTATCTGTGCTGGATATTGGCTGCGGTGGGGGAATTCTTGCCGAGAGTATGGCACTTGAAGGCGGACGAGTAACCGGGATTGATATGAACAAATCCGTCATAGACATTGCCAGACTCCATCAGCTGGAATCGGGCACCAATGTCGAGTACCTGCATACATCAGCCGAGTCTATCGCGGCTGACCGGCCTGAATCCTATGATGTCGTAACCTGCCTTGAGATGCTCGAGCATGTCCCAAACCCGGCATCGATCATCCATGCATGTGCGAATCTGGTTAAACCAGGCGGCCATGTGTTTTTTTCCACACTCAACCGCAACCCCAAGTCTTATCTTTTCGCCATTCTTGGAGCTGAGTATCTCCTGAAAATCCTTCCCCGGAATACGCATGATTATGCCAAATTCATTCGGCCGTCCGAATTGGTCACCTGGACCAGAACTGCCAGTCTCCTGCCCCAGGAAATGAAGGGAATTTCATATAATCCGATTAACCAGACTTTCAGGCTCACTGATGACATATCGGTAAACTACTTGTTCCACGCAATAAGGGCTCAATCATCATGACCCCGATCCGCGCCGTGCTTTTTGATCTGGATGGCACATTACTGGATACCGTTCCAGATCTGGTTTACGCGCTCAATTGTCTTCGGAAAGAATATGTCCTGCCTGAGCTACCTCAGTCCGCCATCCGGCCAATCGCGAGCCTTGGTTCCAGGGCCATGATAAAACAAGCCTTTGGTATCGAAGAATCTGACATTAATTTCAATACCCTGCGTGAAAAATTTCTGGATCTTTATGAAAAACACCTTGCTGATTCTACCCGGTTTTTCCCCAATGTCGAAAATGTGCTAACCCATCTGGAATCAGCAAACATTCCCTGGGGAATTGTCACCAACAAGTTAACCCGGCACACCCGGGCACTATTAAAAGCACTGCGTTTCGAGCACAGGCCTGCTTGCATTGTTTGCGGTGATTCCCTGGCTACCTACAAACCCGATCCGGAACCCATCCTGTATGCCTGTCAAATACTCAAACAACAGCCTGATGAATGCGTGTATGTTGGTGATGCAATCACTGATGTGACCGCCAGCAAGGCAGCGGGCACCAAATCGCTGGTCGCGTTATACGGCTACATTCATGCTGACGAAAACCCGCTTGCGTGGCAGGCTGATGGATACATACGTGACTCCATCGAAATCATAGACTGGATTAATAATAATTACTAATTCCTTGTTTCAGAATGAATTTTTAACTATTGATTAACCACTCCAACCAATAAATCCCTTGAATTCACGAGCGTGACACCCGCCGCCCGCATTTCCTGAAACGCCTGCTCGCTATCACCAGGCTTCAATTCTACGCCACGGCAAGCGTCTTTTATAACATATACTTTGAATCCTGAATGTTGCGCATCCAGTGCGGAATACTTGACACAATAATCAGTAGCCAGCCCCATGATGTAAACATCCGCGACCTGTTCATGACGCAAATAGTCCGCAAGGCCAGTGGAGCGCAAATGTGCGTTATCAAAAAACGCGCTATAACTATCTATTTTTTTGTCCACTCCCTTATGTACCACTTTATGCACCGCCTCAGTACGCAGCAAGGGATGAAATTCAGCGCCTTTGGTGTTCTGAATACAGTGATCTGGCCACAAAACCTGAGCCATCCCGTTCACTTCGAGGATTTCTCCCGCCTTGTGTCCGTGATGACTGGAAGCAAAACTCATATGGTCACGCGGATGCCAGTCCTGTGTCGCCACAACAAGGTCAAAATGTGACTGCAGTTCATTTGCCAGCGGAACCACGTCATCTCCGCCAGGCACTACAAGACTGCCGCCCTTGCAAAAGTCATTCTGCAAATCAACCATAATCAGCGCTTTTTTCTTGAACATTTATCAGCTCCCATCAATCAGGTCGCGAAAAAATATCGCAATGACTTGATAATATCAATTAAAAGTTACAAATATCCCATGCAGAAACCATGCTTTTACACTATTATTATAGGCAAAAAACACATCAAGGCGATAAACCTGTGCACGTTAGACCAAATTTACCAGAGAACCCGCATGTATTATGAACTGTCAGATTTGGGATTCCTTAAAATCCAGGGAGCTGATGCAAAAAAAATGCTGCAAGGCCAGCTTACTTGCAACGTTGAGTCTGTCGCACCACTGCAAGGCTGCATGGGTGCACACTGTAATCCGCAAGGACGGATTATTAGCTTGTTTTATTTGTTCATTTATCAGGATTGTTATTACCTGATGCTTCCACACAGTATGATTGCGCTAACTCTGGCTGCCTTGAAAAAGTACGCTGTTTTTTTCAAAGCTGATTTGACAGACGCGAGCAACAGCATGGCAGCAATTGGATCCACCGAGCCGCTGCCAACCATTATCACTGCTGAACAGCCTGCAGTCATCCGGATATCACAGGGCACATCCCGCTGCATCATCGCCGGAACAAAAGAGACAATACAGCATATACGTGAAGTGCCCGCCAATGCGCCTGCCATCACAAACAGCGATGCCTGGAAGTACCTTGATTTGACGGATAAAATCCCTTCCATCTATCCGGAAACCTCCGGGAAATTCCTGCCTCATGAAATCAATCTCGACAAACTTGGCGCCATCAGTTTTGATAAGGGTTGTTACACTGGCCAGGAAATTATTGCCCGAATGCATTACCGGGGAAAATTGAAGAACCACCTGTATATGGCATTGATTACCTCCGCTACTCCTCCATCACCTGGACAGGATATCTACACTGAAATCAATGCTGAGGCGCGGCCATGCGGAGTTATCGTCGATATCTGCCGACAAGCGTATAATGTTTATAACTGCCTGATCCTGACGGATACGGGAAGCGCCGAAAAAGAGTGTTTATACCTGGATGCAGATAAAAATGTGACAATATCCATCTCGGGAACACAGTCAAAATAAGATAAGCATGTGTTACTTAAACGTGAAGCGAGAAAGTTAATGCCAAACAATATTCGTATCGCACTTGCGCAGCTCAACCTGCATGTCGGTGATATCAAAAGCAACCTGGACAAACACATACGCGCAGCGCTCACCGCTCGCGACCAGTTCGCAGCCGATGTTATTGTTTTTCCGGAACTCAGCCTGACCGGTTATCCGCCGGAAGACCTTTTGTTACGCAGAAGCTTTGTTTCCGAATCAAATCAGGCATTACAGTACCTTACGGGCGAAATCAATGATATTTACTGCCTCGTTGGACATCCATACAGCGACGGTCAGAACCTATATAATACATGCTCACTCATCCATAACGGCAAAACGATAGGCCGCTATTCAAAACAACGCTTGCCGAATCACGGCGTATTTGATGAATGCAGGTATTTCACTCCAGGACAATCTTCCTGCATTGTAAAGATCAAGGACATAGCTGCCGGACTTGTGATTTGCGAAGATCTATGGAAGCTGGGTCCCGTGCGTGATGCAGCCGCTCAGGAAGCACAAATAATTTTATCGCCCAATGCCTCTCCGTTTGAGGTAGACAAACATGAACAACGCCTGTCCGTGCTGCACAAACGCGCCAATCATAACAATCTCCCTATTGTTTATGTAAACCAGGTATGCGGTCAGGACGAACTTGTTTTCGACGGCGGCTCGATGGTCATAAACAGAAACGGTGATTTATGCAAGTTCGCCGGTTTCTTTAATGAAACCATACTTCCAGTTGACATTGACATGGATCGCACACCGGAAATCAAGGCGGAGAATATCAACATTGCCAGTACTGAAGAAAGAACGTATCAGGCACTCGTGCTAGGTGTACGCGATTATATTAACAAAAACCATTTTCCTGGCGCCATTGTCGGGGTTTCAGGCGGGATTGATTCCGCGCTTACATTAGCCATCGCTGTTGACGCACTGGGCAAGGATCGCGTAAAGGCAATTCTCATGCCTTCACGTTACACGGCGGACATCAGCAATATTGATGCCATTGAACTCGCCAGGAACCTGGGTGTGACATGTGAAACGATTCCTATCGAGCCGGTCTATAACACATTCCTGGAATCACTCGCTCCAAGCTTTACCGGCAGAAAACCGGATATCACGGAAGAAAATATTCAGGCCCGTTGCCGCGCTGTCATTCTAATGGCTCTTTCCAACAAATATGGACATCTGGTATTAACAACAGGCAATCGCAGTGAAATCGCTGTTGGCTACTGCACGCTTTATGGAGATATGGCAGGCGGATTTGCCGTGCTCAAGGACATTCCAAAAACCCTCGTCTATAAATTAGCCAACTACAGAAACAGGGTTCATCACGTCATTCCACAACGCACGATTGAACGCGCGCCTACCGCCGAATTGGCGCCTAACCAGAAAGATGAAGACAGCCTGCCGGCTTACCCAGTGCTCGACAGCATTCTTGAATGCTATCTCAATGATGGACAAACCATAGATGAAATCGTTCGCCAGGGTTTCCAGCGCGATGTTGTAGTCAAGGTTGTCAATCTGATACATAAAAACGAGTACAAACGCAAACAGGCTGCAATGGGCCCGCGCATCAATCATAAATCGTTCGTGAGAGACTGGCGCTATCCTGTCACCAATGGGTTCAAAGGCTGACAGCGCAGATACGCCACAGATTCCACATCAGATGCGCATGAACTGAATGCCAGCATTCGCTGGCATTGCCATCAAATTATCTGACCGGGCTAATCATGGTTGCAGCGACAGTAGCGGCGTTGTTATGGTGATTGTACTGTGTTCCTGCCATGGCGGACGTTTCAGCAGAATTGCCACTCGTAGCACATCCAGTCAGCATGACAGCCAGGCACGATACAACTGTAAACATCAATGACTTCATTACAATCTCCCTGTCTGTCTGGTTAACTACGCTTCTCCAGACCCTATCATAATTTATAGTCTGAATCGTAATCCACATTGATATTCGGATAATTGTATTTCAGGACTGAGACTGTATCCTGCTCAAGCTTCGTGAGCCCCAGTTTACGATAGGCTTTCGCCATTAATACAAGACCATCAACCACCGAGGGCGCTCCCTGGAAATGAGCAACCAGCCCGCCAGCACGGTTTGCTGCCGCGACATATGCCCTGCGATTGTAATAATATTCCGCGACATGCAATTCATGATCAGCAAGCACGTTACGTAGATAAACCATATATTGATGCGCAGATGGCGTATATCTGCTGTTTGGAAACCGTGTGACAAGCTCATTAAAATCACTATATGATTTTTGGATCTGGGACAAATCGCGTGTGGCGAGATCGATAGCGAACACTTTTTCGATAATACCCATGTTTTGATAATAATCGGACACGCCTCGCAAGTAATAGGCATAATCGACATTCGGATTAGTGGGATGAATCCTTATAAAACGATCTGCCGCCGCGACAGCAAGAGAATAATCTTCTTTCATATAGTAGGCATAAATGAGATATAGCTGGGCGTTTTCAGTGTCAGGTCCATAGGGATATTGCACGTCAAGAGCCTCGAATCGCTTGACAGCCTCGCTGTAGCTTTTGTCTTGCAAAGCTGTCTTGCCTTTCATGTATATCTGCTGCTCAGTTTCGCCTTTATATGCATCGGCTGGATCTGTTGTAGTTGAGCAAGCTGATAATAATCCTGCAATCAACGCTGTCATGCAAAGCAATTTCATTTTTTTATTCATAAATAGTAATCACCTGTTCGGAAATAACCCACTTGTTACGAATGCCGGCATTCTGGGAGGTGCATTGTAAACTAATTTCTGTCATCATTCACCGGCTATGAATACAGATTCGAAAAAAATCCAGCACACATTTACCATCTCGGACACCCATGCAAATGAGAGGCTTGACCAGGCTTTAGCCAAACTCATGCCGGACTATTCACGAACGCTGATACAGGAATGGCTGCAAGCTGGCGCTATCCTGATTAACGGCAAAACCGCAAAAGGAAAAACCAGGGTTAAAGGCGGCGAGACGGTCACGATTGAAGCAGTCAGCAAACCACAGCCTCAATATCAGGCACAGGCGATACCACTCAATGTTGTTTATGAAGATGAGGCATTAATCATCATTAACAAACCAGTAGGCATGGTGGTACATCCGGGCGCAGGAAATGCTGACCTCACCCTGTTAAATGCACTCCTGCATCATGCACAGGAATTACACACCCTGCCCCGGGCGGGAATTATCCACCGCCTGGACAAAGACACGTCAGGACTACTGGTCATCGCCAAAACACCTTCCGCTTACAAGAATATTTCGTATCAGCTGAAAAAGCGCACACTATTGCGCGAATATCAGGCCATCGTTTATGGAATAATGATTAGCGGCGGCACCGTTGATGCACCAATAGACCGGCATCCACTTCAGCGTAAGCGCATGGCTGTCATTGATACAGGAAAACCTGCGGTTACCCATTATCGTATCGCAGAAAAATTCCGGGCCCACACACGCCTGAAAATCCGGCTGGAAACAGGCCGCACCCATCAAATACGTGTTCATATGGCCTATATTCACCACCCTATTGTCGGCGATTCTGTCTATGGAGGTCGTGTACAGCTCTTCAAGGGCATTACACCCGAATTGACGCAGGTCTTACGGCAATTCAAGAGACAGGCACTGCATGCTTTTGCACTGGGACTTGTTCATCCTGTCAGCAATGAATTCATGCGCTGGGAAATCGACTTGCCGGAGGATATGCAGCAGCTCATTCACACTCTCAGAGATGACATGATGAACGAACAAAAGGAATAAAAAATGAAATTCATTCAACCAGGCTGGCCCGCTCCGAAACATATCAAATCCTATACCACGCTGCGCAGCGGATGGGGCGGGCGCAAACCGCATCACGAGGAAAATCGCGGAAATTATTCGGGTAACCACCCGCAGTATGTCGAGGAAAGCAAACGTCTTGAGACCCTGTTGCAGCTTCCGGATGAACCACTTTGGATTACCCAGACCCATAGCACCATTGTTATCGAAGCCACACCGGAAAATCGTGAACAAAACGCCGACGCTTCATTTACCAGCCAGCCGAACCGGATATGTGTGGTGCTGACTGCTGATTGTTTACCCATACTGATAACCAACAAACAGGGTACCTCCGTTGCCGCAATCCATGCCGGATGGCGCGGACTGTCCAGCGGCATCATTGAAAAGACCTTGCAAGCGCTGCAACAACCGGCGGAGGATTTGCTGGTATGGCTAGGTCCCGCAATCGGCCCGCAAAAATTTGAAGTTGGAAAAGATGTGTATGACGAATTCACCGGCAGACATGCTGAAAGCATTGCGGCTTTCAAGCCTCATGCCGAAGGAAAATGGCTTGCCAATCTGTATGAATTGGCGAAAATCAGGCTCAACCTGCAAGGCATCAATCAGATTTATGGGGGAGATTATTGTACATTTACCCAGGACGAAATGTTCTTCTCCTACCGCCGCGACCAGGGTAAAACCGGACGAATGGCAACGCTTATCTGGATAGATGACCAGATAGCGTAAGACAGCGACGCCAGCATGTTGGCTGTGGATTGATGATCATTTTTTGTGTATATTTAGCAGGCTAAGAATTACTCTCCGCAGCATTTAATGAGGTCATCCTATGAAAAGTTTTTTAAGACAAACCTTGCGCCATCTCATTCTGGCATTCACCCTGGTAGTCAGCACAAGCAGCTTTTCTTCGGTACCATTAGACACCAGCCTCGCTCCAATGCTGCAAAAAGTAATGCCGAGTGTCGTCAATATTAAAGCGCAAATCAAAATCACCGATATCAACACCCTGCGCGAAATTCAAAAACAGCGCGGAAAGAGCGGCAAGGACAGTGATGATGATATCAATTCCGGTTCATTTGTTTCTGTTGGCTCAGGCGTGATTGTCGATGCCAAGAACGGCTACATCCTCACTAACTCGCACGTTATTTCCGACGCGCAAACCGTTACCATTACACTGGGGGACGGACGTCATTACACTGCAAAAATCATAGGCCTGGATAAACCCTCTGATATTGCCTTGATTCAGATAAAAGCCAAAAATCTCACCGCGATTGATATCGGCAACTCCAATGATCTCAAGGTGGGAGATTTTGTAGCCACCATAGGCAACCCCTTCGGCCTCAGCCAGACTGTTACATCCGGCATCGTCAGCGCGTTGGGCCGCACGACACTGGGAATCGAGAATTATGAAAACTTCATTCAGACTGATGCCCCGATCAATCCAGGCAATTCAGGCGGCGCATTAATCAACATGAACGGCCAGCTGGTCGGTATCAATACCGCCATTCTCGCGCCTGACCGCGGCAATATTGGCATTGGCTTTGCGATCCCCGCAAATATGGCCAAGAGTGTCATGCTGCAATTGATAGAATATGGCAACGTCAAACGCGGTGTTTTGGGTGTCGGCGCACAAGACATCACACCAGAACTGGCCAGCGCGTTTAGTCTCGGATCAGCCAAGGGAGCAGCCATCACCCAGGTGCTTCTTGATTCACCAGCCCAGCAAGCGGGCCTTCAGGTTGGCGATATCATCACGAATGTAAACGGAAATGAAATCAAGAATGCGAGCGATGTTGTGAACACCATTGGCTTTTTGCGCGTGGATTCAAAAATCAACATTACCGTCTTGCGCAAGAATAAACCGATTAATGTGAGTGTCACCCTGTCTGATCCCAAAAAACGTCAGCAGATCATTGAAAAATTGAATCCATTCTTATACGGTGTGGGTCTTAAAAATTTCAGCGTTCTCAGTCCGGTACACGGTAATGTGCAGGGAGTGTTGGTTGTATCTGTTGAACAGGACAGCAATGCATGGCACGCCGATTTGCGCCCAGGTGATGTCATCACTTCTATCAATCAGCAAAATGTAAATAACATTGATGATCTCAAGATGTATGCAGCAAAAGCCAGCAAGGAATTGCTGTTGAACGTGCTGCGCGGACCAAGCGCCGTCTTTTTGGTGATAAACTCAGAATCATAAAAAATCACGGAGGGCGTTTCTGACAACGCTCTCCAATGTTTCATCGATCAATGCCCGGGCATGTGAAGACTCAGCACACACACTGCAGCTGTCGGGGTAATAATGCGAGGAGTTATTTTCTAATGTCTAGACAAATGAGAAAAATGCTGATTGCTGTCGGCATCTTTTTTACAGTTGTGTTTGGAATCTATGGGGCGAAAAAAGCTGTTTTCATGTGGTTTATGTCACACTATCAGCCACCGCCGATCACTGTTTCCGCTACGACTGTCGCCAGTAAAAACTGGCAATCGTATCTGACGGCTGTAGGTACGTTAAACGCCGTCAACGGTGTTGATCTTTCTTCCGAATCCGCGGGCATCATAGAAGAGCTTCGTTTTAATTCAGGACAATATGTCAGAAAAGGCGATGTCATTGTTGTCATGAGGTCCTATGTCGAACAGGCCAGTCTGAAAAACAATCAAGCCAAGTTGCAGCTCGCGAAACTCAACTATGAACGCGAAAAAACATTATTTGCCAAACATGTCTCTTCACAGGCAGCGCTGGACACCCGCTTCGCCGAATTGCAGCAAGCCCAGGCTGGGGTCGATTCCGTGCTGGCACAGATACAGCAAAAAACCATCACTGCCCCTTTTAATGGACGGTTAGGCATCCGGCAGGTCAATCTCGGACAATATGTATCCCCAGGTACACCACTCGTCACGCTGCAATCCCTCGATCCGCTCTACGTGATGTTCAGCCTGCCTGAACAATACCTGGCAGCTCTGTATCTGGGACAGGACGCTGACATTTCTGTGAACTATGGAAATGGCAAAACAGTCCATGGCAAAATCACAGCCATCAATTCCAAAGTGGATCCGTCATCCCGTAATGTATTGGTGCAAGTCACCATACCGAATGAAAAATTCCTGCTTTATCCTGGCATGTATGCCCACGCCAGAATCTGGTTAAACGACAAGGATAAACGAATCGTGATCCCTCAGACTTCCATTTCATACAGTCTCAGCGGTGATTATGTTTATATCGTCAAGGATGAAGGGAAGTCAAAAGACAAACCGGAACTTCATGTGTATCGTCAATACGTCAAAGTCGGCGAGCGTAGAGACGATGAGGCCACAATTCTCGACGGCCTGAAACCGGGCGATAAAGTCGTGACATCGGGTCAATTAAAATTACAAAACGGTTCTAGCATCATTATTGACAACAGCATGGAACTTTAATCATGAATTTCACCGATCTTTTCATCAGGCGGCCTGTGCTCGCCTGTGTTGTCAGCCTGCTGATACTGCTTTTTGGTTTGCGGGCACTCAATACACTGGAACTGAGACAATTTCCCAAAATGGACAACAGTGTCATCACCATCATGACTGCCTATCCTGGCGCCAGCGCAGATCTGATTCAGGGATTCATCACCAGCCCGCTGGAAAAATCCGTGGCAAGTGCGGATGGGATTGACTACATGACATCACAGAGTGTGGACGGGTTGAGCACCATCACTGCGTATATTCGCCTCAACTATGATCCCAATGTGGCAATGACAGACATCATGTCCAAGGTTTCGCAGGTCAGCAATCAGCTGCCCAAGGAAAGCAATCAGCCAGTCATACAAAAATCGTCCGGTGGACACACTGATCTGATGTATATCGGATACAGCAGTAAAAAAATGAGTAATGTACAAATCACTGACTATCTGTCACGCATCGTGCAGCCCAAGTTGCAGACCGTGGCAGGTGTCTCCAACGCTGAAATTCTTGGCGGTAAAACCTATGCCATGCGGATTTGGCTGAACGCTGACAAAATGGCCGCGTTACAGGTTTCGCCCGGCGATGTCGCCATGGCATTGCAAAAGCAGAACTTTCAAACAGCCGCTGGCCAGACGAAAGGCAAATATGTCTTGTTCAATATCAATGCCAAGACAAACCTTGAAAGTCCTGAACAGTTTAATGAACTGATGATCAAGAAACTGGACGGTACCATTGTCCGCCTCAAGGATATCGGTACGGTCGAACTCGGCGCCGAAAATGACAATTCCTCGGTCAAATTCAATGGCAAGAATGGCGTATTCATCGGGATCAAAGCCAACCCAACGGCCAACCCTCTGACTGTCATTGACGATGTCAAAAAGATACTTCCCGAAATCGCTCAGAACTATCCGCCCGCATTGGAAAGCAGAGTCGTCTACGACAGCACTGAATACATTCGCAGTTCCATTCACGAAGTCATGCGCAGTATTATCGAAGCCACTATTATTGTCGTGCTGGTGATATTTGCGTTTATCGGTGCAGCTCAGGCAGTCACGATTCCTGTTATCACCATACCGCTCTCTCTTATTGGTGTGTGTTCCCTTATGTACACCATGGGCTATTCGATCAATCTGCTCACGCTACTCGCCATGGTGATTGCAATCGGTCTTGTTGTTGATGATGCGATTGTCGTTGTGGAAAACATCTACCGGCATATAGAGGAAGGTCTGACACCTTATCAGGCATCGCTGAAAGGTGCCCGTGAAATCACCGCACCCATAATCTCAATGACAACCACGCTCGCGGCTGTCTATGCGCCAATCGGCTTCATGACAGGATTAACCGGAGCCTTGTTCAAGGAGTTTGCCTTTACCTTGTCATTTGCGGTCATTCTTTCAGGAATTATCGCGCTGACTCTGTCACCCATGATGTGCTCAAAACTGCTGAGCCCGGCGATGATGCATCAACGTCTGGTGATATATATTGACTCCATGTTCGAAAGCCTGAAGCGGATGTACACGCAAAAATTATATGCCGTCCTGCATCATCGACAGGTCGCCGGCGTTTTTGCGGGCATCATGCTCGTCGGCTGCCTGCTCGTTGCAGTGACTACGCCAACCGAGCTCGCACCGGATGAAGACCAGAGTATTTTATTTTTATCCATGGCAGCGCCGAAATATGCAAACCTGGATTATACAGAAAAATATACCGACAGACTGTCAAAGATATTCGGCGAAATTCCCGAAACACAAGATTTTTTTGTCGTCAACGGCAATGGATTCGTCAATAGCGCGATCTCCGGTCTCATATTAAAACCCTGGGATCAGCGCAGCAAATCACAGGCAAAAGTATTGGGAATGCTGCAGCCCAAATTGTCCGGTATTCCGGGCATTAATGCAGTTGCGTTCCCCCTGCCCTCGCTGCCTGGCAACGAGAGCGGACTTCCGGTGCAGTTTGTCATTACTTCCACCGAAGATTACGCCATCATTCACCAGGTACTTAAAAAACTCCAGGAATCTGCGATGAAAAGCGGCTTGTTCATGTACGTTGATTCTGATCTGAAATACGAAAAACCGACGCTCGAAGTGCATATTGACAATAACAAGGCAGCGAGCCTCGGCATCAGCATGCAAAATATCGGAACGTCACTGGCCACACTGCTGGGCGGAAACTATATCAATCGTTTTAGTGCATATGGACAGAGTTACGAAGTGATTCCCCAGCTTTTCCGTGCTGACAGATTCAATCCTGAAAAGATTAATGATTATTATCTGACAACGGACTCAGGTAACTCCGTTCCATTGTCCAGTGTGGTGAAATTGAATATCGCCACTCAGGCGAATGAGTTATATCATTTCCAGCAGCTTAACTCAGCGACACTATCGGGGTTGATGATGCCAGGCAAATCGATACCGGAAGGTTTGAATTTTCTCAGGAATGAAGCGCAGAAAATCTTTCCAGCCGGCTTCAGTTATGATTATGCCGGACAATCCCGCCAGACAGTGCAGGAAGGAAATACCATGCTCTATACTTTCTTCTTTGCTCTCGTGATCATTTACCTGGTGCTGTCGGCGCAATTCGAAAGCTTTCGTGACCCTTTCATCATTCTCATCAGCGTACCTCTCTCGATTATTGGCGCATTGCTGCCCTTGCATTTGGGACTTGCAAAACTGAACATTTATACCGGTATCGGGCTGGTCACCCTCATTGGGCTGATTAGCAAACATGGAATATTGATGGTTGAGTTTGCAAATCAGTTACAGGAGCGCGAGGGATTGAGTATCCATGATGCCATTCTGAAATCGGCAAGTTTGCGCCTGCGTCCAATTTTAATGACTACTGTCGCCATGGTGCTGGGTGTTGTGCCGCTCATTTTCGCAAGCGGTGCTGGTGCGGCAAGCCGCTTTGATATTGGTCTTGTCATCGCGGCGGGTATGACGATTGGTACCTGTTTTACCTTGTTTATCGTTCCAACAATGTATACGTATCTTGCAAAGGTCAAATCTCAAGCGCACGTCTATCCTCGAAGTGATGAATTGGTAACAAACGAATAAGAGCACCTTATTTACCTTGCTATCATGGCAGTCCGGATTCATTCCCTGGGTCCGGCTGTACGGATCATGACCATAATTAATTGTATTTATGAATAAATCTTTTCACTTATCTGCATAATCGTTTGCTTGATATTCCATATTTTCTCTTGTAGATTCAAGGAATTCTTAAGAGATTGTTAATCTTGGAACTGTAAAATATTTAATCAAGCTTATCCATAACACAGGCGAGTCAGAATGAACAAACTGAACAAGCTCAATACCTTGGCATTGACATTGTTAATTACCGGCGCAATTGACAGTATCCGTAATTTGCCGGCGTCTGCTTTATTTGGCAGCACTCTGATATTCTTTTTTATTTTCGCCGCAATTGTATTTCTGATCCCAACCGCACTTGTGTCAGCCGAATTAACCGCCAATGTTGATGAAGGCGGTATCTATCAATGGGCACGCCTTGCTTTCGGGGAACGCATCGGCTTTCTAGCTATCTGGCTGCAGTGGATAAATAATCTTGTCTGGTTTCCAACCATATTATCCTTTATCGCCGGAACCGCTGCCTACCTCATTAATCCGGCCCTGGCTGCAAACAAGTATTACCTGGTAGGCATGATCTTGTCCTTGTTCTGGATTCTTACAATTATCAATTTACGCGGAATACGTCTCTCCGCGAAATTTACCAGCTTCTGCGCCATCACCGGATTAATTATTCCCATGATTTTGATCATTTCATTATTGGTCGTATGGCTTATTCTTGGTAAACCATTGCAGATTCACCTTACCAGCACCAGCATCTTTCCAAGCTGGCAGCATACCGATAACTGGATGGCATTGACTGCCGTGATGCTTGGTTTCGCAGGCATGGAGTTGGCATCCGTTCATATCAAGGATGTGAATAACCCGCAAAAAACCTTTCCACGTGCACTCGCCTATTCCAGCATGATTATCCTTGCAACCATGATGCTTGGTTCACTGGCAATCGCTTTCGTTCTGCCATACGATCAGATCAATCTGGTCAATGGCACAATTCAAACTTTTGCCTATTTTCTTTCAGCCTACCACTTATCCTGGCTGATACCAGTTCTGACTCTGCTGCTGGTGATCGGCAGCCTGGGTGGTGTCATCAGCTGGGTAATTTCACCTGTCAAAGGGTTGGGCCAGGCTGCAAAACATGGATTCATGCCGCCATTTTTTCAAAAACTCAATTCTCATGGCGTTCCGCAAAATCTTCTGATCACGCAAGCTGTGCTCGTCAGCTTTGTGTGTCTTGCCTTCCTGTTTTTGCCCAGCATTAATGCTTCTTACTGGTTACTCACCGCGCTGACGACACAACTATACATGCTCATGTATGTCATCATGTTTTTAAGTGGATTACGTTTACGCACCAAAATGAATTACACGTCACAGACATTCGTGATCCCGGGCAGAAAAATTGGTTCATGGTTGGTATGTATACTTGGATTAATTGGCTGCACCATTACACTGATAGTTGGCTTCATCCCGCCGAATAACATTAATATTGGCAGCAGTTTTTACTATGAGGTCTTGTTTTGCACTGGCATGACAGTCATGCTGCTCCCCATTTTATTCTTTTATTGGTATCAGAGTAAATCATCGATCACGACAGAAGTATCGGGATCCAGAGAAAGCATTCTCGCAGATGCAAACGAAACAATATAATGCCTGATTCGCTGAACCACTAGTATTCACGGATTATCCTGTCACAAAATGTGAAAACGCAGGATGATATTTAACAGGTTCAAACTCGACTATCGAATAATCGGCAATTCCGTTAATAAAGAATGGATCTTTTTGTAAAACCGCTTCCAACTGTTCGCGGCTTTTTAATTGGGAAATGATAATACCACCCGTTCTTGGGTTTTGCGGGCCAGAAGCGATGAAAAAATTGCTGCTATATCCCTGATCCAGAAACGCTCTATGCTCAACAACATATTGATCAACCAATTCAATCGGTTTTTTATAAGTCAAGGTAACAATAAACATAGCTCCACCCCCATAAAAACAAACGTGCTATAATAAACACATCTGTACGTAGGAATGAAGCTAATTATGCTCTTGCAGCATTTCATATGCCACGCTCAATGGGGCAGCGTGTTATCACACCAATTAAAACCATGAACCAGATGCGGCAATCATGCCTACACTCTGACTGCCTGACCGTCTGTGCTAACAAAGAGATTCAGTTATGTTTCCCATTAAACATGCCGTCAAGACCAGCGGCTTTCGCAATAGACATGATATCCTGAGACAGATGGGTGAATTTGATTGGTTTGTTTTTTTGTTTCGAAAGTTTGATCCACTCAATGATAAGAGCCAGTCCGGAACTATCACTGGAATTCAATTGTGAGAAATCGAAAATCAGCTCCGAACATTTATCCGCATCCAGCAAACTTTTTTGATAGACAGACATTACATTTGAAAAGTTCAAATCTCCGGTAACGAGAAAATGACTCCCATTGAATGTAATGTCTGCCGATTTAACCATCATTGTTGACAAGCCTTGATATCTAACGTTTATTATGATGAGACAAACGCTGCAATAAGGTATTCATGTTGCCATTTTGCAGGATATCGGCGAACTGAGAGCGGAAACTTTCCAGCATATCGACCCCTTCAACCGACATATCATATAATCTCCAGCCGCTGCCTGTGCGAATAAGACGGTAAACGACGTGGACCGGTTCAGACGTGGAGCTGATAATCTGACTGCTCACTTCAACAGTATTCAAGCCGCCAGTACCGCCTCGCACTGGATAAAACTGTATCGTCTGATCCTGATAATTAGTCAGTGCCGACGCATAAGTACGAATCACCGTGGTAGTGAATTCCTTCTGGAATTGCGCACGTTGCGCTGGTGTTGCACTGTTCCAGATGCTTGGCGGCAATACTCGCTTGGACATTTCTGATAAATCGGCATAAGGAACAACATAGCGATATGCAAGGCTGTAAACAATACCTGGTTTGCTTTTTAGAGTAGCCTTATTCGCTTTCAGCCCTGCGATCATATTATTGGCGATATATTGCAAAAGTCCAACAGGATCGCCTGTTGATGCCTGCACTGAAGCGACACAGGTAAACCAACCCAGAAAAACCATAAAAACTGTCAGAGCGAGTTTATTTTTTCTCATTTTTTTCTCCATTATCACTGCTATTATTTCCATTGTTACCTATTTTATACATAAACTGGCCAATTAACTTTTCCAGCACCATGGCAGGATGTGTCATTTCGATCTTGCTGCCATTTTTTAGATAGGTTGTATTATACATGGGTGTGATCGCGATATAATTATCACCCAGTAACCCGGAAGTAAAAATACCCGCAGACGAATCATCCGGAATATCGTTATACTGGTTGCGGATATGCATTTTAACTACAGCCTTGAAGGTGACTGGGTCCAGGCCAATTTGCGCAACCTCACCAATCTGTACACCGCCAATCTTCACCGGTGCCCTGACTTTAAGCCCGCCAATATCATCAAATGATGCCGTTACCGTGTAGGTTTGGTCAGGAAACAGGCTGGTCAAGCCACTTACCTGAAAAGCCAGCACAGTCAACGAAAAGATTGCAAACAACAAAAACAATCCCACCAGGCTTTCTATCAATCGTTGCGGCAACATTACCATTCCCCTATCATCATCGCTGTTAATACGAAATCAAGGCCCAGGACCGCCAGCGAAGCGTACACCACAGAGCGAGTCGTTGCGCTCGCAATCCCGGCAGATGTCGGTATTGAAAAATACCCCTGAAACACGGCTATCCACGTCACTGCGACACCAAACACAACACTTTTCAACACCCCGTTGACGATGTCTGCATGGAATTCAACAGAAGATTGCATATTAGACCAGAATATACCTGCGTCTACACCCAGCCATTTTACCCCGACAAGATAAGCGCCATAAATCGCTGTCGCGTTGAAGATCAGTGTCAGCAGCGGCATGGATATAAAACCTCCCCAGAATCGGGGTGAAATGACCCGGCGCAAGGGATCGACTGCCATCATTTCCATACTGGATAATTGTTCAGTGGCCTTCATCAGACCAATTTCAGCGGTCACAGCTGAACCTGCCCGCCCTGCGAACAAAATTGCCGTCACCACCGGACCCAGTTCACGCACCACACTCAAGGCAACTAACGGTCCGAGTTCCTGGGAAGCGCCAAACTTCGACAAGGTATGATAACCCTGTAACGCCAATACCATGCCGATAAACAGACTGGATACGACAATAATCAATAATGAAAGCACGCCTTCGGAATAAACCTGCTGGATAACAAGCGGACAGCTTTTTTTGAAATTGGGAGGGTAAAAAAGTACCCGATAAAATAAAATGCCTGCTTTGCCAAATTGCCGCAGCGTATCTATACCCCATTGTCCAAGTACGGCCACCCTATCCATCATGTTGTACCCCCTTGGAGAAAATCCTGAACCAGCGGCTTGGCTGGATAATCAAACGGAACTGGACCATCAGGTAATCCTTGAACAAACTGTTGTAACTGACTGGATGGATCACGAAGAATGACTTCAGGTGAACCGTGACCAATCACTTTTTTGTTAACGATGACATAGACATAATCAGCAATTTGCAGGGTTTCCTGTACATCGTGGGATACGATAATACTGGTGAGACCCAGCGACTCATTTAATGTCCTGACAAGTTTTACCAGTACTCCCATGGAAATGGGATCCTGACCTGTGAATGGTTCGTCATACATGATCAATTCAGGGTCCAGCGCAATGGCTCTCGCAAGCGCCACCCGGCGTGCCATACCACCTGATAACTCATTTGGCATCAGCCGCCAGGCCCCGCGCAAACCAACCATTTGCAGCTTCATCAGAACCAGAGAATGAATCATGGATTCGGATAATTGCGTATGCTCACGCAGCGGGAAAGCGACATTTTCAAAAACATTCAGATGGGTAAAAAGTCCACCCTCCTGAAACAACATGCCCATACGCTTACGCAGCTGATATAACGCTTTACGGGATAACTGGTGAATGTACCTGCCCTCAACTTTTACATCTCCGGAAGTTGGATACAACTGGCCGCCTATCAATCGCAATAGCGTTGTTTTACCGGTACCGCTAGGGCCCATGATTGCTGTTATCTTTCCACGTGGAATAACAATGTCCACATCTTCGAAAACGACTTTGCCGTTCTCGTGCTGGAAAGACATATGACTGATTTCAACTAGATTTTCTGACATTGGCATAGACATAGATGCTAAGTTTCGCAAATGCTTGGAAAAATAGCTAGCCCCATGGCAACAATCATCACTCGCCTGTCACTCCCGGAATTGTCTGCAGGAGCAGTCTCGCTGGATAGAGATGCCAATCGGCGTGGGGCTATTATTCCAGCTAATGTATAATCGTTTCTGCACAAAGCTTGTACGCCATCGCAAGCACAGCTAAGATATGGCACTAAATTATATCCAGATCAGGATTGTACAATGGAAAATGAAAAGCTATGTAACCTTGGCCGTGCTGTTATTCAGACCGAAGCCCAAATGATAACCAATCTTGTTGATCGGATTGATCAAAATTTTGTCAAGGCCTGCGAATACCTCCTCAACTGTGAAGGACGGATTATCGTCATGGGCGTAGGAAAATCAGGACATATCAGCAAGAAAATCGCCGCTACCTTTGCAAGCACTGGAAGCCCCGCATTTTTTATTCACCCCAGTGAAGCGAAACACGGGGATATAGGCATGGTCACAAAAAATGATGTGATTCTGGCGCTTTCCAACTCAGGCGAATCTGAAGAAATCATTTCCATCCTGCCATTTATCAAACGACTGGATATCCCCCTGATAACACTGACTGGCAAACCGCACTCTACCCTGGCAAAAGCCGCCTCGATCAATATCGATGTGAGCGTAGAAAAAGAAGCCTGTCCACTTGGTCTTGCGCCTACCTCTAGTACCACGGCAGCGCTAGTCATGGGAGATGCCCTGGCTATGGCACTGCTGGATAAACGTGGCTTCACGGAAAATGACTTTGCTCTTTCACATCCCGGCGGTACTCTGGGCCGCAGGTTGTTACTCATGGTAAATGAAGTCATGCATCAAAACGATGAAGTTCCCATCGTATCCATCGACTCCTCCCTAAAGGAAGCACTGGTTGAAATGACACATAAGAAACTTGGCATGACAACCGTAGTCAACGAGACTGGGAAACTAGCGGGTGTCTTTACCGATGGCGACGTCAGACGCGCGCTTGATAAGGAAGTCGATATCCACAAGACAAAAATCAATCAAGTCATGTCTAAAAATCCTAAAACCATTTCCAGTCATATTCTGGCTGCTGAAGCATTAAACATTATGGAAACTTACAAAATTACCTCTCTGGTGGTAATCGATGAGAAACATCATCCGGTAGGAATAATTCATATCCATGATATTCTCCGCGCGGGAGTGATTTGATGTCTGCTGCCATTGAAAAAGCAAAAGCCATACGCCTCCTGATCCTGGATGTGGATGGCGTATTAACCTCTGGCGTTATTTATTATGGAAGTGATGGCAGAGAGATGAAAGGATTTCATATCCATGATGGGCTTGGCATCAAATTGCTGCAAAAAACAGGCGTCATCGTGGCTATCATTTCAGGAAAAAACTCGGAAGCCGTTTCCCGCAGGATCAAGGACCTCAACATCAGGCACTTTTATCTAGGCCAGGAAGACAAGCTTCCCGCCTATGAAGACCTCAAACAACGCTTGAAAATTCAAGACCATGAAATCGCGTATATGGGCGATGATTTGCCTGACCTGCCCTTGCTGCGCCGCGCAGGGCTTGCCATCACCGTTCCGCAGGCACCGGAGACAATCAAGCAACACGTTGATTATATTACAAAATTAAAGGCCGGCAAAGGCGCGGTTCGGGAAGCCTGTGAATTCATCATGGAAACGCAGGATCATTACCAATCTGTGATACAATCGTATCTCATATAAAAGCGCCCGATTCACCCATGACATATAAATATACAATTATCAGTCTCATCATGATCACTGTCGTAGGGCTTGCAACCTGGACTACTTTTCAATCCTTCCAGCGCCAGGCGGCCACAGTCACAAATAGACCCCAGCTTCCTGACGCCTATATGGAAGATGTGGTGGCATTGATTATGGATAAGCAGGGCAAACCCAGCATGAAAATTGTGACTCCCAGGCTGGTCCATTATACTGAAAACGACACCACGCAGCTTAAATCCCCGCAATTGACACTTTACAGGAAATCACCCAAGCCTTGGTTTATCACAGCAAAATACGCAAAAGCGACTCAAGGTATTAATAATGTAGATTTCTGGGATAATGTTACTGTTCATCATGCCGCCGATGAAAATAACCCAGCAACAATAATCAAATCCCCGACATTGACAGTCCATCCAGAAAAGCAGATTGCAAAAACCAATGATTTGATCACGCTTATTCAGCCTAATTTGGTCGTAAAGGCAACAGGCATGTATGCCGATATGAACACCGGCGACATCAAGCTGCTATCACAAGCCAGAGGAGAATATGTACCGAATTCATAGATTACGATTTATTCTGATCCCCGTATTGTTTATTGGATATTCGCTTTACTCTTTTGCGCTGGATAGCGACAGTAAAGCAAAGGTCAACATCGTCGCCGATTCCGGCATTTACAATTTTAAAACCGGTATTGATGTTTACGAAGGCCATGTGCGAATCGATCAGGGAACAACCCACATCACGGCTGACAAGCTCATCACCAGGAAAAACAGCCATCATGTCATTCAGGAGGCAACCGCCTACGGATTGCATGATCTGGCTCATTACTGGACGCTGCCTAATCAAGGACAGCCTGAAATTCATGCGCGCGCCAAGATCATCAGGTTCTATCCGATAGAATCCAATGTCACACTTGAGAACAATGTCCATGTCACGCAAGGAGAAAACAGTTTTCAAGGTGAGTTAATTCACTATAATAGCAATGATCAGACAATCACTGTTCCCGCCGCAACAAATGGTCAGGCAGTGCTTGTTTACAATCCGGATAAATAACGGACAAACATGGCAAACACACTGTACGTCAACCACATTAACAAGAAATACAAATCACGAGAAGTTGTGAAAGACGTATCGTTACGTATTAATCGCGGCGAAGTAGTCGGTTTGCTCGGCCCCAACGGAGCTGGCAAGACCACTTCGTTTTATATGATCGTAGGATTAATACCTGTCGATGGCGGACATATCCTGCTTGATGATGAAGATATCACAAAACTACCAGTACACGCTCGCGCCCAACAAGGCATCAGTTATCTTCCACAGGAAGCTTCCATCTTCCGTAAGCTGACGGTCGCTCAAAATATCATGGCTATCCTTGAGCTGCGCAATGACTTAACCAAATCAGAACGCAAGCTGATGCTCGATCACTTGCTCGAAGAATTCAGAATTTCACATATTCGCGATACAATGGGCATGAGCCTTTCCGGCGGAGAAAGACGACGCGCCGAAATTGCAAGAGCCCTGGCAACCGAGCCAAAATTCATATTACTTGATGAACCCTTTGCCGGTATTGATCCGATTTCAGTGCTGGATGTAAAGCGCATCATCCATCACTTGCGCAAACGTGGAATCGGCATATTAATTACTGATCATAATGTCCGGGATACCTTGAATATCTGCGAACGCGCATATATTGTGAATCAGGGACAGATTATTTGTGAAGGCAACCCTGAAACCATACTGATGAACTCGGAAGTCAGGGCGGTTTATCTAGGCGAAGAGTTTGATTTATAAAATTTAATGACCATTTATAAGTAAATAAAAAGGAGATCACCATGCAACTCCAGTTAGTTGGTAAAAACATAGAAATAACACCAGCTCTCAAGACATTCACATCGGATAAATTAAAATCCCTGGAAAAACGCTTCAACCAGATCACAACCGTCAATTTCGTTTTACTTGTCGAGCATAAAACACAGATTGCCGAGGCAACGTTACATTTTGATGGAACCGAAATTCACGCCAGTGCCAAGGATGATGACATGTACAAGGCGATTGACCAGGTAATTGCAAAACTGATGGGACAAATCACCAAGCACAAAGAAAAAATTATTGACAGCCACAGATAACAACAATGATACGACAACAAATCACGATTCAAAACCAGCTTGGCCTGCACACTCGTGCCGCTGCCAAGCTGGTTGACACGGCAAAGAAATACGCCAGCCGTATCGAGTTGGTCTTTCGTGACCGTATTGTCGACTGCAAGAGCATTATGGGTGTCATCACACTTGGAGCGCAAAAAGACAATGTCCTCGAGCTGGTCATTAATGGCGAGGATGAGAAACTCGCACTGGAAGCCATTGTAAAACTGGTCAATAACAAATTCGGAGAAGACTAGCAGCCGCCTCAAAAGTTGAGACAGCGTCCAGGAATCCTCCCTGAATTCAACTGTCACTCATGAATGGAAGCATGATGCGCAATATTATAAGGAATGAATTTCAGGCTTGGCAAACTGCCATATCGCGTTATATTCACGATAAATTCTTTTACCGCGCTTCTGCCTTGGCATTCACCACCCTACTCGCCCTGGTGCCATTTTTATTTGTGCTTGTCTTCTTTATCACCATCTTTCCGGTCACATCGACAATTGCCTCGCTAGGCGAAGAATACATATTAAAAAATTTTGTTCCGGAATCAGCCCAATCTGTACAGTCATATTTTCAAAATTTCATCACACAGGCCGCGCATCTACCGACATTAAGCATCATATTCCTGTTTGTAACCGCGATCATGCTGGTAGGAACAATCGAGGATTCATTGAATGACATCTGGCTCGCTCACAAAAGAATAAAACGTGTCTATTCTTTTGCTATTTTCCTGACAACATTACTGCTCATGCCTGTCATCATCGGGCTGAGTGTGTTTTTAAGCACCTATCTATTCACGTTACAGTGGATATCCGCATCTGGCGGAATACCGGGTATTTCCCGCATATTTCTTGACTGTATCCCCATCTTCATCAATACAATGATCTTTAGCCTGCTTTATATTATCGTTCCCAATGTTCGTGTGCATTTTTCGGATGGCTTGCGGGGCGGCTTCATTGCCGCATTATTGTTTGAAATCGCGAGATTCACATTCGCACTTTACATCGTGAAATTTCCAACCTATGAGTTTATTTACGGAGCATTTGCTATCATCCCCATTTTTCTGCTCTGGCTTTATATTTTTTGGCTGATCATATTATTTGGTGCATTGCTGACAAATGCCTACACCCAGGCAAGAACCCATAATCATCAAGCAGGAGAAAATTAAAATTGCTTCTCAACAACACTATGCAATTCATTATCAACAGAATATTGCTGCGCGGTGGCAAAAGAGATAATTTCCTGATTTAACAATTTTTGCAAATGCTGATCCAGTGTATGCATTCCCAATTCCCGGTCTGACTCGATGGTCGCCCGCATTTCACTCATATTTTCTTCACGGATCAGATTACGGATTGCTGGTGTGCAAATCATTATTTCGTGCGCCAAGATTCTGCCGCCATTTTTCCTTTTGACCAGTGTTTGAGAAATAACCGCCTGTAGCAACAAGGATACCTGCTTGCGAATGATTTTCTTCTCCTTGCCGGGAAAGAAGTCAAT
>Ga0070740_10001211_pt1 | contig 37672 bp, 33 predicted proteins | sample Coa_R2_FD_67286 | JGI IMG/M metagenome (GOLD analysis project Ga0070740, IMG submission 67286) | Surface soil microbial communities from Centralia Pennsylvania, which are recovering from an underground coalmine fire - Coalmine... | ecosystem: Environmental > Terrestrial > Soil > Unclassified ... | reverse complement strand
CGTCGCGGAACTCGAGCAGACTGGCCTCCCAGCCGTTGCTGCCCACGATCAAGGGCACCGCGGCCTCGCCGCCCTTCTCGAACACCCGGTAAGGCGCCGCGTTCACCGTCTGGCCGTCGAGGAACGGGCCGAAGCCGAAACTGCGGTCGCCGTTCTGCGCCTCGATCAACTGGTGCGCGTCGAGCTTGCGCAAGGCCTGCGCGTCGAGCTTATCCGGCAGCCCGATTTTGCGCAGGTCGGCGAGCACTTTGCCGACCATCGCCGTACGGCTCAGCGGCGAGTTCCAGCCGCCGCCGGATTCCACGATCGCGCGCTGGAACAGCCCGCGCCCCGCAGGGCCGGTCATGAGGTACAGCACGTCGGCGCCGCCGGCGCTCTCGCCAAAGACCGTGACGTTCTTCGGATCCCCGCCGAAGGCGGCGATGTTGGCTTGCACCCACTTGAGCGCCGCGCTCTCGTCCATCAGCCCGAAATTGCCGCCGCCCTCGGCGCCGAGGGCGGGGTGGGCGAAATAGCCGAGATAGCCCAGGCGGTAGTTGAAGCTCACCAGCACCACGCCGCGCCGTGCGAGCTCGCTGCCGTCGTAGTACGGCAGCGAAGCCGCGCCGATGCGGTGCGCGCCGCCGTAGATCCACACCATCACCGGCAAGGGATGATCTGGCGTGGCCGACGCGGGCGCCCAGACATTGAGATACAGGCAGTCCTCGCTCTGCGGGCCGGGAATGTTGCCGAAGGCGCGAATCGCGGGCTGCGGGCAGGCGGGACCGAAGGCGGTGGCCTCGCGCACGCCGCTCCAGGGCGCGGGCGGCTGCGGCGGCTGCCAGCGCAGCGGCCCGATCGGCGGCGCGGCGTAGGGGATCCCCAGAAAACGGCGCACGCCGTCGGCGGTCTGCCCCGCGAGCGTGCCGCTGCCGATCGAAACCGTCGTCGCCGGGGCGTCGGCGGCCCACGCCGGCCAAGCTGCGGTGACCATCGCCCAGCACAGCGCACCGGCAAGCGGTGCGCGCAAGGTAACGGCGCGGCGCATGATGTCATTCACCAGCGAAAGCCTAGCTCGAAGCCGTACAAGCGCGGCATGCTCAGCCGGCGCGTGGTCGCGAGATCCTGATAGACGATATAGACCCGGTTGCCGGCATTGTTGACGAACGCCGCCACGCTCAGCTTGCGCCACTCCACGCCGGCGCGCAGATCGAGCAACTGGTAGTCGTCCAGCGGCGGGATCGGCGCAGCGGTGGCGAGCGGCGCGATTTCCTGGACGCCGCCCCAGCGTCCGGCATAGTGCGCATTGCCGAACAGCCGGGTGTCGCCGATGAAGGCATGGCGGTAGTTCAGGTTCGCCGCAGCGATCCAGTGCGGCGTGGGCAGATCGCGGCCCTGGTAAGGGCCGCTCTTGATGCTGCCGGCCTGCCGCGAGCCGTCCACGGCGGCGAGCAGCGTTCCGCCGAAGAGCTCGAAACGCGCCTTGCCTTCCAGCTCCACGCCCCAGCCATCGGCCGTGCCGGCATTGGTCAGAAAAGTCGTGGCGCCGACGCCGCAGATGAGGATCGTGCAACCGTTGGTGGTGGACACGATCAGGTTGCGCGTGTGCGTGCCATAACCGGCCAGCGCGAAATATAACCAGGGCGCCGGACTGCCCTTGATGCCCAGCTCCCAGGCCCGAGAGTTTTCCGAGCCGTACGAGCGCGGCACCGGTTTCGGCTGACCGGGCGTGCCCAGGTTGGTGTTGAAGCCGCCGGCGCGGTAGCTGGTGCCGAACTTGGCGTAAGTCAGGACCTGCGACCACAGCTTATAAGACGCCGTGGTGTTATAAGAGAAATTGCTGGGTGACGTCGAAGCGAAGAAGTTGGTGGCGTTGCCGCCGGATTCCGCCCCCGTGGCCAGATCGAACTGCTGGTACTGCGCCGCCTTGTGATCGCCGGTTCCGCGCACTTCGGCCGTGAGGTTGAACTTGGGCGTGAAGTCGTAACCGAGCGAACCGTAACCAGCGCCGGAGGTGTACTCCACCCGTCCCGGTGCGCGCGAGCCGGCCTGGCCGAATCCGGGGATGTCGGCACCGGTGACGCGCTGAAAGTGGTAGCGCTGATCCAGCACCTCGGCGCCGACCAGCCAGGCCAGCCGGTCCTGCAGTGCGCTGCCGCTCAAGTGAAAGTCCTGACTGACCGTGAGCGTGTTGTCGCTCACCGTCACGAAATCGTAAGGCTCGCCGATGGAGCGCAGAATGGCGCATTCTCGTGCGGTGACGATGGCACTGCCACCACCACCGAGCGGACAAAACGTATTGAAGGTCGCCGGATCGCTGCCGTCGCCGTCGTACTGGTAGTACGTCTTGCGCCGGCGCAACGCCGAGGTGGAAACCATCTGCCCCCAACCGAAATCGAGGTTGCTGACCAGCATCGCCCCGCTGATGTCCTGCTCGCCCAAGGGCGCGGTGCTCCACGGATAACGGTAGGGATCCTGGGCGTAGCCGATCGGGAATGCGCCCGGCGTCGGCGGAATGACGATCTGGAACATGATCGCCGGGGTGGTCAACTCCTGATGCTCCAGCAGCAAGTCCATGTCCCAGCCGGCGCCGCGCCAGCGCAGTTGCGCGCGCCAGTCGGTCCCTTTCTGCTGATCGAAGTAAACGTCGTGGTCCGGGTTGTAGAAAAACCCGCCGTTCTGACCGATGTAGTCGAGGCCCAGGCGCAGCGCCCATTGGCCGTTGAACGCATGGTTGTAGACGCCCTGCACCTGTTTGCGGCGCACCTCCGGCGCGTACTGGGCATCGAGGAAGCCGGAATCGTCGAACTGGGGCTGCATGGAGACGATGTTGATCGCTCCGCCCACCGCGTCACGGCCGTAGAGCGCGCCCTGGGTGCCGCGCAGCACCTCCACGCGCCCGACGTCGAACAGGTCCAGCCGCGAGTAATTGCGCCCGCCCACCGCGCCGCCCCCAGCCACACCCCATTGCGGAACAAACCGACACTGGGATCGGCGTCGGTGGCGCGCGCCGTCGAGGAGCCGCGGATCGAGACCTCCGAATTGAGCGGGGAGCCGGTGTCGTAGAACCGCACGCCGGCCACGCCATCGAGCAGCTCGCGCGTGGCGGTGACGCCGCCGCGCGCCTGAAGATCGCTGCCTTCGATCACCGTCGCCGCCGCGGGCACGTCCGCCAGCCGTTCCAGACGCCGACGGGCGGTGACCACGACTTCGCCGAGTTCGGTCGGCGCGGCCTGCCCGGATTGATCCGTCGAGGTCTCGGCGGCTGGCGTTGGCGTCTCCGCGCGCTGCGGCGATGGCGCCGCATCCGGTTCGGAATCGCTCGCCGCCATTGCCGCGGCAGATACGCAGCTCAGCAACAAACACCCTGCGAAGCATCGTCTGCGCGCTTGACTTGCCATGTCGTTCCTCCTCGTGCTCGCCTCAGCCAGGTCAATCGCCGCTCCAGAAGTCCTTGGTGATTTGAATGCCGTAGGTGCGGGGCAGACCGACATAGGCGTTGTAGCTGCCGGTCTGGCCGGGGCTGTTGAACACCACCATGCGGTAGTACTGGTCGGTCAGGTTCGCGCCCCACAGCGCGAGCTGCCAGCCATGCGGCAGATCCAGCCCCAGCCGCGCATTGAGCAGCGCGTAACCGCCTTGTGCCTTGGCCGGGTCGAGATCGGAACCGGTGTTGACCGCGCTCTGGTAGCGCATCGATGCGTCAGTGAACAGCACGGCATCCCACCACGGCAGCGGCAAGCGGTACTCGGCGCCGGCGTCCACTGTCCAGCGCGGCGCGTTGGTGAGCTGGCGCCCGCTCAGATCCTGGGTGGCGCCGGAAATGGTCTTGGCCTGGTAACGGGTGTAAACCGCGTCGGCATAAGTTGCCGCGGCGCGCAGCGCCAGGCGGTGGATGCCGGTAAAGGTGCTTTCGAACTCCACGCCCTGCGAACGCACCTTGGCCGCGTTGGACACGGTGAAGGTCAGGCCGTCGTAGGTGTTGATCTGGAAATCGTCGATGTCCATGCGGAACAGCGTGGTGCGCGTGGACAAAGTCTTGCGGAACAGCGGCAGCGTCAAACCGGCTTCGTAGGAATTCACCTTCTCCGGCCGGAACGTGGTATCGATCGTCACGCCCTGCGGATGGAGCGCGTCGCCGGCGCCCACGGTGCTCGAAGGATTGAGGTTGATGCCGCCGGCCTTGAAGCCGGAGGAATAGCTCAGATACGCATAAGTGCTCTCCCCAAATTTCTTGCTCAAGGCTGCGGTCCCGGTGAAGCGGCGGTCCTGATAATTCGCCTGATAAGGTGCCGCGCCGCACAGCGCGCGCGCCTGGCGCAATTGCTGCGGCACGCTGTCGTTGTTCGGAATCAGCAGGCAGGACGGGCTGTTGGAATCGGTGTGGCCACCGCCGTCCTTGGCCTCATCCAGGTAGCGCACGCCCAAAGTCGCCGCAAAACCGCCGCCCAAGCTGACGATGTTGTGCAAGAAGACGGAGCCGCTGCGGCCGTCCTGATGCGCGGTGATCTCGGTTTGGCCGCTGCCGGCCGGGTACAGCGCGGCACCGCCCAGCGCCAGCAGGCTGGCCAGCGTGGTCGAATCGGTGACCACGCCGATCAGATATTGGCCGGCGTCCCGGCCTAACAGGATGGCGCCGTCGGTGTTCTCCTTCTCGAAGGAGTAGAACACCCCGCCGACCGTGTCGATCGGACCCCAGTCGCCATGCAGGGACAGCTCGGCGGTCTCGATCCGCAAGTTGCCAGTGCCATTGGGCAGGCGGATCAAGTCGAGGTCGTTGTAATCGCCGTCCGAAGAGGCATGCGAGTTGCCGCGCTGGTAGCTCAGGATCCCCTTGGCCTGGACTCCGCCCAAGTCCCAGTTGAGGTGCAGCGAGCCGCTGTACTCGGTCTCGTTGGCATAGAGCGGAAAGTCGAACGCGGTGGTGTATTCCGGCGGCGGGTCGAGCTGCGTGCCGCCCTGCGAACGAATCTGCGCTTCCGGCGTCGCGCCGTACCGAACGTAGGGCGCGGCGCAGCAGTGCTCTTGCTTGCGGATCAGGTCCCCGATCAGGCGCACCGAGAACGCCCGGCTCGGCTGGAACAGCGCCTGGCCACGGACCAGGTAGCGGTTGCGATCGTTGTAGTCGCGGCCGTCATGGAGATTATGGATGTAGCCGTCGCGCACGTCGTACTGCGCCGAGACGCGCACCGCCAGCGTGCGCGTGAGCGGCGCGTTGAAAATGCCGCGCGCAATGTAGGCGTTCATGTTGCCGGCCGAGGCCGACAGCTCGGCCTCCGGCTGCCAGTCCGGCATGCGGGTGAGGATGTTGATGGCCCCGACCGAAGTGTTCTTGCCGTACAGCGTGCCCTGCGGCCCGCGCAGCACCTCGATGCGGTCGATGTCCACCAGGTCGTTGAGCGCCAGCCCGGGGCGCGGAATGTACACGCCGTCGACGAACACGCCGACCGAGCTTTCGAAGCCGGCGTTGCTGCCGGTGGTGCCGACGCCGCGAATGCGGATAGTGGAACCGCTGGCCTCGCTGCCCGACACCGATACGTTGAGGGAGGGCACCGCCATGATCAGCGACTGCGTGTCGCGGATCACTCCCTTGTCCAGCGATGCGCCGTTGATCTCGGTGACGGCCACCGGCACCGAAGCCAAGCTCTGCGCGCGCCGCGTGGCGGTGACCACGACTTCTTCCAGAGAAGTCGGAGAAGCCGGCGCTGGTTGCGCGCGAATTTCCCCCGTGCCCCCGAGCACCAGCAACAACAGACACCAGCGCTTCAGCATGCCGGACATGCTGTCTCCCCCGCTTGGCGTATGGACCGCGAGTAATGGCGGCACTCTACCGCCGCATTGTCGGCAATGTCAACCATGAAATGTCGTCAAGAAACATGTTAGTTTTCACATGCTGGCTGCAGTCAGACTCGATCGTCGCGGTATTTCCTCTAGTGGCGTATCCAGCCTGACGTCCGGCATCCCGAACAAACGGGTTTGACCACGAATACCGATTTACATAAAGTTGCATGCATATTTCACAGGTAACTGAGCGCACGCTGATGTACGATCTGCGGAGGGGCATGCGGTGAAATCGGCGACTGCGGCACAGCCGCCGTACGCTCTGGCCGGTGGTGCGGAGCGCCCGCCGACCGTGGTCCAGCGCACCATGCGCGGGCTGCTGCGCGACATCATGGCCAGGGTCTACGGCCCCGGCGAGCGCATCCGCGAAACCGAGGCGGCGTTGCGGCTGGGCGTCAGCCGCGCCTCGGTGCGCGAGGCGCTGCGCGCCCTGGAGCAAGACGGCTTGCTGGAAGTCGCGCCGTGGCGCGGCGCGCGGGTGATCGATCACGGCCCCGAGGAAATCGCCGAGCTGTTCGAGCTGATGGGCACGGTGTACGGTGCGGTGGCCAAGTTCGCGGCGCGGCATGCCAGCGACGCCGAGCTGAGGCGCTTGCGCGAAGACTTTGCGCGCCTGCGCCGGGCCCACGAGCAGAAACGCGACATCGTGGAACTGATCGACATCGTCTATCAGATGGGCACTTACCTGGGGCGCTGCTGCGGCAATCCGCTGGCGGCCGAGATGCTGCGCAAGCTGGGCCGGCTGTCGTACCTGCATTACCGCTATCTGGAGCCGGTGCCCAGCCGCTGGCGCCAGCAATCCCTGACCCGCCTGCGGCGCCTGGAGACGGCGCTTTTGGCGCGCTCCGAGGAGCGCAGCGAAAAAGCCGCGCGCCGACTCGCGCAGCACACCGCCAAGCTGGTGGTGCGCCGCGCATGCGAAGCGCACCGACAGGCGCTGCCGCGCACGGCGCTGGCTACCTCACGCCGCGACGCTGCGGCGAACCACGCCGGTGGCCAACCGGCGCGCCATTTCAAGACCCGTAAACGCAAATGACGACCCGATTGCTCTCGCCGGTGACCGGCGTGGTGTGGAAGCTCAGCGCGCAACCGGGCACCACGCTCATGACGGACGACGAAGTGCTGGTGCTGGAATCCATGAAGATGGAAATCCCGGTGACGGCGCCGCATGCCGGCCGGCTGGCCCGTTTGCATGTCGCCGAGGGCGAAGCGGTGAACGAAGGCCAGTTGCTGGCGGAGATCGTCTCGGAGAATGGCTGACCCATGACTTCGGCGCCGCCGCCGGACGCGGAACCGCCGCCGCTCGAGGAGCTGGCGCAGCGGCGCGCGACGGCGCGCGAGCTGAGCGGCACCGAGGCGATCGCGAAATGGCACGCGCTCGGCCGCTTGACCGCGCGCGAACGCATCGAGGCCTTTCTGGACCCCGGCTCGTTCCAGGAATTCGGTCGGCTCGCCGGTCACGGCGAGTACGACGATCGGGGCCGGCTGCGGCGTTTCACGCCTGCCAACTGCGTGATGGGCCGCGGCGAGGGAGCCGGCCGGCCGCTGATGATCGTCGCCGACGACTACACCATCCGCGGCGGATCGTCCGAAGCCGCAGTGGCGGAGAAGTGGATTTACGCCGAACGCATGGCCCGCGAGTTCCGCCTGCCGCTGGTGCGCTTCGTCGATTCCGCCGGCGGCAGCGTACGCCTGCTGGAAAAAGCTGGGCACACGAAAATTCCCGGCTATCCCCTGTGGCCGAGCACCGCGCTGATGAGCGAAGTGCCGGTGGCGAGCGTGGCTTTCGGCGCCTGCGCGGGACTCGCCGCGGTGCGCGTCATCGGCGCGCACTTCTCAGTGATGGTCAAGCACCAAGCCCAGGTCTTCGCCGCCGGGCCGCCGGTGGTCAAGCAAGGGCTGGGCCGCGAGGTCGACAAGGAGACGCTCGGCGGTTATCAAACCTGCACGCGCGTCAGCGGCATCGTCAACAACGCGGCCGAGGACGAGCGTGACGCGCTTGCGCAGGTGCGCCGCTTTCTGTCTTATCTGCCGGGCAACGCCTGGGAACTGCCTGCGCGCGTCGCGACCGGCGATGACGCCGAGCGCGCCGACGCGGCGCTCGACACACTGATCCCGCAGGATGCGCGCAAGATTTATCCGGCGCGGCGCATCGCCGAGACGGTGTGCGACCGCGGTTCGTTGTTCGAGATCGCCCCCGATTACGGGGCGAGCCTGCGCACCGTGCTCGCGCGCCTCGACGGTCACGCGGTGGGATTGATGTACAACGATCCGGCGGTGATGGGGGGGGCGCTGACGCAGGCGGCGGCGCGCAAGCTCGAGCGGTTCGTCGATTTGTGCGACAGCTTCCATCTGCCCGTGGTGAACCTGGTGGATCAGCCCGGCGTGATGATCGGTGCGGAAGCGGAAGCGGCCGGCACGATCGCTGCGGCGGCGCGCGCGGCTGCCGCCATCGAACAGGCCAGCGTGCCCTGGATCGCCGTGGTGCTGCGGCGCGCCTTCGGGGTGGCCGGCTCCATGCTCGGTCCGTGGCAGGGGCCGAGCGGCACTTCGCTCAATCACCGTTTCGCCTGGCCGAGCGCGCGCTGGGGGTCGATCCCCATCGAAGGCGGCGTGGCGGCGGCCTACCGGCGCGAGATCGAGGCGGCCGCCGACCCCGCAGCGCGGCGCGAAGAACTGGAAGCGTATTACCGCCGGCTCGCCTCGCCGTTTCGCACCGCCGAAGCCTTCGGCGTGGTGGACATCATCCGCCCCTCCGAAACCCGCGCCCTGTTGTGCCGCTGGGTGCGCGACGCCTATCGTCTCATGACCACGCAAACGCTCGGCCCCAAGCGACGCGGGATGCGCTAGGAGTGTCCATGGAAAAACCCACCGACGGGCCGCTGTCCGGTTATCGCGTGCTGGAGCTGTGCAGCACCATCGCCGGCCCCGCGTGCACGCGCCTGCTCGCCGACTTCGGCGCGGAGGTCATCAAGCTCGAGCCACCGCAAGGCGATCCGGTGCGCAACTACGGCGTTCCCGACCAGGGCGTGGAGCTGTACGCGGCCTCGATCCTGCGCAACAAGCACACCGTGACCCTCGACCTCAAGTCCGAGCGCGGCCGTGCGCTGGCGCTGGCGCTCGCGGCGCGTTGCGACGTGGTGGTGGAGAACTTCCGCCCCGGCACACTGGAGCGGCTGGGTCTGGGCTACGAAACGCTCTCCAAAGACCATCCCGGTTTGATCCTGGTGCGGATCAGCGGCTATGGCCAGACCGGGCCGTACCGCAGCCGCGCCGGCTACGGCGCGATCTGCGAAGCCTTCGGCGGCATCCGCGAGCTGATCGGCGAACCCGATCGCCCGCCGGTGCGCGTGGCGGTGCCGGTCACCGATTATCTCGCCGCGGCCTACGCCGCCTACGGTACGGTCCTGGCCTTGCTCGAAAGGCAGCGCAGCGGCCGCGGCCAGGTGATCGACACCGCGCTCTACGAAGCGGCATTCACCCTGATGGAATCCAACGTGCCGGCCTACGACCGCTTCCAGTTCGTGCCCACCCGCGAAGGTTCGCGCCTGCCCTACATGGCGCCGAACAATCTCTACCTCGCCGCCGACGGCGGCTACGTGTTGATCGGCGCCAACAACGACGCCACTTTCAAGCGCCTGGTCGAGCTGATGGGCAAGCCGGAGCTGCTGCACGATCCGCGTTACGCGACCATCGTCTCGCGCTGGGAGCACGTCGATGCGCTGGACGCCGAGGTCGGCGCCTGGGTGCGCAGGCTAAACGCCGAGGACGCGGAAGCCAGACTGATCGCCGCCGGCGTGCCCGCTTCGCGCGTGTACACCGTGCGCGACATCTTCGCTGATCCGCATTACCGCGCGCGCGACATGCTGCTGCCCGTGCCGCATCCCAGGCTCGGCACGCTCACCGAGATCGGCATCGTGCCCAAGCTGTCGCAGACCCCGGGCCGGGTGCGCTGGGCCGGCCACCAGCGCGGCGAAGACACGCGCGCGGTGCTGCGTCGGCTGCTCGGTTTGTCCGACCAGGAACTCGCGGCGCTGGAGAACGACGGCGTGATCGCGGGTCCGAAAGCTACGGCGGCAACCCCGGCGCCCATGCCTTACGGAGCGCAGGCATGAGCGACCCGCCGACCTCCGAGCCGACGCTCGACGAGCTGCGCGAGGCCTTGCGTCAGCGCGAGGCGCGGGCGCTGGCCATGGGTGGCGCCGAGAAGCTTGCACAGCGTCGCGCGCTGGGCGTGCTCAACGCGCGCGAGCGCATCGCGCGCCTGTTCGATCCCGGCAGTTTTCTGGAAAGCGGCCTGCTCGCGCATTCCATCCGCGAGGCGGATCGCGAACGCACGCCGGCCGACGGCAAGATCACCGGTTACGGCCGCATCGAAGGCCGGCCTGCGGCCTGCGTCGCCAACGATTTCACCGTGCTCGGCGCCTCCTCGTCCTGGGTCAACGGCCGCAAGATCCGGCATCTCAAGCAGGTCGCGGCGCGCCGCGGCCTGCCGATCGTATGGCTCGGCGAATCCACCGGCGCGCGCCTGCCCGACGTGATGGGCGCCGAAGCCATGGGCATGGCCGACGATCCCGCTCAGTACCGGCGCCTGCGCGAGACGCCCTGGGCGGCCGCCGTGCTCGGGCATTGCTACGGCTCCTCGGCCTGGTATGCGGCCATGTCGGATTTCGTGGTCATGCGCCGCGGCGCGATCCTCGCCGTGTCCAGCCCCAAGCTCACCGCGCTGGCCACTGGCGAGCAGCTCGACCCGGAAGCGCTCGGCGGCTGGAAGCTGCATGCGGAAGTCACCGGCCTCGTGGACCGGGTGGTGGACCGCGACGAAGAGGCCATCGACGCGATCAAACGTTTCCTCTCCTACCTGCCCTCGCACAGCGGCGAACCGCCGCCGGTCGCGGAGCGCTTTGAGGCGCCGGATGCGGACGCGCTGGCCAGGCACTTGCCCACCTCGCGCCGGCGCGTGTACGAGGTGCGCAAGGTGCTCGCCGCGATCTTCGACCGCGACTCGCTGTTCGAACTCAAAGCCGGCTACGGAGGAGCGCTGGTCACCGCCCTGGCGCGGCTTAACGGCCACAGCGTCGGCGTCCTCGCCAGCAATCCCATGGTCAAGGGCGGCGCCATTGACGCCGCGGCCTGCGGCAAGGCGACTGCGTTCCTCGTGCTGTGCGATTCCTTCAACATTCCGCTGGTGTTCATGATCGATCAGCCGGGGTTCCTGATCGGCGTGGAAGGCGAACGCCGCGGCATGCCAGGCCGGGTGATGAACTGGATGAACGCGCTGTCGCTGGTGACGGTTCCGCGCCTGGCCGTGGTGATGCGCAAGAATTACGGTCAGGCCCTGCTCAATTTCGGCGGGGGCGGCAACGCCGACGAAACCCTGGTGTGGACCACGGCGGAAATCGGCTTCATGTCGCCGGAGTTTGCCGCGCGCATCGTCCACGGCGAGCCGACCGATCCGGACACCGAACGCCAGCGCCTGGAGGAGATGGCGCGTTCCACTTCGCCCTACGCGCTGGCCGGCATCTACGCCGCCCAGCACGTCATCGACCCGCGCGACACGCGCGCCTTGCTGCTGCACCTGCTGGAAGTGCACCGGCGACCGCGTGGCGGCGTGGGCGAGCATCGCCTGCACAACTGGCCGACGAGCCTCGCCTGATGAACGAAACCGTTTCTCTAGCCGTCGCCCGGGATGCCGCCGCCCGTCGCGCCGTAGTCCGCGGCGGGTTCTATCCCTGGCTGGTGGTTGGCCTGCTGTGCGTGGCGCAGATCCTGTCGTTCGCCGACCGCCAGGTCCTGAACCTCATGGTCGCGCCGATCCGCCATGATCTCGCCATCAGCGACACCCAGATCAGCCTGTTGATGGGCTTTTCCTTCGCGCTGTTCTACACCGTGTGCGGCATCCCGCTGGCCCGCATCGCCGACCGTGGCAACCGCCGCTGGTTGATCACGGCCGGCGCGCTGGCCTGGAGCCTGGCCACCGCGAGCTGCGGGCTGGCGCAGCGTTACGCGCACTTGCTTGTCGCGCGCATCGGCGTAGGGGTGGGCGAAGCCACGCTCTCGCCCACCGCGTTCTCGCTGATCACCGACTATTTCCCGCCCAGCCGCCGCGCCACCGCGCAAAGCGTCTATGGCCTGGGCACCTACGTCGGCGCCGGACTGGCCTTTCTGCTCGGCGGCGCGGTGATCCATTTCGCCAGCCGGCACGGCGCGCTGACGCTGCCGTTGATCGGCGAGGTGCGTCCTTGGCAATCGGTGTTCCTGATCCTCGGCGGGGCCGGAACGGCTTTCGGCTTGCTGCTGCTTCTGATCCGCGAGCCTGCGAGCGGCGAGCGCAGCGGACCGACGCAGACCCCGGGACTGTGGCGCACGCTGCGCGGGCATCGGAAAACACTGATGTATCACCACCTCGGTTTTGCGATGACCGCGTTCGCCGGCTACGGCAGCGCCGCCTGGCTCCCCAGCTACTTCATCCGCGTGCGCCACTGGACCCCGGTGGAAGTCGGGCTGGTCTACGGCGGCGCGGTGGCGGTGTTCGGGGCGCTGGGCGTGGTCGCCGGCGGCCTGCTCGCCGACCGCTGGGGCCGACGCGGACAGACCGACGCCACCCTGCGCGTGGGTGTATGGGCCTCGCTGCTGGCGATCCCCTGCACTGCGGCCTTGCTCCCGGTGCAGGGCCTGGCGCCGACCGCGCTGCTGCTGGCGGTGGCGGTGTTCCTGTTCAGCATGCCGCTGGGCGCCGCGGTGGCCGGTCTCCACGAGATCGTGCCGCCGGCCGCGCGCGCTCAGGCCTCCGCGGTTTATCTGTTCGTTCTCAACCTGATCGGCCTCGGCTTCGGACCCACCGCCGTAGCCCTGGTCACCGATTACGTGTTCCGCGACGACCGGGCGGTCGGCGCCTCGCTGGTTCTGGTGTGCGGCACCGCGCTCGCATTGGCCGCGCTGCTGCTGCGCCTCGGCCTGGAACCGTACCGGCGCAGCTACGCGCGGCAGCGCACCGCCGAATGAAACGCGCGTGCCGGCTTCAGCGCCGGCGCCGGGCTGCCGAATCGCCGTCGAGCGCTTGCCGCGCCTGCGCAGGCAGGCCGTAGATCGAGTACGAGAGGTACAGAATCGTCGGCAGCAAGTCCATCAGCTGCTGCGGGCCGCGGCGGCGCAAATGTTCGATGACCACGAGGTTGGTGCCGGCGGTCAAGGCGAGGAACGCCGGTTTGGGCACGTGCGGCATCTGCGGATACTGGCGTCGCAGTTGCCGGTGCAACACCTGGTGCATCTCCGCGAATTCGTGGATGGCGCGGCTGCGGCGCTCGGCCGCCTGCGGTCCCGCCTCCATGATGCCGGACAGGAAGGCGAGCGCCGCATCCGGATGCTGGCGGTTGAACTCCAGGAACGCGCGGTGCGCCCGTTCGGCGCGGACCTGCGCGTCGTCGATGCCGCGCTGGCTTTGCCGGATCGCCTCGATCAGCGCCCGGTGCGCGAACTCGTAGGCCGCGAGATAACAGTCCTCGACATCCTTGAACATCTCGTAAAACGTGCGCCGCGAGATGCGCACCTCTTCGAGGATGTCGGCCACCGTGGTCCGGGCGTAGCCCTTCTTCGCCACCGCCTGGGTGACGCCCAGCAGCAGCCGCCGGCGCTGGGTGTCGGCGGCCTTCTCGGGCGACGGCCGCTCATAACGGCTCACTCCCCACAGGGTGGGGCGATCGGGCGGCGGCGGGTGACGCGGCGGTTTACGGCGGGTGGTCTTCGTCGGCATTTTTCAAAAATCCTGTCGTTTCGCGGGACCGGGGAACAGTCGTACAACCGCAGGACGGCCGCGCCACTCCCGGAGCGTCCGCCGTCGCGCCATGATACGCGCACCGGGGCGGGTTCGTAGAGTGGGCCCGGCTGGATTCGAACCAGCGACCAAAGGATTATGAGTCCCCTGCTCTGACCGGCTGAGCTACAGGCCCGCGCGAGGACGGAAGTATAGAACCCCCGGCGCTGCGCAGTGCGCGCGTCTCAAGGCCGGACCGATGCGGTCTCCGCCGCGACGTCTGCCGCCGCGTGGGCCAGCGCCGCGCGGCGGCGCAGGCGGCCCGGACCGTAGCCGTGCACGCGCTTGAACGCGCGGCGGAAGGCCGCTTCGGTCCGATAGCCGAGTTCCTCGGCGCAAGCCGCCACCGAACACCGCGGGTCGGCGAGCCGGCGCGCGGCTTCTTCCATGCGGAAGCCGGTGAGATACTCGATCGGTCCGGTGCCCAGGACTGCGCTGAAGTGCTGGGCGAAGGCGGTGCGCGACAGGTGCGCGAGCTGCGCCAGCGTGGCGACCGTCCAATCGCGACCGGGCTGGGTATGAATCCCCGCCAGCACGCGCGCCAAGCGCGGGTCGAGCAGCGCGGCGAGCAGGCCGCGGCGTTCGGATGCGTGTTCGAGGTGATGGCGCACCGCCATCACGAACAGGGCATCGGCGAGCTTGTCCAGCACCACCCGGCTGGCGAAAACTCCGCTCTGCGCTTCCTGCGACATGAGCTGCGCCAGGCGGCGGAACTGCATCGCGCTGTCGCGTTCGCGGACCACGAGGCACTGCGGCAGCGCCTCGAGCAGCGGGTTGCGACGGCCGGAGAACTCGAACTCGCCGCACAGCATCGTGCTGTAGCGCGGATCGCCGGGCGACTCGCGTCCATCCGGCGCGCTGCACATCGCGTGCGCCGCGCCGTGCGGAAACATCACCAGATCGCCGGCTTCCAGTCGCAACGGCCGCTCCAGGACCGGCGCCTGCACCCAGCACACGCCGCGGTCGATGAGGTGGAAGGTGCCGTGGTCCGTGGCCGGTTCGGGATCGTGCCAACGATCGCAATAGCTGGCACTGGAGCTGATGGTGGCGCGCAGGGAGTGCGCGCGCAGCACGGCCGCGAATACCGCCTCGCCCGAACGGTCCAGCATTTCGTCCGCCTCCGCTGCCGAGTTTGGCACAGCGCAGCCGTCGGCGCTGGCCGCGATAATGCGCCGATGCCGTTCAAGGATCACTTCTCCACTCACGCCGCGGCCTACCGCGCGTCCCGGCCGACCTATCCCGCCGCGCTCTACGAATGGCTGTCGCAGCAGGCACCCGGCCGCGCTCTGGCCTGGGACGCCGGTTGCGGCAACGGTCAGGCGAGCGTGGCTTTGGCCGCACGCTTCGAACGCGTGATCGCCACCGAGGCCAGTGGCGCACAGATCGCCCACGCCATCCCGCACCCGCGTGTGGAATACCGCGTGGAACCGGCCGAGCGTTGCAGTCTGCCCGACGCCAGTGCGGATCTGATCGCCGTGGCGCAGGCGCTGCACTGGTTCGACTTGCCCGCGTTCTACGCCCAAGTGCGGCGCGTGGCCAGGCCCGGAGCCGTGCTCGCGGCCTGGTGCTATGGTTTGTGCGCGGTGAGGCCGGAAGTCGACCGCGCGGTTGCACGGCTGTACCAGGACCTCGTCGGTGCGTACTGGCCGCCGGAACGCGTGCACCTCGAAAACGGCTATGCCGATCTGGAGTTTCCTTTCGCCGCACCGACCGCGCCGCCACCGGAGTTCGAGATGGTGGAGCGTTGGAGTCTGCCGCAGTTCTGCGCCTATCTGCGCACCTGGTCGGCGGTGTCACGTTATCGCATCGCGCGGCGCGCAGACCCCGTCGCGCGGGTGGAGCCGGAGTTGCGTGCCGCTTGGGGCGCGGAAGAACGCACAGTACGCTGGCCGCTGCGCCTGCGCGTGGGGCGGGTCGGTTAAAATCCGCGGCCTTGCATTTTTCATCTCCATGAGTCTCATCGCCGAACAAGCGGCACGCCGCCGCACTTTCGCCATCATTTCGCACCCGGACGCGGGCAAGACCACGCTGACCGAAAAGCTGCTCTTGTTCGGCGGCGCGATCGCGCTCGCCGGCACGGTCAAGGGCCGCAAGGCGGCGCGCCATGCGACGAGCGACTGGATGGCGCTGGAGCAGCAGCGCGGCATTTCCGTGACCACTTCGGTGATGCAGTTCCCCTACAAGGGGCGCATCGTCAATCTGCTGGACACGCCGGGACACGAGGACTTCTCCGAAGACACTTACCGCACGCTGACCGCGGTGGATTCGGCGCTGATGGTGATCGACGCCGCCAAGGGCGTGGAACCGCGCACGGTCAAGCTGATGGAGGTCTGCCGTCTGCGCGACACGCCGATCGTCACCTTCATCAACAAGCTCGACCGCGACGGCCGCGCGCCGCTCGCCTTGCTCGACGAGATCGAGAAAGTGCTCGGCATCCACTGCGTCCCGATCACCTGGCCGCTGGGCATGGGCCGCGAATTCCGCGGCGTCTATCACCGGCTCGAGGATCGTTTTTATCTCTATTCCGGCGACAAGCATCGGGTGAGCGAGATCGAGACCGTCGCCGGCCTGGACGCGCCGGGCCTGGCCGAACGCTTCGGTCCTGCCTATACGACACTGCGCGAGGAAATCGAGCTGCTCGGCGCGGCCGGCGCGCGCTTCGACCTCGAAGCCTATCGGGTGGCCAAACTCACGCCGGTGTTCTTCGGTTCGGCGATCAACAACTTCGGCGTGCGCGAACTGCTGGACGGTTTCGTCGAATGGGCGCCGCCGCCCCGGCCGCGCCCGGCGCTGACCGCCGGCGGTGGCTCGCGAACGGTGGCGCCGGGCGAGGAGCGCTTCAGCGGCTTCGTGTTCAAGATCCAGGCGAACATGGATCCCAAGCATCGCGATCGCGTGGCCTTCGTGCGGGTGTGTTCGGGCGTATTTCGCCAAGGCATGTCGCTGTACAGCGTGCGTCTGGGCGCGCCGGTGCGCGTGGCCGGCGCCTTGACCTTCATGGCCGCCGAGCGCGAGGCCGTCGCCGAGGCCTATCCCGGCGACATCATCGGGCTGCACAATCACGGCACGATCGCCATCGGCGACACTTTCACCGAAGGCGAGTCCCTGCGCTACTCCGGCATTCCCAATTTCGCGCCCGAGCTGTTCCGTCGCGTGGTGCTGCGCGATCCGCTCAAGTCCAAGCAGCTCAACAAGGGGCTCGACCAGCTGTGCGAGGAGGGCGCCACCCAGGTGTACCGCCCCTTGACCGGCAACGACATCATCCTCGGCGCGGTCGGCCCCTTGCAGTTCGACGTGGTCGCCTTCCGCCTGCGCGACGAGTACGGCGTGGAGGCGGCATTCGAGCCAGCTGCGATCCACGTCGCGCGCTGGCTCGCCTGCGACGACGACAAAAAGCTGCGCGAATTCCGCGAGCGCAACGCCGCGCGCCTGGCGCTGGATCACGCCGGACATCTGGTCTATCTCGCGAGCAGCGCGGTCAATCTCCAGCTCGCCCAGGAACGCGCGCCGGAGCTGCGCTTTCTCGACACCCGGGAACAGGATGCAGCGTCGGCCTGAAGGCCGGAACCGGATTTCGGGCGCATTGTCTTTGGCCGGGAATTGGTACAGGCTTTGTTCAGCTTTCGGTGCTAACCTGCCGCCACCCCATCCAGAGACGTTAGGGAGAACCCCATGTCGAAACCGATGCTCAGACGAACCTTGATCCTGACGAGTTTCCTCGTGCTGGCCGCCTGCGGTCCTTCGCAGCAGCCGCAGGATCAGAATGGCCAGGCTACCGCCAACCCGCCGCCGGCCGCGCCGGCCGCGAACACGGCGCCGGCTGCGGCGGCACCTTCGGCCGCCGATGAAGAAGCCGCCAAGGTCGCGGCGGAGAAACGCAAACTCGCCGCGCTGAAACGCCAGGAAGCGGAGCTGCAACAGCAACAGCAAGCGCAAGCTGCGCCCGCACCCGCACCCGCGCCCGTGTGCCAGGACTGCGGCGTGATCACGGCGATCACGCCGGTCACGCAGGAAGGCCAGGCCGGGGTGGCCGGCACGCTCGGCGGCGCCGCCGTGGGCGGACTCGCCGGCAACCAGTTCGGCAAGGGCAAGGGCAAAACGGCGATGACCGTGCTCGGCGTCATCGGCGGCGCGCTGGCCGGCCGCGAAGTCGAGAAGAAAGTGACCTCCAAGACGGTCTATCAGATCTCCGTCAACATGGACGCAGGCGGCACCCGTACGGTGACCGTGGCCGACGCCAGCGGCCTCGCCGTCGGCACCAAGGTGCACGTCAACGGCAACAGCGTGCAACCGTATTGATCGTCAGCCGAACGCGCCGACGAACCACGACCTGGCCCGGCCCGCCACGCGGTCCGGGCCTTTTATTCGCGTGGCGGCATGTGCTGCGGCTCGATCACGCTGACCAGCGCGGCGGCGAGCTGGAAAGGTCGCGCCCCGAGCAGCCGCGCCAGCACCCGCGGCAGTTGGCACTTGTCGAGCTGCACCAGCGAAACCTGCGCATAGCCCGGCTGCGAGCTGCGGCCCGAATGTCCGACCCAGGTCTGCACCGCCGGCCCTTCGCCGCTGTGCGGTTCCACGCCGAGTTCGCGTAGCCGCGCCGCTTCCGGAAGCAGCTCGCCGGCGCCGTGGGCGAGATCGGCGGTGGACGCGCGCAGCTCCAGCCAGTGGTTGAACTCCTGTTGCAGGAACGGTGCGGCCCAGCGCCTCACTCGGGTCCGCGCCAGGCCGCGAGGCCCCGCCGGCTCGCGCCTTGCCGCCTGTTCGCCGAGCGCAGTTTCCAGACCCAGCGCTTGCGCGGGACGAACCTGCAGGTGCGCGCGCAGCCGCAGGCTGTTGCCCGCGCCCTGCGGCCGGCGCTGCACTTCGATCTTGATCCGCCACAGCGGCCGGTCTGCGCTGCGCCCGGGCATTTCCGCCTCAAGCGCGTAGCGTTCCTCGCCGGCGGGACGCGCGTCGCGTCCTCGTTTTATGATCGGTAATCTCATCTGGCTTCGACCGCTGGGTTCATGGGTGGATCATATCGCTTCGTCGTTCGTGGCCGGGTGCAGGGCGTGGGGTTTCGCGCCGCGGCCCAGGGCAAGGCGTTGTTCCTCGGCCTGAACGGCTGGATCCGCAATCGCGACGACGGCGCGGTGGAAGGCGTGGTCGGCAGCGAGGACGCGCAGCTCGTCGAGCGCTTCCGCGACTGGCTGACGCACGGCCCGCCGGGCGCGCGCGTCGCTCATCTGGACTGGCAGCCCGCTGCCGAGGACCCCGGCGAGGGCTTCCGGATCCGCGATTGAGCGCTTAGTCTTGGCGCAGGAATTTCTCGGTGGCTTTGCGCGCGAGGCGGAAATACAGCTCCGGCGCGAAGCGCTTGAGTCGCGCGCGCTGGCGCTCGTCCCTATGGGGCAGCACCAGGAAACGCTTGCGCCGCACCGCCTGATACACCGCTTCGGCGACGTCCTCGGCGCCAAGCGGCGCCTTGTCCATCAGCCGCTCCACGATGCGCTCCATCTGCGGCGCGGCGTTACCCCAGGCCGCCGGCGCCTGGCTGCGGCTGCTTTCCAGCAACCGGGTCTTGAAGAACGACGGGCAGGCCACGCTCACCGCCACCCCGTGCGGCGCCAGCTCGAAGCGCAGCGTCTCGGACAATGAGATCACGGCCGCCTTGGCCGCGTTGTAGCTCGCCAGCGCCGGCGGATTGGCGATGCCGGCGAAAGAAGCGATGTTGACGACGTGGCCGTGACCTTGGGCAAGCATCTGCGGGACCAGCGCGCGGCAGCCGCGCACGCAGCCGAGCAGGTTGATGTCCAGCACCCAGCGCCACTGTTCGATGGGGGCGTCGAGCACCGTGCCAGCGGTGGCCACGCCGGCGTTGTTGACCAGCACGTCGAGCCCGCCCCACTCGCGCTCCACGCGCTGCGCGGCGGCGGCGAAGTCTTCCTCGCGTCTGACATCGCACACCGCGGCGAAGCCGGAGCCGCCGGCTTTTTCGACTTCCTCCAGCGTGGCTTGCGCGGCGGCGCCATCGAGGTCGGTGACCGCCACGCGCGCACCGGTGGCGGCGAAACGCAAGGCGATGGCGCGTCCCAAACCGCTGCCCGCACCGGTCACGAAGACGCGTGTGGCGTCAGCCGCTGCACGTTCCATGGCGAGCGCCTAGAAACTCACCGCGCGGTCGTAGAGAAAATCGAAGCTGAAGCGGCGCGGCGTCGACTTGGCGTCGAGGTAGTCGGCCATGCGCCCCAGCCGCGCAGGAATCTTCATCAGCTTGTCCTGCGCTTCGCGGCCGTCGGCGGTCTGCGGCTGACGCTCGCCGATCTGCCAGAACGCCAGCAATTCCTCCACGATGTGCTGGTAGTGGCGCGGACCGTAGATGTCCGCACGGCGCACCACGTCCGACATCTGCTCGTAGGCCGGCATGGTGTGACCAGGCATCGCCAGCGCCGGCATCACTTTCGACAACGAAACTAGCGCGCGGTCGCAATCCTGCGTCAGCAGTTCGTTGAACACCGCGCGGTAAAAGAGATAGTGGCGCGATTCGTCGCCGGCCAGATGCGCCAGCACGCGCTGCGCCCGCGGTTCGTAGGACGCGCACACGCGCCCGGTGTTGGCGTGGGCGACCTGGGTGGCTCTCTCTTGCAGGCTGGTGTAGGCGAGCAGGCGGTAGGGATCGCCCTGCCAGTCGGGATTGAAGCCGGATTCGATGTAGCGATATTGCATGCGTTCCAGCGCGCCCATGTTGAACAGCCGGGCGTCGCGCACGTAGTCGCGCAGCGCACAACCGTGGCGGTCCTCTTCGGCGGTCCACAAACTGTTCCAGACCGACCAGGGCGATTCGTTGCCGAGATAGGTGGCGATCAGGCGATGGAAATGCGGCAGACCCTCCTCGGTCAGCAGGTTCAGGGCGATCGCCACGCGTACCGCATCGGGCAGGCCGCGCGCGCGCGCGCGCAGTTCGTCCAGTTCGCGGTCGAGCCGGGCGTCGCTCTCGGCGTCGGCCGGCATCAGTTCATTGGGGAACCACAGCTTGCGACGGGCGCGGTGCGCTTCGGTCTGCTGGGTGACAAACGGCTCCAGGGCGACCAGCACTTCGATCTGGTCGGGACTGCCGAATGTCGCGTGCGTAGGAATACCGCCCATCGAGGATGACCTCTGCGCCGGCCGGGGAGGCCGGCGATTTTTTGCTCACCGATTATACGGGAACGAGCCGCGTCCCGATGCGCCTTCAGGAACGGATCAGGGTCAGGAATTCCATCCGCGTGCGCGGGTCCTCGGCGAAGCCGCCGAGCATCATCGAGGTGGTCATCGAGGAGTTCTGCTTCTCCACGCCGCGCATCATCATGCACAGGTGTTTGGCCTCGATCACCACCGCCACGCCCTTGGCGTCGGTCACTTCCTGGATGCTGTTGCCGATCTGCTGGGTCAGCGTCTCCTGGATCTGCAGGCGGCGCGCGTACATGTCGACGATGCGCGGAATCTTGGATAATCCCAGCACCTTGCCGTTCGGCAGGTAGGCGACGTGGGCGCGACCGATGAACGGCAACAGATGATGCTCGCACAGCGAATACAGCTCGATGTCCTTGACGATCACCATCTCGTTGTTGGTGGTGGCGAAGATCGCGTCGTTGACGATCTCCTGCAGGTTCATGCGGTAGCCCTGGGTCAGGAACTCCATCGCGCGCGCCGCGCGCTGCGGCGTGAGGCGCAGCCCTTCGCGTTCGGGATCCTCGCCGATGGCTTCGATGATGGCGCGGTAATGTTGGTCCACGGCCGGTCCATGCGCTTGACACGATGATCGTAAGATTATTTCACAGCGCCGCTCCACGTGCCTTGTCATGAACGCGCGCCACGACGTTTTTCACGCGCCGGTGGATCTGATCCGCCCCGGGCGCAGCCAGGCGCGCCGGCGTTTCGAACCGCAGGCGCTGGCCGAGCTCGCCGATTCGATCCGCGTCTCCGGCGTGGTGCAGCCGGTGGTCGTGCGCAGCTTGCGCGGCGAACGCGGCTACGAGCTGCTCGCCGGCGAGCGCCGCTGGCGCGCGGCGCAGCAGGCCGGACTGCACGAGATCCCCGCCATCCTGCGCGACGACCTGTCCGACGCGGAAGCCGCCGTGCTCGGCCTGATCGAGAACCTGCAGCGCGAATCGCTGTCGCCGATCGAAACCGCCGAAGGCCTGCGCCGCCTGGGCGAGGCGTTCGGCCTGCGCCATGAGGACATCGGCGCGCGCATCGGCAAGTCGCGCAGCTATGTCACCAATCACCTGCGCCTGCTGGCGCTGGCGCCCAGCGTGCAGACACTGGTGGACGAGGCGCAGTTGTCGCTGGGCCACGCCAAGGTCCTGGCCGGTCTGCCGGCGGCCGCGCAGGTGCGCTGGGCCGAGACGATTGTGCGCGAAAAACTCTCGGTGCGCGCCCTGGAGCGCCGGCTTTCCGGGCCGGCGTTGCAAGCCCGTCCCAAGCACGCGGACGACTGGACGCGACTGGCACGCGCGCTGTCCGAGCAGCTCGGTTATCCCGCGCAGTTCAAGCCCGGCGCCAAAGGCGCCGGCGAGCTGCGCCTGCGCTTTCACAGCCTGGAGGAATTGGACGGCTTGCTGGCGCGCATCGGCTACCGCGAACGCTGAATTTTTTTCAACGTGGCCGCCGAGAATTTTTGCGCGGGCCGGGATGCCGCGGCGCACGGCTTGGCGCACAATAGACCCGATTCGCGCGACGTGCCTTCGTGTTCCGGAACCTTCGATGAGATGCCTTTCGCTCACTGCGGCCTGCGCCGCGTGGTGGCTGTCCGCCTGCTCCGCGCCGAACCCCAATCCCGAGGCGGCCGCGGCCCTGAAACCCGCGCCGCAAGTCGATCTCGCGCGTTTCATGGGGCGCTGGTACGTGATCGCCAACATTCCGTACTCCGCAGAACGCGGCGCGGTCGGCGCCTATGTCGAATTCGCGCAACGCGAGGATGGCGACATCGACGATCTCTATTACGCACATCCCCTGAGTTTCGAGGCCCCACTGGAGAAAAAAACGCGGCGCGACACGGTGGAGCCGGGCAGCAACAACGCACGCTGGAAAACCTCGCCGTTCTGGCCGCTGTCCTACACCCTCGTGATCCTCTACGTCGATCCCGATTATCAGTACGCCTTGATCGGCGATCCCGACAAAAGCCTCGGCTGGGTCTATGCGCGCTCGCCGGACATCGACGACGTCAGCTATCACGCGCTGCTGGCGCGGCTGGACGCGCAGGGTTACGACGTGAGCCGGTTCCGCCGCATCCCGCAGCGCATCGAGCAGCTCGGGCTGCCGGGATTCCAGACGCCATGAGCGCGAGCGCGGCAAGCGTGATGCCCCTGCAGGGACCCTTGGAGCCGCTGCGCGTGGTCGAACGCCACAGCCGCCAGGCGCGCAGCATCCGCATCGAAGTCCGCCCCGACGGCGAGGTGCGCCTGGTGATCCCGCGCAACGCCAGCCGCCGGCAGGCCTACGAATTCCTGCGCGCGCGCGAGGACTGGGTGCGGCGCAAGCTCGCCGAGCTGCACCGGCGCAGCGCCAGCGCGCCGACGCGCCCGCCGCTGCGCTGGGACGGCAGCGATACGCTGCCGGTGCACGGCGTGGAAGTGCCGCTGCACGTGGTCGGCGCCCGGCTGGCGCGGCCGCGGGTGCGGTTTGCCGAAGAGGCGGTGACGCTGTTCTGCAGCGCCGCCGCGCGTGCGCATCCGGCCACGCTCGCCGCCGCCCTGCGCGCCGCCCTGCGCGAGCGCGCGCGCATGGAGGCACAGCGGCTGCTCGACCGGGAAGCCGCGCGGCTCGCAGTCGACTATCGCGGGCCGCGCATCGCCGACCAGAAATCGTTGTGGGGCAGTTGTACGCCCAAGGGCGTGATCAGCCTCAACTGGCGCCTGGTGCTGGCCCCGCCCGAGGTGTTCCGCTACGTCGTGATCCACGAGCTGTGCCACCGCCGCCACCTCGACCACTCGCGGCGCTTCTGGAGTCTGGTGGCGCAGCAGATGCCGGACTACGGCGTGTGGCGCACCTGGCTGCGGCAGCGCGGCGCCGAGCTGCACGAGGTGCTGCCGCACAGCCGGCGCGCCGGCAACGGCATTGCCGGCGACGCACAGTGAAAGGATTTATGGACCCTGCGCGTGGGGGCTTTGCCTCGCGGGCGGTCTAGGGGTAATGTCAAAAGCGGCATCCAGGGGGATGTAGACCATGGCCACGCTCGATTCCGTCAAAGTGCGCGATTACATGACCACCAAGCTCATCACCTTCACGCCGGACATGGAGGTGATGGCCGCGGTGAACCTGCTGGTGAAGCACGGCATCTCAGGCGCCCCGGTGCTCGACAAGAACGGCAAGCTGGTCGGCATGCTGTCCGAGCGCGACTGCCTGCAGATCGCCTTCATCGCCGCGCAGGACACCTGCGTGGCCGGCCCGGTGAGCCAGCTCATGAGCAAGAACGTGGTCACCGTGGATCCCGACATGAACCTGACCCAGCTCGCCGGCATGTTCAGCAGCCAGCCTTATCGCCGTTACCCGGTGGTCGAGAACGGCAAGCTGGTCGGCCAGATCTCGCGCTCGGATGTCATGAGGGCGATCAACAGCCTGTGTTAGGCACACTCGTCTCTGACCCGTCGAGCCGCGCGCACGACACGCCGCATCGGCGTAGCATGGAGCCGCGCCTCGACGCGCGAGACGAGGGGGGAGTCAAGCATGACGCTGTGTCCGGTCGCATTGGCGGTGGGCTGCAGGAAATGCCCGGTGTTCAAGGTCTGCCCGGCCAAAGGCATCATCGGCGATGACAAGAAAAATGAAACCCCGCCGCCCGCGGGCGGCAAGAAGAGGTAGCGCAGTCCTGCGCCGGGATTGACGCGACCCTGCCTTCGGGTTTGCACCGACCCGAGGCGGCACAGGCTGGGCTCAGGCGGTCTTCCGTAGCTGTCCGGTCTTTTTCAGATGCACCAAGAGCAGCGACACCGCCGCGGGCGTGACGCCGTCGATGCGCGCGGCCTGGGCGACGGTCTCGGGGCGATGCGCGGCGAGTTTCTGGCGCACTTCGTTGGATAGTCCGCTCACTGCGCCGTAGTCGAGATCGAGCGGCAGCGGGGCTTCCTCGTAGCGACGCAGGCGCTCGATCTCCGCATGGCTGCGTTCGATGTAGCCGGCATACTTGGCCTGGATCTCCACCTGCTCGGCGACGGCTTCGGCGATGTCGTCCGCCCCGAGGCTGAGCCGTTGCAAGACCGCGTAGCGGCCTTCCGGCCGACGCAGAAGTTCCAAGGCCGAGGCGCCGCTGCTTTCCGGCGCAGGACCGAAGACCTCCGCGAACTCCCGCTGCGCGAGCTGCGCGGGCTTGAGCCACAGCCCTGCGAGCCGCGTGCGTTCGCGCTCGATCGCCTCGCGCTTGCGGGCAAACGCCACCCAACGCTCCTCGTCCACCAGCCCCAGCTCGCGGCCGATGGGTGTCAGTCGCAGGTCGGCGTTGTCCTCGCGCAGGAGCAGGCGGTATTCGGCGCGCGAGGTAAACATGCGGTACGGCTCGCTGGTGCCGCGCGTGATGAGGTCGTCCACCAGCACGCCGAGGTAGGCCTCGTGGCGCAGCGGTGTCCACGGCGCCTCCTCGCGGGCGAAACGCGCGGCGTTGATGCCGGCCAGCAAACCCTGCGCGGCGGCTTCCTCGTAACCGGTGGTGCCGTTGATCTGGCCGGCGAAAAACAGGCCGGAGAGCGTCTTGGTCTCCAGCGACCGCTTGAGGTCGCGCGGGTCGAAATAGTCGTATTCGATGGCGTAGCCCGGCCGCGTGATGCGCGCGCGCTCGAAGCCACGGATGGTGCGCACGAAGCGCTCCTGCACGTCGTAGGGCAGCGAGGTGGAGATGCCGTTGGGATAGATCTCGCGCGTGCGCAGACCTTCCGGCTCGATGAAGATCTGGTGACTGCTCTTGTCGGCGAAGCGCTTGACCTTGTCTTCCACGCTCGGGCAATAGCGCGGGCCCACGCCCTCGATCGCGCCGGTGAACAAGGGCGAGCGATCGAAGGCGGAGCGGATGATCTCGTGCGTGCGTTCGTTGGTATGCGTGATCCAGCACGACACCTGCGGCGGGTGCTCCTCGCGCCGGCCGAGGAAGGAGAACACCGGCGTGGGCAGGTCCCCGGGCTGTTCCTGCAGACCGGAGTAGTCGACGCTGCGACCGTCGATGCGCGGCGGCGTGCCGGTCTTGAGCCGCCCCACGCGCGGCATCAGCTCGCGCAAGCGCGCGGCCAGCGGCAGGGAAGGCGCATCGCCCGCCCGGCCGCCCGGATGATTGTCCAGGCCCACGTGGATCTTGCCGGCGAGGAAGGTGCCCACGGTGAGCACCACCGCGGGCGCGGTGAACCGCAGCCCGGTACGCGTGACCACGCCCCGCACGCGCGCGCCTTCGACGATCAGGTCGGCGGCTTCCGCCTGGAACAGCGCGAGATGCTCCTGGTTCTCCAAGGCCTCGCGCACCGCGCACTTGTAGAGCATGCGGTCGCACTGCGCGCGGGTAGCGCGCACCGCGGGGCCTTTGGCGGCGTTGAGGATGCGGAACTGGATGCCCGCGCGGTCGACGGCGCGCGCCATGAGTCCACCGAGCGCGTCGATCTCCTTGACCAGATGGCCCTTGCCGATGCCGCCGATGGCGGGATTGCAGGACATCTGGCCCAGCGTCTCGATGTTCTGCGTGATGAGCAGCGTGCGCCGGCCCATGCGCGCAGCGGCGAGCGCGGCTTCGGTGCCGGCGTGCCCGCCACCGATCACGATCACCTCGAAATCCGTTCCGCTCATGCTCAATCCATTACCGCCGCCTACCGGCACCGTCGGTCACTAGGCTCGCGCATCCGGCGCTCGCCAAGTGACCCGGCCCTCGGCTTCCTGCCTCGGGCGCTCGCCGGCGCGGAATGCCCTTCGCGGCATTCCGCGTCGGTTCCGGCTCGCCCGGCGTGCCCGCCACCGATCACGATCACCTCGAAATCCGTTCCGCTCATGCTCAACCCACTACCGCCGCCTGCCGGCACCGTCGGTCACCTCAAAATGGTTTTCGCTCGCCACGGCGAATCCGGTCAACCGCCGGAGGGCGACTCGAGCTGCACGCGGATGCTTTCGTTCTGCTTCTCGACGCCCTGTTCGAAATCCTGGCACGCGGCGGCTGCGCCCTGGCACAGCACGGCGTACTCGACCGTCACCCTGCCGTCGCGCACGACGATCCGGCGCATCATCAGCGCGGGATAGCTGAGATAATTCTGCGGCACGAACCGCCAGGTGGCCTGTTCCGAGGGAACCTCGATCACCGTCCAGCCGTCCTCGATGCGAGTGCTCACGTCGCTGCGCGCTGCCAATGCCTGGCGCGCGCTGGCCACGTCGGGGTAAGCGAGGCCGACGCGCCTGATTTCGACGGGCGCCGTCCGCGTCTGCGCTGGCCAGGCGCCGCGGTTCGGCTGCGGCGAGCTACAGGCCGCCACGAGCGCGGCGCCGGCGGCCGCCGCCACGGCCCCGCGTGCCCTCACAACGGGATCCTCCCGGTCCAGATGTCCTTGTACATCACGAAATCGCCCATCAGGCTGTACCAGGGATGCTTGAAGGTGGCCGGTTTGTTTTTCTCGAAGAAGAAATGCCCCACCCAGGCGAACCCGTAGCCGAACAGCGGCAGCAGCAGAAGGTAAGCCAGGCGGGCGGTGGCCAAGGCATAGATCGTGGTGGCGATCACCAGCGTGGTTCCGACGAAATGCAGCCGCCGGCAAGTCCGGTCGGCGTGCTCGCCGAGATAGTAGGGATAGAACTCGCCGAAGCTGCGAAAAGCCCGTGTGGTTTCTTCCATGGCGGATCTCCTTAACGCGCCCTGGCCGCCGCGCCACAAGTATAAGACCGGCCGCAACGCGCGGAACCGTCAAGCGGCGTGAAGCCTCCGCTGCCAGGCGTCGATCGGAGCCCGGATCAGGGCTTGGGCAAGTGGCGTTCCTCGCGCACCTTGTCGATCAGGAAGTCGACGACCTTGATGAGATCGTCCCTGCCGCCGCTGACCTCGTATTCGCCGCCGACCACCAGCGTCGGCACGCTGGAGATCCGATAGGTTTGCGCCAAAGCGTCGGCGCGGCGCAGGTCGGTGTCCACCACGAAGCTGCTGCTGGCTTGGTCGAAGGCCGCCGGCGTGATGCCGGCTTGCGCGACGTAGAGGTCGCGCACCGAATCCAGCGAGCTCATCGGGAAACCCTGGACGTGGATGGCGTCGAACAGCGGCTTGTGCACTTTGTCGCTGATGTTCAGGGTCTGGGCGATGTAAAAGGCGCGCGCCAGCACTTCGCCGTCCGGACGGCCCAGCGTGTTGGGCACGCGTTCGAAGACCACGTCCGCGGGCAGGCGCTTGCGCCAGGCCTCGATCATGGGATCCACGTGGAAACAGTGGGGGCAGCAGTAACAGAAAAACTCCTCGACCGCGATCTTCTTGGGATCGTCCGGGGTCTGGACCTGCGGCACCCGCTTGTAATCCTTGCCCAACTGGAATGCCGGTGCGGCACCGGCGTGGCAGGCGGCGGCAAACAGGCCGAGCAGGAGCGGCAGCCCGAGTTTCAGCGAAAAGCGCATGCGTTTCCCCTATTGCAAACCGGACACATAGGACGCCAGCGCCTGGATTTCGTTCTCGGTCAGCTTGGCGGCGATCGCCGACATGATCTGACCCTTGCCGTCCCCGCCGCGGTCGCAGTTCTTGAAATCGTTCTGGCCGCAGGTGGCGTAGGCGTGCAACTGGTTGGCGACGTAGGCCGCGTTCTGGCCGGACACGCGCGGGAAACCGGCCGCGGCGTTGCCGACACCCTCGGGACCGTGGCAGGCGGCGCAGGCCGGCACGCCGCGCGCCACGTCGCCGCCGCGGTACAGCGGCTCGGCCACCGCGACGGCGTCCTTGCTGCCCACGCCCGGTACCGGTTTCTGCGCGGCGAAGTATGCCGCCAGGTCCCGCATGTCCTGGTCCTGGAGCGCGGCGACTTGACCGAGCATCACTGGATTCTTGCGCTGCCCGGACTTGAACTTGCCGAGCTGCTCGTAGAGGTAGGCGGCATGCTGGCCGGCGAGTTTGGGCCACTGCGGATTGATCGCGCCGTTGCCGCCCGGGCCATGACAGGCGTAGCACACCGCGGCCTTGCTGGCCCCGGCAGTCGCATCGCCTTGCACGAAGACATCCTTGGCGGCAGGAGCCGGAGATTCTTCTCCCAGGGCCAGTACCGGCGCACAGAGGGTCAGGGCGAGCAGTACGCGCTTCATGCAGGACTCCAAAAACATGCGCGCGTACGTCGGGGGTGCGCGCCGATGGTTAGAATTTGAGCGCGCGAATTCTACACCATGCCCGCCTTCCATGACCTCGCCGTCGATCGCGAACCCCTTGGCGCACGCGCAGTTCCTGACTTCGGCGGCGCGGCTGGCGCAGCTTCCGGCGGATGAGCGCCCGGAAGCCGCCTTCGCCGGCCGTTCCAACGCCGGGAAATCCAGCGCCATGAACGCACTGTGCGGCGTCAAGCAGCTCGCACGCGTGAGCAAAACGCCGGGCCGCACGCAGCTCATCAATTTGTTCGGCTTGCCCTGCGGCGCACGTCTGGTGGACCTGCCGGGCTACGGTTACGCCGAGGTCCCCGAAACGCTGCGCCGGAGCTGGAACGCGCTGGTGGGCGGTTATCTCGAGTCGCGCGTCAACCTGCGGGGCCTGATCTTGGTGATGGACATCCGCCATCCGCTGACCGCGCTCGATCGGCAGATGCTGGACTGGAACCGCGCGTACGCGCGGCCGGTGCATGTGCTCTTGAGTAAGGCCGACAAGCTCGGGCGCGGCGCGGCGCGCGCCGCGGCCTCGGCCGTGAAAAGGGAGCTGAGCCGGCTCGACCCCGCGATCGGCGTGCAAGTTTTTTCGGCGCTCACGCGCGAGGGCGTCGACGAAGCGCGCGCGGTGGTCGCGCGCTGGCTCGATCTGCGCGCTTGAGCCAACGTGGCCAAGGATGGTCTCGTCGCGCAGGGCGTAAGCCGGCATTTTCATTCGACCGGGCCGGATAAAAAATGCCCGATGGGTCGGGGGAACCCATCGGGCAACGAGCTCCGGCTTGGGGGTGCCGGAAGATCCGCCCAGGGAGTGAAGGCGGAGAACGGGAAAGGGAGTCACCGTTCGCAGCATTAGATGAGGCCCTGGGGCGAAAGTTCAACCGCGTTGCAACAAATTTTTCGGCGGTGGCCCGCAAAGCCAATAAATAATCTGTAACTGACTGAATAACAATAAAACTTTGTTGCGTTTTTTGCCCGAGCCCCGCTCCGAGGAATTGCCGCCAACCGAAGCTATTTATGCCGATCGTTCGCTAACTGCCTTGATCTTCGCTGCTGGCGTGGCCTTGGCTCGAATGGCTCGCATCCCAGTCCGGACCCAGCCCCCAGTCGGCCACGAGCGGAACCGTGAGCTTGACGATCTTCACCATACGCAGAGCCAGCACCGGGGCCGCTTCGCGCAGCACCGCCTCGGGCCCCTCGAACACCAGCTCGTCGTGCACCTGCATGATCATGCGCACCCGCGGCGCCTCGCGTTCGAGCCAGGCGGCGAGATCGATCATCGCCAGCTTGATGAGATCGGCGGCGGTGCCTTGCAGCGGCGCGTTGATCGCGGTGCGCTCGGCGTACTGCCGCTGCGCGGCGTTGCGCGAGTTGATGTTGGGCAGATACAAGCGCCGGCCGAACAGCGTCTCCACGTAGCCGCGGCGGCGTGCCTGGCTGCGCGTTTCGTCCATGAAGCGGCGCACGCCGGGATAGCGCGCGAAGAAACGCTCGATGTAATCGGCCGCCTCGTTGCGCGGAATGGCGAGCTGGCGCGACAGGCCGAAAGCCGACATGCCGTAGATCAGGCCGAAGTTGATCGCCTTGGCCGCGCGCCGTTGCTCGGCGTCCACTTCTTCCAGGGCGCGGCCGAACACCTCGGCGGCGGTGGCCTGGTGGATGTCCAGCCCGCGCGCGAAAGCCTCGCGCAGCCGCGCATCGCCGGACAGATGCGCCATCAGGCGCAGCTCGATCTGCGAGTAGTCGATGGACAGCAGGGCATTACCGGGCTCGGCGATGAAGGCCTGGCGGATGCGGCGGCCCTCCGCCGTGCGCACCGGGATGTTCTGCAGGTTGGGATCGGAAGAGGACAGCCGTCCGGTGGCGGCCACCGCCTGGTGATAGCTGGTGTGGATGCGCCCCGTTTCGGGGTTGATCTGCTGCGGCAAATTCTCGGCGTAAGTGGAGCGCAGCTTCTGCATCGCGCGCCATTCCAGGATCAGGCGCGGCAAGGGGTGCCGTAAAGCGAGATCCTCCAGCACATCCTCGGCGGTCGAGGGATCGCCTTTCGGCGTCCGGCTGAGCACCGGCAGTTGCAGGCGCTCGTAAAGCACGGTCTGCAACTGCTTGGGCGAGCCGAGGTTGAACTCTCCGGCGGCTTCCTGCCATGCCGCGCGCTGCAGCTCGTCCATGCGCACGGCCAGTTCCTGGCTGATGCGCCCGAGCAATGCGGCATCCACTTTCACGCCGTCGCGCTCCATCTTGGCCAGCACTGGCACCAGCGGCATCTCGATCTCGTGGTACACGCGCTTGAGCGCCTCGACTTCGCACACTCGCGGATACAGCACCTGGTGCAGGCGCAAGGTGATGTCGGCGTCCTCGGCGGAGTAGGCGGCGGCCTTGTCGATCGCCACCTGGTTGAAGCTGAGCTGCCCCTTGCCCTTGCCGGTCACGTCCTCGTAGTGGATGGTGCGGTGGTCGAGATATTTCTCCGCCAAGGTGTCCATGTCGTGACGGTTGCCGGCCGCGTCGAGCACGTAGCTTTGCAGCATGGTGTCGTGAGCCACGCCGCGCAGCTTCACGCCGTGGCGATACAGCACGTTGAGGTCGTACTTGATGTGCTGGCCGAGCTTGGGCTTGCCGGGATCCTCGAGCACCGGCTTGAGCCGCGCCAGGACCTCGTCGCGGTCGAGCTGCCTGGGCGCACCCAGATAATCGTGGCCCAGCGGCACGTACCAGCCGTGGCCGGCCTCGACCGCGAAAGACAGGCCCACCAGGCGCGCGCGCATGGCATCCAGGCTGTCGGTTTCGGTGTCCACGCAGATCAGCGGTGCCGCGCTCAATTTTGCGAGCATTCCCGCCAAGGCCTCCTCGCTCAGCACCAGTTCGGCGCGGGTGGCGGGCGAGGTCTCCGAGGCGACTTTGGGCGGCGACTCGTTTTTTCCGCCCCCGGCGTCCTCCTGCTGCAGTTCTTCGAGCAGGCGGTTGAATTCCAGCCGGCGGTAGAGCGCGGCGAGACGTTCCCGGTCGGCCGGTCGCGGCGCGAGCTGGTCGAGGCCCAGCGGCAGTTTGAGATCGCGGCGCACCGTCGCCAGCTCGCGCGACAGCGCAAGCTGGTCGAGATGCGCGCGCAGGTTCTCGCCGGCCTTGCCCTTGATCTCGGCCGCGTGCGCGATCACGCCGTCGAGGCTGCCGTAATCGGCCAGCCACCTGGCCGCGGTCTTCGGCCCCACCAGCGGCACGCCCGGGATGTTGTCGCTGGCATCGCCCACCAGCGCCAGGTAATCGACGATTTTTTCCGGCGGCACCCCGAACTTCTCCCGCACGCCGGCGGGATCGAGTCGGCGGTTCTTCATGGTGTCGAGCAGTGCCACGCGGGGATCCACGAGCTGGGCGAGATCCTTGTCGCTGGTCACCAGCAAGACCTCGTGTCCGGCGCGCTTGGCGTCCTGGGCGAGCGTAGCGATGACGTCGTCGGCTTCCACGCCCTCGATCTGCAGTAGCGGCAGACCCAGCGCCTGCACCAGCTCGAGGATCGCGGGCATCTGCGCCGACAAATCCTCCGGCGTCGCGTCGCGCGTGGCCTTGTAGCCGGCGTACAAATTGTCGCGAAACGTCTTGCCCGGCGCGTCGAACACCACCGCGATGCGCTGTGGCCGGTACTCGCGCACCAGTTTGCGCAGCATGTTGAGCATGCCGAACACCGCACCGGTCGGCTCGCCTTTGGAATTGGCCAGCGGCGGCAAGGCATGATAGGCGCGGAACAGCCAGCCGGAACCGTCCACCAGGATGACGGGCGGTGGCGCGGCTTGGGTGGTGGTCGTCACGGCAGCAGCGACTCCCCGCGCCACAGGTCGTCGAGCGTCTCGCGCGCGCGGACCAGGTGCATCTGGTCGCCGTCCACCAGCACCTCGGCGGCGCGCGGGCGCGAGTTGTAGTTGGAACTCATCGCGAATCCGTAGGCCCCGGCGGTGCGGAAGACAAGCAGATCGCCTTCGGCCAGCGCCAGCTCGCGGTCGTGCGCCAGCCAGTCGCCGGTTTCGCACACCGGCCCGACCAGCTCCCAGCGCTGCGGCGGCTCGGCGCGCGGTCGCACCGGCAGCACCGCATGCCAGGCGTCGTAGAACGAAGGCCGGATGAGATCGTTCATGGCCGCGTCGAGCACCGCGAAGTTCTTGTGCGCGGTGGGCTTGAGCAGCTCCACGCGCGTGAGCAGCACTCCGGCGTTGCCGGCGATGGCGCGCCCGGGTTCGCACAGCACCTTGAGACGGCGGCCTTCCAGCAGCGGCCGCAGCGCGCGCGCCCAGGCGTCGGGCTCGGGCGGCGTCTCGTCGCGGTAGCGCACCCCCAGCCCGCCGCCGACGTCGAGCTGCGCGAGCCGGATGCCGGCGTCCGCGAGCCGGTCCACCAGCGCGAGCACGCGGGCGAGCGCATCGAGGAAGGGTTCGATCGCGCACAACTGGGAGCCGATATGGCAGGCCGCGCCGCGCAGCTCGATGCCGGGCAAGGCCGCCGCGCGGCGGTACAGACGTTCGGCTTGGGCGAGGTCGATGCCGAACTTGTTCTCCTTCAGGCCGGTGGAAATGTAGGGATGGGTGCGCGCGTCCACGTCGGGGTTCACGCGCAGCGCCACCGGCGCGCGCTGGCCGCGCTCGCGCGCCAGCGCGTCGAGGCGCAGCAGCTCGGCTTCGGACTCGACGTTGAAGCAGCAGATCCCCGCGTCCAGGGCCGCGCGGATCTCGTCGGCGCGCTTGCCCACGCCGGAGAACACGATGCCGCCGGGGTCGGCGCCGGCGCGCAAGGCACGCGCCAATTCCCCGCCGGAAACGATGTCGAAACCGGCGCCGAGCCGCGCCAGCACTTGCAGCACGGCGAGATTGGCATTGGCCTTGACCGCATAGCACACGCGGTGATCCAGCCCCGCCAGCGCCCGATCGAAGGCGTGGTAGTGGCGCGTGAGCGTGGCGCGCGAATAAACGTAGGTCGGCGTGCCGTAGCGCGCGGCGATGGCGGAAAGCGGCACCTGCTCCGCGTACAGCTCGCCGCCGCGATAGTCGAAGTGGTCCACTACCGGCCCTGCGGCGGGACGCTCGCCGCCGGAGCGGCGGGCGGTTCCTTTTGTTGTGCGTCCTTCTTCTGCGGCTGCGCGGCCGTCGGCGGCGGCTGCTTTTGGGGCAGGTAGAGATCGCCCGTCTGGCCGCAGGCGGCAAGCGACAAACACAACGGGCACAGCAGGCGAAGATTCATGTTCCGGCGCAGGATTCGCAAGGCATGAGTTTAGCAGCGCTTGCCGGTCGCGCCGCCGATGCGCACAATCGCACGCCTTGCGACAAAGACGATAACGCCCCAAGGGTAAGCCCCCATGCGCGTACTGGAATCCGAACAAGCCGTGCGGCTGGAACCGGCGCAGCCGGCTCGCGCCGCGGTGATCTGGCTGCATGGCCTGGGCGCCGACGGCCACGACTTCGTGCCCATCGTGCCGGAGCTCAACCTGCCGCCGGAGCTGGCGGTGCGCTTCGTCTTCCCCCACGCGCCGGTGCGGCCGGTGACGATCAACGGCGGCATGCGCATGCGCGCCTGGTACGACATCTACAGCCTCACCCGCGGCGACCGCCAGGACGAAGCCGGCATCCGCGCCTCCGCCGCCATCGCCCAGGGGTTCATCGAAGAGCAGGTGTCCGCCGGCATCGCGCGCAACCGCATCGTGCTGGCCGGCTTCTCGCAGGGCGGAGCGATCGCCTTGCACACCGGGCTGCGCCAGACCGCAGCGCTGGCCGGCATCCTCGCGTTATCCACCTATCTGCCGATTCACGACCGCCTGCCGGCGGAGCTGACCGCCGCCGGCCGCGCCACGCCGATCCTGATGTGCCACGGGCTGTACGATCCGGTGCTGCCGCTGCAACTGGGAGCCGATACGCGCGACGGCCTGCGCGGCTTCGGCTGTCACGTCGAGTGGCGCGACTACCCCATGCAGCACCAGGTCTGCGCCGAGGAGATCGCCGACATCAGTGTCTGGTTGCGCGCGCGGCTGTCCTGAAGTTCATTTCCCGCGTTCGAAGGTGTAGATCACATCGCCGCCGCTGGCGGTGCCGGATTCGGTCTGGACCTTGAAGCCGTGGCCGAGGTCGTAGCTCAAGCGGAAGGTCTGGCCGGGCTGGAACAGGGAGACGCCATAGCTCACGAACAGTCTCGGCGTGAGGTACTTGCCCAACGTGAGCTGCGCCGCTTGCGTGGTGTAGCCGGTGCTGCCCGCGGTGCGCGCCGCCTGCGAACCCTGGATGGCCGCCGCATCGGCGGCCACCGGCGAGCCGCCGGCGGGCGCCTGGCCCAGCGCGATCACGTCCAGCCCGATGCCTTTGCCCAGTTTCTGCGCCAGATAATCGCCGCCCGACAGACCCAGGGCGAGCGCCGCCTGGGCCACGGCACTGCGGTCGCCGCCGGAGCTCTGATCCAGCGGATGGCCCAGCACCAGCCAGGCGAGCTGCTGCTCGCGCGGCATGGCGGGGTCGGATTGCAGTGTGAGTTGCGGACGGTCGAGCGGGCCGCGCACGCGCACGCCGACCGTGATGTCGCTGCTCGGATGGCGCGTGGCGTACAGATCCACCGCGGGTTGCGTCACCGGCCCGCCGGAGAAGATCAGTCTGCCGCTTTCGATCGTGAGATCCTGGCCATAAGCTTGGTAATGGCCATCCACCAGGCGCAGCTCGCCCTGCGCGGTCGCCGGCTGCTGCGGCGCCTCGGCGATGGTCACGCTGCCCTCCATACGCGTGGTGAGGCCGTAGCCTTCCACCCGCACCGCGTCGCCCAGGGCGATGCGCAGATTGGTAAACAGCTTGAGCGGCGTTGAGGGCGGCGCGGGTGGGGCGCCGACGATGACCTGGTCCTCGCTCACCGCCACGCCGCGGTCGCCGAAACCCTGCGGCCGGATCTCGGCCTTGGGCACGCTGAGGCTGCCGTCCAGATGCCAGCCGTCGTTTGCGGTCTTGAGCGTCAAGTCCGGCGTCACCCACAGATGCGCCTCGGGCGTGGCCATCGCCTGAAAGTTTTCGCCGGAAAGATGCAGGCTCACGCCCAGCGGCGCGACCGAGGGATCGACCTGGCCTTCGATCTGCAGGCGGCCCTCGCCCGAGCGCACCGAGCCGGACAGCGCGAGCGGCCCGCTGCCGTCGCCGGACAGTTGCAGTCGCGCGTCTTCGAGGCTGATGCCGGCACGGGCCAGCCGCGCATGGCCGTCTTCCAGCGTCAGCGCACCCGCCAGGCGCGGTTGCGCGACCGCCCCGGCGACATCGAAATCGCCGGAAAGCTTGCCGCCGGGCGATTGCAATTCCGGCAGCCAGGCCTGAACGAAGGCCAGATCCGGCACCTCGAGATGCGCATGACCGGACAACGCACGCGCGGCGAGACTCGCGCCGGGCGCGGCGCTGGCTTGGACGCTGAGCGTGCCCTGCGCGGTGCGCAGGTCGACTTGCGCATGTACGGTGCCCTCGCGCTCCTCCGCACTCGCGGTGCTCGGCAAGATCTTCAAGGCCGGGGCCTGGCCGAACTGCAGACTGGCCTGCTCCACCTGCAGCCGGGCGGTGATGGCGGTCAGATCGCCGCCCACGAATTCCAGACTGCCCGCGCCGTCCACCATGCCTTCGAGCCGATCCCGCTTCGGCAGCAGGGGCTGGAACGCGGCGAGCAGCAGGCGCTCGAGATCCCAGGACAGGCGCAGGCCGGGACCGGTGACGTTCTGTTCCAGACGCAGACAGGCGCGGCCGCCGTCGCCGGAGAAACACGCCGGCTCCAGGCTCTGGCGGCGGCTGCCGAGCAGAAAGCCGGCGGGCTTTTCCAGCGTCCACGGCGGCAAGCCGGCGGGCGCCAGTTCGCCGCGGCTCAAGCTGCCGCCCCATTCGTGCCGCTGACGGTCGTAGCCGCCGTCGAAGGCGAGCGCCGCCGAGCCGCGCTCGGTGTCGGCCGCGATCTGTAGATGGTGGTAAATCTCGCGCCCGGCGAGATCGAGGTCGAGCCGGCGGATGGCGAGGCCGGCCTGTGCGGCGAGTACCTCGAGCTTGAGATGCGAATCCGCCTGCGGATCGAGATCGGCCCTAAGGCTCACGCGCGAGGCGCGGTAGGCGCCGTAGCGCAGGTTCTGCGCCTGGCCGTCGGCGATCAGGTGCGGATCGTCCCGCGTCCCGGAAAACTCGAAGCGCAGATCGGCGCGGCCGCCCAGTTCGGGATCGAGCGCGGCGAGATCGGGACTGTCGAAGCGTCCGCGCAGATCGAAGGGCGGCAGCGCCTGGCCGGAGGCGAGCAGGCGCGTGTCGCCCAGATGCAGTTCCAGGTTCTGGAGCGCAAGCTGCGCAAAGTCGTACTCGCCCTGGGCGGACAAGCGCAGCGGCCGACCGCGCAGCGTGGAGCGCTCGAGCCGGGCTTCGAAGCCGATCGCGTTGCGCGCGCCGCGCTCGATGGTGCGCGTCGTGACCCGGCCATTGAGGCTTCCGGGCCAGCCCGGCGCGAAGACGCCGGGGTCCAGCGCGCTGAGCGTGAGATTCAAGTCGGCACGCGGCTGCGGCGACCAGGCGATGTCGCCCGTGCCCTCCACACGGCCGCCGGCCGCCCGCAGCGCGAGTTCGTCGAAGCGCGCCGATCGGCCATCAGTTTGGCCGGCGGCACTCCCCGAGAGAGTCCGCCCGCGCAGCTGCGAGCGTTCCAGGGCCAGCTTGAACGCCCAGTGCGTCGGCGCTTCCCCGGACATACTGTGTACGCTCAGGCGGCCGTTGAGCG
>Ga0070740_10001208_pt1 | contig 37682 bp, 33 predicted proteins | sample Coa_R2_FD_67286 | JGI IMG/M metagenome (GOLD analysis project Ga0070740, IMG submission 67286) | Surface soil microbial communities from Centralia Pennsylvania, which are recovering from an underground coalmine fire - Coalmine... | ecosystem: Environmental > Terrestrial > Soil > Unclassified ... | reverse complement strand
CAGGAACACGCATTGAAGATTCTGGATGCATCCGCGCTGCCTGGTGTTGCGCAGTAATACGGCGCATTAGCATTGTAGGCTGGCGTGGTCTTCTCCGGATTGGTCGGACCCATGGACATGGTGAGATTGATACCATTGCCGGCCTGAATTGAGTATCTGTCTTCAGCATTGCGCATCAGGATGAACTGAGCCGTTGTCGCTGGCGCGGCAAAGGTATTGCCGGCTGGACATGACTTGTCACCGCCGCCGCTATTGCAATCCGCAGTTTCACAGGCCTTGCCAACGCAACCGGTACGTCCTGCTATGCTACCTGACCAGATAGTGCCATTTTTTGGATCCAGATCTGGCACCAGCACTATCGCAGTGGATGGCTTCATACCGGTCATGGCACCAAGATGCAGACTGCCCTTGGATACAATCGGGCTCTTCCAGTAACACACACCTTTGCCGCCATCCGCTGCCGGACTGCAGACTGATCCATTCGGACATGGATTCTTGTCCGAGCAGCCATTTCTAACTGGCGCGCCGCTGAATGCATACCAGACATCGGTGCCGCAATAGTTGTTGAGAGTCAGTTTTCTTGCAAAGGCTGTCGCACCAGTGGTCTGCGCGACAACATTACCGCCCGTGTATGTGTAGGTTGCATAGACAATATAGCTGGTTGTGGCACTATTTGGCGTGAACGTGGCAGATGCCGTACAAGATGAACCGGAGCCCAGTGTGCCAGTACAGCTGCCGCTATTGGTGGTTGCGCTCACAGTACTTGCAGGCGTACCAGGTGAGGCCTGAATAGTAGGTGCGGTCACACTGCCGCTGACTGATGCTGCCCCGTTATTGGTAAATGCAAATTCAACCGGATAGGCATCGCCTGATACCACAGTTGATGGCAGCGGGATCAGCGTATTCGCGACAACATCCACCGCCGCTGTGGCTTGGGTTGTAACAGTCGCGGTTGTTCCACCGGCATAAGTCAAGCTGAATGACACCGATGCCGTACCCGGTACGTTTGCCATGAAATTGGTACAGGTCACGGTACAGCTGTTCGGCGGGTTGGACGTGCCGCCCAGTGTGGTGCCGCAAGTCGTGCTGAGGCTTCCACAGCTGCCGCCATTAGTCACCACATTAGTACCTGAAGTGGTTGGATCAACGATGTCGTAAATCGTACCTGTTCCGCTATTGGTAAATGTGGCAATGACAGTATGCGCTTCACCCGTACCAATGGTGGATGGCAGACCAGGCGAGATAATACCCGCAACCCTGATCGTACCAGTTGAATTCATGGTAACAGGGACAACCCCGCCAGGATAAGTCAACGTCGTTGTCACAGTATAACCAGCTGGCGCACCAGAATTGAAAGTGCCAGTAAAGGTACATGAATCGCCTGGTTGACCTGCGGCAGCCAGAGTAACGCCCGCGTTACAGGTTCCCCCTGTGCCTGAAATCGTTCCACCGCTTGCAGTCGCCGTCACAGAGCTTGCTGGAATAGCCACAGTGCCGCTGCCGGTATTTCTGTAAGTAATCACGAACGACTGTTGTTCACCTGCCCCCATGTTTGACGGTATGGGAGTTGTTGCCGAACCTACCACAAGCGTCGTACTGTTGGAGGTTGTTGTCTGCTGAACAACATTCGTTCCGCCTGCATAATTGAAGCCTACCGTCAATGAAACATTACTGCTTGGCGGACCGGAGGTGAATGTTCCAGTGAAAATACACGATGCGCCCGGAGCAAGCGTGGTAACCGTGGTACACGTTCCGCCCGGACTGCTGAGTGTGCCCCCAGACTGGCTAACCACCGTGGGGGTACTGATACCGTAAATGGTTCCCGTACCGTTATTAGTCCAGGTGAATTGAACAGTATCCGCTTCACCCGCACCCATATTTGCCGGTAATGGCTGAGTCACAGCACCTGTTACCAGAATACTGCCAGTTGAAGTTGTAGTAACAGAAACGGTTGCACCCCCAGGCAGTGTCAACACTGATGTGACACTATAGCTTCCCGGCGTCAGAGAATTAAATTGTCCGCTGACAGTACAGGTCCCGCCGTTAGGCGCTAGTGTGCTTGAACTGCAATTATCAACTATTCCGGAAGTGGTTCCGCCGGTTGAAGTGACATTGGTGGAGGCAGCCGGAATAACAATAGGTAAGCTGCCATTGTTCGTATAGGTAAACACGAATGGCTGCCGCTCACCTGCGCCCATTGTGGTTGGCAGCGGTGTAGTTGCAGCACCTGTAACTTGCTGGCTCGCAGTAGTCGAGGTACTGAGATTGGTCACACCAGAACCGCCATTGTAATTGATAAAGTCATTCACAGTGTAGCTGCCGGCAATACCTGCGGTGAAATTGCCGCTGACAACACAGGTTGCGCCCGGTGCAAGCGTGGTTGGTCCCGCGCAAGTTGTAGTCACGCCTGAAAGCGTGCCAGTGCCGCCCGGATTTGGATTGATAGTCACATTGCCTACCGGTGAGGTTACATTGGTCACCGTGCCATTATTGTTATTCGTAAAGGTAAACTGGAATGGTGCTGTCGCACCTTCTGCCATGGTCGCCGGCAATGGAATAGTGACTGTGCCTGTGACCAGTGGATTGTTACCCGCGGTTACATTCGTGGTGACAGTCGGCAATGGAACAACGTTTCTTCCATACTCTTCACGGATAGTAAAAGATCTCTGGCCAAATGAATTTGGAACAAAATTAACAGTGACGACACACGTTTGCCCTGGATCCAATGCAACACCTGAGCAGGTGTCCACCGGGAAAGTAAATTCTCCGGTGTTTGGATTGGTAATTTTATTGATATATAAAGGTGAAACCATTTTAAATGGCATGTTATTGATGAAGGTGTAGGTTAATATCGGTGCCGGATATAACAAACTAGCAACAGTTGTTGATGGAACTCCTGGCCCAGATACTTTCCAGCCTATCGGATCCTGTCCTGCAAGTGATGCAGGCGAGAACATGATGAACGATAACACCACGATGCAATAACGTAGCCACTTCATTATGATCTCTCCCTTTATACATAATTAAGTAAGTAGGTAAAGCTTAAAAGCAACGTGTTCGCTTTGATCTTGTTTGTCAAATGTTGAGTTGAATAATCGATGCCGGGTATGGAAGGTACCACTTGTCCATTGCCGGTTCTAACGTTTCCGAAATCACCATAGTTGTATTCCAGCGTTGCCCAGATATCATCCCTGAATGCATAGTCAATGCCGGCGCCCACTATGTAACTGAAGTTGTAGGTGCTGTTGCTGGAGTATCCCGGTGAAATACGCGGGGTCACATTCGCGAGCGGCTGTTCAACATAATTACTGCCTTTGTTATACGACATGCCGGCGCCCACAAGAACAAACGGCATGAAGCAGTTGTATTTGTAAATATCCAGCTTGAACATGCCAAGCAGCGTTTGCCGGTTAAACTTGTATGAATAGCTGTAATTCCTGAACTGGCCCAGATTGTATTGATTGATATTGCCGCTGACTTTGCCATTCATTGAGTAATCATATCGCAGACCCAAGCTCACGGCAGGGAACCAGTCATTGAAGCGCACCCATGAATATCCCGCATTGGCTTCGACGAAGCTGCTATCGTGAATACTGTTCTTGTAATAATGGTCATTCGGCCATCCCGGTCCTGGATTGATATAGTTATCAGAATCCATCTGATAGAAAGAGCGCCCGGCGCCAACACCCAGGTACCAGAAACCATCAAATACATTCTCTGTCACTAATGGACTAGGTGGGGGAGTCTCCATCTTGTAATTTGCGCGCCATGCATTTGTTCCCCGTGTCCAATAATTATCGGATGATTTATGTGTTACTGCAGCGTTAGACTGTCCAGCCAAGAAAGATGTATTGAGCAAGCAGAAAATAAGAAGGGTTGGTATCCGTCTTGTCATTTAACTGTCCTTTGCGGTTATAAATGTAATAATACTAAAAACATTCAAAATATATCACTACTTTAAGGTTTGCAACAATGGGTTAACAAAAAGAAAAAGATCGTGTAGTGTTAATACACCATTACCTGACAGGATGGCATTGAGAAAGGACAGGCGTATTTCATGCTTCCGAATCGTATAAACACGCAATTTATCAAATGGACTATCAAGCGCTCGGCAAAAATCCCGTCCATTTATATCGCCATAGGATTGCTCCTCATCGCTCTTTCCTATATCGATAATATCTTTACCATTACAGAATATAAAGACCTGTTCGATCTGATCGATAAAATCGGCAATATCTTTATTGCGCTTGCCATCCTGACCTTTATTTATAAATTCACGGTCCTGGTTTTCCGTCATTATGAGAAAAAACTGTTTGATCAACACCGCGTCGCATCACTGATCCTGACCAGTGTGCGCAAGGGCTTGCGCATTATTCTTATCCTGGCTGCAATCAATATCATTATTACCCTGATCGGACCAACCAAGCTGTACCTGATACTCGCCAATAATGTCATCAACACCATTATCATTGGCTCCATTGGCTGGATTGCGATCCAGATCATCTATACATTCGAGGCAGTCATCTACCAGCAAATGATACGCCTTGAACGCAAGGAACATATTCGCGCGAAGGCCCTGTATACCAAAACGCACATCTTCCGGAATATCGCGACTGTCGTCATTATGCTGATCACGATCGCCGCCATTCTCATGAGCTTCAGCAGTGTCAGGAACATTGGCATCAGCCTGCTGGCATCTGCCGGATTTCTGACTGCAATTGTCGGTATCGCTGCACAGAAAACATTATTTTCTTTATTTTCTGGTTTACAAATTGCCTTGTCACAGCCCATCAAGATTGGCGATATCGTGGTAATTGACAGGGAATCCGGAATCATAGAAGAAATCACATTTACATACGTAACACTTAAGCTGGGTGACAGACGCAGAATGATGGTTCCTATCAGCCAATTCATTGAAAAATCATTTGAGAACTGGTCGCATGACCATGAAAGCCTGCGCAGCAGTATCCATATCTTCGTGGATTACATGACACCGATTGAAGAGCTACGCGCGGAGCTCGGCAGGATATTAAAAAGCTCGCCCTTCTGGGATGGTGTCGCCAGCAAGCTGCAAGTTGCCAATCTGACACAGCAAGCAGTCGAGCTGCGTATACAGGTGAGCGCCACCAATGCCGACAATCTTTCCGACTTGCGCGCAGAGGTTCGCGAAAAAATGCTTGAATTCATGCGCACAAATTATCCCAAGCATTTTCCTCTGCTGCGTGTTTCAAACAACATGGAATTGAAACAGACTGATAATAATTTCGACAGCAATCAATAAAATGATAATGCTTTCGAGCAAACTGGAATGTCTGTGCTGGACCTGGCTATTCAATATATCCAGCAGCTCCTGCAGCACATCCAGCTTCTGATTCAGCGCCATCACCCGGCTGGGAATATCCAGATATTTTTTGGTCATAATGTAATAGGGTTCCATGCTCGGGTTGCGCCAAAAAAATTCCGGCGCATCGAGATATTCAATATTAAGGTTGATTGAGCTTCTGGCAATAAAGATTTCACCTATACGCTTGAAAATGGCCCGTCGCGATAGTGAAATCATGCCATGTGTTGCAATTTCCTCCGGCAATTGGGAATTTTTCTTGATTGCCTGCTGGATGGCTTCTTCAAACGCTTCCAGCTTGATTGACTGAGCAAGACCATAGGAAATAGCCAGCTTGATGAGCGCGTCTTCAGAATCAAGCGTGATGATATCGAGCCGGTGTTTTTCATGCGTATCGATGGTTGTTTCCTTGCCGTAATGATAATAAAAATGATCGGATTCGACATGATTTACCGGATGAATGCTAAAAGGTTTAACGGTTTCAATCAGGCGGTCTTCAAATTTCTTTTTGAATCCCCAGCAAACAAAGCAGCCATGATTAAAAAAGAAGATATCGCCGGGACGTTTGAGATTGGTGACATGCAGCACATCGCGCATTAATCGCGTGAAGTAACCTTTTTTTCTGAAATAATTCGCCAGGCCTAAAATGTCATAGCTACCCGCTGTACAGAAGGACACACAACGTAAAAATGATCGCAGTGAACGAATGTCATTCATACATAGGTCGTTGTAAAAAAGATAAATTCACACTTTAAAGAATAGCATTATTTGGTGAAGGAATGGAAAAAATATTGCAGCCCTGTGGATACCCGTCAATTTAGATCTATTAATTTGCATTTTTTATTTTTATGAATTTATTTTAGTTAAATGAATAGGCACATCTTCATGCTTTCTCGCAGGCTCGAGGACAGCGCGGTCATCTCATATTTAGAAAATCAATATCGATTAGGGAATTACTGCCTTTGGATGGGCACAATGTGATCTATAAAAATTTGCAGTAAATGATCTTGCTATCGCCCGATTTGTAAAAATCATCCAGTTCGGCAATTTTCTGATAACCGTTACGCTCATAAAACTGATGCGTGGAAGCATATTGCGCCCGGCCGGATGTCTCTGCATAGACTCGCAGTCCTCCCGCTGCCTGGATTAACTGCTCGGTCCGTTTCAATACGTCACGACCCAATCCATGTTTTTGAAAATCCCTGTCGACTGCAATCCAGTACAAATCATATCTTCGGTCAGTAAACGGAATGTTTCCATAGCAGGTGTAGGCAATGATTCTGTCATCACTGGTTGCCAATAAAAAATAATATCCGGAAGACTCGCCATGTTGCAGCCGGGATTCCACCAATTCTCCCGCAACCTGAATTTCTTCCGCAGAAAACACACCTGTTCCGGCAGTTAATTGACGAATGCCGGCAATATCCGCCTGACATACTTCATGACGCCAGTGCAATTTCACGATTTCCACCTCTTGCCAGCGCATCATCAAGCAAGCGCCGAATCAATTGCAGATAGCCAATTCCCGAGCGCTCCGCTGCAGCAGCAAAGCCCGCATCCGGGGCAAGCGAAGGGTTGGCGTTGACTTCAAGCACCCAGATTTTGCCTTTATCATCGACACGCAGATCAACACGCGCATACCCCGTCACAGCGAACGCGCTGCCGCACGCAAGACTGACATCAGCCAGGGAAGCCAGCAGCACGTCATCTGATTGCGGAAATTCAAAACTGCGCTGCGTGGCATGATACATGTCACTGTCAACATGCCATTTCGCGGCATAGTCAACAATTGGCAGACAGTCTTCAGGCAATCCGACAAAACACAGCTCTGCAATCGACAGTACTTCCAGTCCATTTTTTCCCGCCAGCAGCCCGATGTTGAATTCACGCCCATCAATGAATCGTTCGGCAAACCATTTACCTCCAAACCGCTGCGCACGATCCGCAACGATATCAATTAACGCTGCCCGATGTTTGACAACCGAATCCTGACCTATCCCCAGCGATCCATCTTCAGTCACTGACTTGATGATGTATAAATCATCGCTTGAAAGTGAAGCTGTGTGCAAATCATCCGGATCGATCCAGGACGGTGTCGGCAAATGGTTTGCATTCAGCCATTGTTTCGCTGTCAGTTTGTCGGAACTCAGCAATAATGAATTCGCATCTGCACCTGTGTACGGAAGATTCAAACGGGTTAACAGCAAGGGTGCGAGAAAAATTTTGTCCGCGCGTCCCCGCACAGATTCGACCAGATTGAATACGACATCCGGTTTCTGGTCTTTTAATTGCCTGATCACGGAAAAAAAATCCAGCGTGAAGCCAAGACGGCTGACCTGACAACCCAGCTTCTCAAGCGCTCCCTGAACAGCATCCACCTGAATCATGGTTTCGAGCTCATCGGGATTTGCATCCTGATCAATTGAACTATGGAGAATTGTCACTCGCATACCGCTTTTACAACTCCTGCTTTCGATTTCACCAGACCAAGACGCTGAATGGCAGCCGTCATTATTTTTTGCAGGCATTCCTGATAAGAATACCCTTGCAGCCGCATCAGAATGACAAGATCAGAGCGCACCGGATGCAGTCCGGCAATCGGATTGACCTCCAGAAATTGTGGAACACTCTGATTATCGGAACGCAAATCGAATCTTGCACTATCCTGGCAGCGCAAGGCACGCCAGGCACGCAATGCGGTTTCTGCCGCCTGCCGGGCTTCCGCGTCTTCAACTATTTTGAAATCAACGCGGTCTTCGTAATATTCCTTGTTCTCGAATGAATAGGCGTTTCGCTCGGCATTATTGCGCAGCGTGATTTCCATCACACCCATAACCTTTGTATCATCACCGTTACCAATAATGCCGACGGTAAATTCGCGTCCCGGAAGAAAAGACTCTATCAATACCGGCTGACGATGGATGGCGAGCAATTGTTTGCATGCTGATTTCAGGTCGCTCAGTGTATCCACTCGCGAGGCTGCATTTATTCCTTTACCCGTTCCTTCCGCCAGCGGCTTTGCAAACACCGGGAACGCCAGGTGAAACGCATCCAGATCAGACATTCTTTCAACCACCATAAATGGCGCGGTGGGAATGCCGTGATCGCGGACGATTCGCTTCGCCATGGCCTTGTCCAGCGTAACGGCCATGGTGACTGCATCAGAAAAAACATAGGGAATATTGTAAGCATCCAGCAAAGCTGGCACTTGTGCCTCGCGCGCAATGCCATGCATGCCTTCCGCAATATTAAACACCAGGTCCCAGCGTCTGCCATTTACCAGCGCCGCAGCAAGCTGTTTGATATTACCGACACGCTCGGTCTGGTACCCCTGCTCCTTGAGCGCTGCATCAATCGCAGCAATGGTTTCAATGGAATCGAATTCTGCTGTCTGCTCCGGACTATATCCTTGCTGCAGATAATCAGCACGCAGATCATAAACTATTCCAATCTTCATTTGGATGATTCCTCGATTTTAACCATGTCACTTCTTAACTTTGTCATTTGTGGTCATTCTTACCGTTGTTATTCCCGCGTTCCTACCCTTGCCATTCCCGCGTTCCTACCCTTGCCATTCCCGCGTTCTTACCCTTGCCATTCCCGCGTTCCTACCCTTGCCATTCCCGCGTTCCTACCCTTCCATTCCCGCGTTCCTACCCTTGCCATTCCCGCGTTCCTACCCTTGCCATTCCCGCGTTCTTACCCTTGCCATTCCCGCGTTCTTACCCTTGCCATTCCCGCGTTCCTACCCTTGCCATTCCCGCGTTCCTACCCTTGCCATTCCCGCGTTCCTACCCTTGCCATTCCCGCGTTCTTACCCTTGCCATTCGTGGCCATTCTTACCCTTGTCATTCCCGCGCAAGCGGGAATCCATTTACCCCATACATCTGAAATCATGGATGGATCCCCGCCTCCGCCGGGATGACACGCGAAGACTCCGCCGGGATGACACGCGAAGACTCCACTGGGATGACATGCGGGGACGACAGACCGGGATTCCATACGGAATAACCAATTGACATCCTAACGGAAGTCTTCAACCTACTTGCACACATACATGCCTTTTTCATCTGCGTATTGCATACCCTGTGTACGCAGTACATTCTGACTGGTGCCAATGGTACCTTCGGGATCAGCATAACGGTAAGTACCACCCTCGAAATTGGTAAGCAGCAAATCATCGCCCTCACGTCCCACGATGTAATCAGGCATTAATGGAATCTTGCCGCCACCCCCGGGCGCATCCACCACAAAGGTGGGAATAGCATATCCGGTTGTATGTCCACGCAAGCCCCTGATAATTTCAAGTCCCTTTTCGACAGGCGTGCGGAAATGTGACGATCCCGAGATCGGATCACACTGATACAGATAATAAGGCCTGACACGGATTTTCAGTAATCCATGCACCAATGATTTTATGATGCTGACTTCGTCATTGATTCCACGCAGCAATACAGTCTGGCTGCCGAGCGGAATACCAGCATCCGCGAGGCGGGCGCAGGCTTCCGCCACTTCAGGCGTCAATTCATCCGGGTGAGTAAAGTGGATGCTCATCCATAGCGGATGATATTTCTTTAGCATCCTGGTTAATTGCGGCGTGATCCGTTGCGGCAACACCACCGGCACCTTGGTCCCAATACGGATAAATTCAAGATGTTTGATCCGGCGCAACCGTGCCAGCAGCCATTCCAGTTTATCGTCATGAATTGTCAGCGGATCGCCGCCAGACAACAGGCAATCGCGAATTTCAGGATGCGCCTCAATATACTGCGCCGCCATTTCCCATTGACTGACTTTAAATGTGTATTCATTCGCACCGCCTACCATGCGCGATCGTGTGCAGTAACGACAATAAGTCGAACAAAATCCAGTCGTCAGGAACAAGACACGATCAGGATATCGATGAACCAGACCAGGCACAGTAGTATCATGATCTTCACCCAGTGGATCATCCGCCTCGCCACGCACACGCAGATATTCGCCATTTACGGGAATATGTGTACGCCGTATCGGTTGCGCAGAATCAAATTCATCAATCAGTGAGGCATAGTAAGGTGTAATGCCAACTGGCAGCGGACCAGTGTGTTTTGATATAGCGGACTTTTCGTCTTCCGAGAGCTGTATCATGCGCCCGAGCTCATTGAGATCTCGAATACGGTGACGTATTTGCCATCTCCAGTCATTCCAGTCAGCTAACGAGGCATCAGGATAAAACCGTTTGCGGAATTGACTGCTTTGTTCATTAATGGGGAAACGGTGGACTTTGAATTTTAAAATGGGTTTGACACGGGACTCAGGGAGAGGAACTGCGGAAAAAGCACGCTTGTTCACACGTTGGGGAGGTTCACCTGAGGTTTCGGCATCTTGCAGCATATGTGGTCCTCTTGTTTGGTTGGCGTCTAAACCTTGAAGAGTTTATTTAAAGAAAATCGACTTTACAATATGGGCGCGAAAAAATTTAATGCACGCTGCAGGATGTCAGCGACAACCATATCAACGTCTTTCACGGAAAAAATTGCTTAATATTTCTCCGCACTCAGCCGCCATCAAACCACCCGTGTGCTCCACGCGATGATTAAGATATGACAAATCCAGCATGCCAGACATACTCACTATCGCCCCGGCTTTCGGGTCTGCCGCTCCGTACACCAGCCGTTTGATCCGGGCATGCACCATGGCACCGGCGCACATGATGCAGGGCTCGAGAGTCACGTACAGGGTGGTATTCAGCAACCGGTAATTACCTATTTTTTCTGCAGCCTTGCGTAACGCTACAATTTCAGCATGGGCAGTTGGGTCCCGTGTTGAGATAGGACAGTTGAAGCCTTCCGCAATCAGGTCATCATTGAGCACAATGACCACGCCGACAGGCACTTCATTTGCCTGTTTTGCGCGCTCGGCAAGCGCAAGCGCCTGTTTCATCCAATATTCATCACGAGAAGTAAACATGAAATCACCCGATTCCGACCATCTAACAAGACATGCGCATGATTGTATCTGCCTCATCACTTGACAGCGAGCGGGAGCCCCCCTGCGGGAGCATGAGCAACAATCCGGCTGACACATCAACTCTGTACTGACTGTATATCGCAAGCATCAGCATATTGGCATGCTGGTCATCAGGAAAAAGACGCAGCCGGCATAACAGATGCATTTTCTGCTCCTGGCTCATGAAGCTCCTGAAAGTGTGCAAGGCTTTGCAAACCTCGATTCTGACATGGGCATTTGAAGACTCAAGTTTGCCGGTCAGCAGGAAAATGGCACGATCGCGCATGCGATCATCCAGCAGCCGGCTTAAAACCTGCAGTTTTTGACACGACCTGATTCTGATCAGCGCGGTCTGATCGTTCAAATCCGTAAAGGTTTGCTCGAGCATTTCATTCAATGCTGTCCGGGGAATAAAATGCCTGACTTTGCGCAAATACCCGCATATTTCATCCAGGAGGCCGGCTTCATTATTCAGGACAACTTCATTAAACAGGTCAGTGACAATCTGGCTACGCATTTCAGCAGCATAATAACAGGATTGGAAAGCATCCAGGGCACATACCGATTTGATCCGAACCAGCACATCCAGACTATTGCTTTTGATCATCAGCATTAGCTGATTGACAAATTCAATGCCCATTCTGGAATCACAATGCGCATGCAGGCTTTTTAATGCGGCAAGAGCAGACAATTTAACTATTTCAGTTTCACTCTGGTCCTTAAGTATCTGCATCAGGTCTGCCATGAATCGAGGCAGCATTTGCGAATACAGCTGCGGCATTGTCTGGCTTAATGTTTTGATACATTCAGCCCGAAGGAACCCTTCCAGCTCCCGCTTATTCATCATGACGTGCATTTTATCCAGCACCGGAATATATACCGTGCATTCTTTCAGTTTGCGCAGCCTCGCAAACGCAGCACAGGCAGCGGAACTGACATGATGATTTTCATTGCTGACTTCAGTCAGCACAATATCTGCCACTTCGTCATTGACAGCTTCCGGCATCCATTCCGACATAGCACCCCAAAGAGCAAGTACTTTCGCTTTCAATCCAAGCGAGTTACGCCTGCAGGCATTCAAACTGCATTGTGCCAGCTCTCTTGCAAACTGATGCGGAATGACCGGCAATAATCGCTGCAAGGCTTCACAGGATTGCTCTATCTGCATGAGATCATGTCCTTGCATTGACGCCAGTAAATATTGAATCCTGCCACTGATATTGTCTGAAGAAACCCATTCGCTCAATGAAACTATGGCTGAACATGCGGAAAGACAAAAAGTGTTATTGCGCAAATCAAGCAGAATCACTTGCAGCAGCACGCCGCGCTTTTCCGGCAGAATCCAGTTTTTCAGGGAGGTAACTGCCTTGTAAAGAAGTTTTCTGTAATTAAGATCCTGATTCCCGAAGTTGGGATTATAACCGGCAAGTAATCGATACAGGATATCCGTCAGGAATTGACGCTGTTCCTGAGGCATCCATTCCTGATACTGGCATAATTTTTCCAGATACTCCATGACAACGATTTCATCAGCTTCGCCAAGCCTGCTGAAGATGGATGCAAGCCTTGTCGAGACATGATGATTCCATAGATCAGTATACCTGAATGATTCGAGCAGATTTTCACTCAACAACGGCCGATAACCTTCATAAAAACTGAAAAACGCGCCGAACAAACAATGTAACTCATCAGGCAGTTTTCGTTTTTTGGAATACAGATTCAAATGCAGGATAAAATAACGCAAATTATTTTCCGGCAGCCTCTCCTTGAATGGATTGACAGTATTTTTGGATCGGACGCGAGGTTTCAGAAACCCAGAGTATTTGACAGGATCCAGCAATCCCAGAAATTTTCTCGCCAACGCCAGTTCGGGCGGCCCCGTGTTTGTAATGAAAATCGAACCTGGCAGCAATTTTTTTTTGACATAGCCCTGTAATAATGATTCAAGCACACTGGCAGGGTCAGTCAATCCGTCGGTATTTTTTTTTATGATAGTATCCAGCGTTATCTGATAATCATCTCTCATTCTAATTATGCTCATGGTCATTCCTTATCTGGCATCATCAGCGTTTTTTTCGAATGAGAAAGGGAGAATCATTCACCATCACTCCCATTCGATTGTTGCGGGAGGCTTGCTGGAAATATCGTATGTGACTCGGGATATTCCCGGCACTTCATTGATAATACGGCTTGAGATTTTTTCCAGAAATTCATACGGAAGCCGCGCCCAATGCGCAGTCATGAAATCCAGCGTTTCTACCGCGCGAATTGCGATAACGTGTTCGTACTGACGGGCATCACCGACAACCCCCACTGACTTGACCGGCAGAAACACAGCAAATGCCTGGCTCACCTTGTAGTATAAATCGGCTTTGTAAAGTTCCTCGATCAGAATGGCATCTGCCAGCCGCAGTTTTTCAACGTATTCTTTCCTGACCTCTCCAAGCACTCTTACGCCGAGACCAGGACCCGGAAACGGGTGCCGGTAAACAAGCTCGTATGGCAACCCTAGCTCAATGCCGATTTTTCTAACCTCATCCTTGAATAATTCACGCAATGGTTCAATTAACTGCAATTGCATGTCATCGGGTAATCCACCGACATTATGGTGGGATTTGATGACATGCGCTCCGCCTGTTTTAGCTCCGGCGGATTCAATCACATCCGAGTAGATGGTTCCTTGCGCGAGATATTTGACATTGGACAGTTTCTCCGCCTGGTTATCGAATACATCAATAAATTTTTTCCCAATGATTTTGCGTTTTTTCTCTGGATCACTTTCGCCCGCGAGAGCCTGATAAAACTCATCCTGTGCATTCACACAGAGGAGTCTGATGCCAAAATGCTTTTCAAACACAGTCTTGATTTCATCGACTTCATTCAAACGCAACAAGCCTGTATCAACAAAAACACATGTCAGCTGATCGCCAATCGCCTTATGCAACAAGACGGCCGCGACTGAGGAATCGACGCCGCCAGAAAGACCCAACAGCACTCCGTCGCTTCCTGCCTTTTGACGAATATTCTCAATCTGCTCTTCAATAATATTTTTGGATGTCCAGTTAGGCTGGCATCCGCACACATCGAATAAAAACCGCTCCAGAATCCGTGCTCCCTGCCGGGTATGGGAAACTTCAGGATGAAATTGCAAGCCGTAAAATTTGCGCTCTTCATCTGCCATGCCCGCAATCGGACAGTTACTGGTGCTCGCGATGGTTTTAAAATGCTTTGGCAGTCCGCTCACCTGGTCGCCATGACTCATCCAGACATCGAGCAGGGACAAATTATCATCCGTCAGATGGTCTTCTATTCCTTTCAATAAAGAGGATGGTTCACGAATCGCGACCTGGGCATAACCAAATTCACGTTTTTTACCCGGATCCACCTTGCCGCCCAATTGTAACGCCATGGTCTGCATGCCATAACAGATGCCAAGCACCGGTTTACCCATAGCAAACACCAGTTCCGGCGCGCGCGGCGTGAATGAACCAGTGACACTCTCCGGGCCGCCCGAAAGAATAATGCCGGCAGGCGCAAAATTGACAATCTCTGTTTCAGTCATTGAATAGGGATGAATTTCACAATACACGCCAATTTCACGAATTCTTCTGGCGATAAGCTGCGTATATTGGGAACCAAAATCGAGAATTAAAATTCGCTGCGCATGAATATCCATCATTATAAATACTTCTCGTCTATGTGATAATTGGGAGCTTCTTTTGTAATTTGCACATCATGTACGTGACTTTCACGCACACCCGACGGTGTGACACGTACAAAATTCGCCTTGCTGCGTAATGAAAGAATATCCGGGCAACCGGTATAACCCATTCCTGAACGCAGCCCGCCCATAAGCTGGTTGACAATATTCACCATTGTGCCCTTGTAGGGAACACGGCCTTCGATGCCTTCGGGCACCAGTTTCCCCACCTCTCCTGAATTGTCCTGGAAATAACGGTCACTGGAGCCATGACGCTGTGCCATTGCTCCCAGCGAACCCATGCCTCGATAGGCCTTGTATGAACGCCCGTGATATAACTCTACCTCACCTGGCGCTTCTTCAGTTCCTGCAAACAGTCCGCCAATCATCACCGCTGATGCACCAGCAGCGATGGCCTTGCAGACATCGCCAGAGTAACGAATGCCGCCGTCTGCGATAATACCGACATCGGTACCGGCCAGCGCTTCACTGACATTTGCGATAGCTGTAATCTGCGGCATTCCCACGCCTGTGACAATTCGCGTCGTGCAAATGGATCCCGGGCCTATGCCAACCTTTACCGCGTCGGCACCCGCAGCCGCCAGGGCTTTGGCTGCTTCTTTTGTCGCGATATTGCCGGCGATGACTGCAATTTCGGGGTAATTCTTTTTCACCCAGCGTACACGCTCAATCACATTTTTCGAATGGCCATGCGCGGTATCAACCACCAGCACATCCACACCCGCTGCGATCAAAGCCGCTACGCGGTCATCTGTATCCGCACCTGTTCCTACCGCTGCGCCGACTCGCAACTGACCCTGGTTATCCTTGCAAGCCGATGGTTTTGCCTGTTCTTTCAATATGTCCTTGACGGTAATCATGCCTTGCAACTGGAAATCATCGTTCACTACCAATACTTTTTCGATGCGATGCTTATGCAGCAGCTTTTTAACCAGTTCACGATCTGCCGATGCTTTCACCGTCACCAGGCGCTCTTTGGGTGTCATCAGATTGGCAACAGGCTGGTCGAGATTGGTTTCGAAACGTAAATCACGGCTGGTCACAATCCCTACGACATGCTTGTCATGCTCTACCACCGGAAAAGCATGAAAATTGAATTTCCTGCTGAGCTCCATGACTTCGCGCACGGTTGTTTTCGGCAAAATGGAAATCGGATCTTTTACCACACCGCTTTCAAATTTTTTCACCTTGCGCACATGCGCTGCCTGGTCTTCGACAGGCATATTTTTATGTATGATCCCCAATCCGCCTTCTTGCGCCAGCGCAATAGCCAGCCTGGCTTCGGTGACTGTATCCATCGCTGCGGACAAAAGTGGTATATTGAGGGTAATATGACTGGTCAGTCTGGTTCTGAGGTCTACATCTTTAGGCAAGACTGCCGATTCGCCAGGCAGGAGTAACACATCATCAAAAGTTAATGCCAATTCGTTTTGCGCTAGGCGGATCATGTTAATTCCCCTACTATATTGGTTTTGCAGGTTAAAATTAACGGCTCATTATACACATTTTTTTGCTGACTAACAGGACTTTTTCATGAAAAAAGACTATTTCATGGGCTTATCTGAAGAAGGATTTCATCGGGTTGCGTATACCGAATGGGGCAGCTCGAGCGACAACCGGAATCCCATCATTTGTGTCCATGGCCTCACCCGAAATGGTCGTGATTTTGATGCGCTGGCTGACTATCTTTCCAATCAGGGACGACATCTTTTTTGCCCCGACATAGTCGGCCGCGGTGATAGTGACTGGCTAAAAGATCCTCTGCATTATACCTATGAACAGTACATCGCTGACATGAATGCCTTGATTGCCCGGACACAAGCCCGGCAAATTGACTGGATTGGAACATCCATGGGCGGCCTGATCGGCATGATTATGGCTTCACTGCCTAATTCACCTATCCGACGCCTGGTCATGAATGACGTCGGCCCGCAAATTCCAGTCAAGGCAATTTCAAGGTTGTCAAAATATGCCGGAAAAGATCCGGAATTCTCAAGTATTGAAGAAGCCAAAAAATATTTGCGGACCATCTACGCTGACTTTGGCAGCCTGACTGACGAGCAATGGCATAAATTTACTGAAACCAGCATACGCGAAACATCGCCAGGTAAATTCTCAACGAAAATTGATCATGGCATCAAACGTTCACCGGCCAAAAGTAAACTGGCCTGGAAGATACTGTTAAACCCGCACAAAGCACTGGAAGGAACCCTGTTCGATGTCGATTTGTGGCAACTCTGGCGAAAGGTCACCTGTCCCGTGCTGGTTATCCATGGAGCCCGCTCTGATCTGCTCTTGCCGGACATTATCAGGAAAATGCAGTCCTTGCATGCGAATATGGAGGTACTCGAAGTCCCGGATGCCGGCCACGCTCCGGCACTGCAAAATCCTGAACAACTGGAAGCCATCCATCAGTGGCTAAATCGGGTGTGATTAATTGACATTTCGCTGGATGCCAGCTTTCACTGGCATGACGACCCTTGTGCTCGTATAACAGCAGCCGCCCTTGCGTTGTCATGATGAACTTGCCTGCATGATTACTCAAGTATATGCTGGCTTCAATTCATAAACGACCACAAAATCAGGGAGGCATAATGCGATTACCGCTAACAAGCATGCTGTTTTATTGTTACCTGTTCCTATTTACTTCATCAGCAATTGCAGACGGACCTGCCTGCTCCAAACTGTCTGGCCTGTGGTTTGGCACTTACACTTATAAAAATGCGTCTGATTGCAGAAGAACAGGCGCTTGTACCCATATGCTGTCAGCGGAAGTCAAACAATTATCTGGTAATACTTACCAGGTTGACTTGTCGCCGCCCGTTGATCGAACGGGTTCCATCAGCATAACATGCGAAAATGGTCAAATTTCCATTCCTGTGAATTCCGGTTACCAGACACACTTCACGTGCGAAGAAAATCAAATGTGCCGTGTCATCTATGATGATGAACGCTTAGGCGCCGTGGCAAACAAAATCAACTGAGATGCCAATGCATGCAAACAACTGATCTGGAACAGCAGCAAGATATTTACACGGTGAGCCGCCTCAATAATGAAGTGCGCTTTCTGCTTGAAGATACGTTTCCCATGGTCTGGGTGGAAGGTGAAATTTCAAACTTTGCCGCACCCGGCTCAGGTCACTGGTATTTCTCACTAAAAGATTCTTCCGCTCAGGTGCGTTGCGCCATGTTCCGCGGCAATCAGCGCAATCTCGGATTCACTCCCAAGGATGGCATGCATGTACTGATCAGGGCGCGCGTCAGTCTTTATCCTAATCGCGGTGATTACCAGCTGATTGCTGATGTAATGGAAGAACGCGGTGAAGGCAGGCTGCGCCGCGCATACGAACTGTTAAAGAAAAAACTGGAGGCAGCAGGATTATTCGCGCCAGAACATAAAAAACCCCTGCCGCATTTTCCACAGCAGATTGGCGTGGTGACTTCATCCACTGGTGCAGCCATACGTGATATCCTGACCGTGCTGCAACGCCGCTTCCCCTGCGTGCCAGTGATTATTTATCCGACCCTGGTACAGGGAGAAACTGCCGCACCCGCCATCGTCAAAGCCATTCAGACAGCCAATCGGCGCAATGAATGCGACGTGCTAATTGTTGCACGCGGCGGCGGTTCGCTGGAAGACTTATGGCCGTTTAACGAAGAAATTGTCGCCAATGCCATCTATCAAAGCCATATTCCAGTGATTAGCGGTGTCGGGCATGAAGTGGACTTCACGATCGCCGATTATGTCGCAGACCGGCGCGCACCCACACCTTCTGCCGCCGCGGAAATTGCAACTCCGGACCGCACTGAACTACTGCATAAAATCGCTCGCCAGCAGCAACAGATAGTACGCAGCATGCGCACCAAACTGGCCGGCACCAAACAGCATATTGAATGGATGCAAAAGCATTTGTCCCAGCAGCACCCCAAACGTCAGCTGACTGAAAAAATGCAGCGCCTGGATTTTTGCGAACTCACGTTGGTACAGCTGCTTAACCGTCATCTGAATAAAATGCAAAATCGTCTCAAGGACCTGGACAGCAGACTACATCGACAGACACCATCACATCATATAAAACACATGCTCAATAAAATAAATTTCATGCTGCAGCACATCAACACTGCCATTTCGGGAAAACTGACCCGGCAACAGACCGCTCTTGCCAATGCCGCAGCCAAACTGGACGCACTAAGCCCTCTCGCGACGCTGCAACGCGGATACGCTATCGCCACCACCAGCGGCAACCACGTATTAAGACAAGCACGGGAAGCAGCTCCCGGAGATGAAATACACATTCGCCTCATGGAAGGAACGATAGAATGCAGAGTGGAAAAAGTTGAAGCATAATTTTTCTGATGATGCATCTCTTGCATCACAGCCGCCCTGGATTGGAACTCGCCGGATAACCTTGTCAGTGCGCAGCTTCATCCGGCAATGAGCATCTGGATATGCATGTCAACGAAATTGGTAACCTGTACAATCCGTGAATAATGGAGATATTATTTTTTCCTGCGGCCAGCCATTTTTACAGGCGCAGATTTTTTCATGTGCCGATCAGCCTTGCTTTTACTGGCAAAACTTTTCCTAACCTTGGCAGCATGTTTTTTTTCAATTCGATTTAACGCAGACATGAGAGCCTTCCCTTTTGATTCCATGCCCTTCAGTATTTGCCGCTCAAAGTGTACCGCCGCCTTGGCATATGAAGAAGCCTGAGCTTCATTGATCCTGCGTTTCATGATGCGCATTTTCGCAGCGAGCCTGGATTCATAAGAACGGACCACGCTGCGTAATTTTTTCAATGCGGAACCGAGCTGCTTTCTGGCCAGCCGCTCTTTTTTTTCCAGCTCCCTGACTTGCCCTTTTAATTTTTTCACCATCAACCGGTGATTGTTCTTCACAGCCATGTGATCACCTCTTCCATTTTATGGTAAAAATTCTTCCAACCAACCTTGCCCTTGTCATCCATGTGAATAACAAGGGCAGCGCATATCATGATCCTTTCGGTATTAGCGGCTTCCAGTCTTACCCCTGAACCAGAACCGGTTTCATTGCAGGAGCTGATACATTTGCCAACAAACTGTCCGCAGCATTGACTGTATCAAGAAGTGAAATCAGATCTGTCAGTTTTTTGGCGTGATTTTCTCTTTCAATTTTTAACAATGAGTTTTCATGACTAAGACGTTGAATTTCCCTGCGTGATTCTTCTATCTCTGTCAGCAACATCATCACTTTTTCTTCTAGTTTTTGCAATAAATTCTCTGTCATACATTCATTCCTTCTGCTTAAAAATGACATCAAGTTCAGGTTACTATCATATACCCAATGCACGTCAAAATGCGAGTTCCAGCATGTAATCTTTCCGCACTGTCCAGCAGCGCGGAAAGAACATTTTTATCAGTGAAAAATGAATGATTAATTCGTTGGAATAAACGCGACAGGTGCAGCAGCATCATGCTTTTTCATAAACGGCAAGCTGGATTGGGATGACAGCTCTACCATGTGATAACCAGTGAAAATCGTTTGCAGAATGGGGGCATAGAGTTTTCTGCTGACGAATATGGTATTAGCTGGCTTATTCGCTATTACCGGCCATGAACTCATTAACGATTCCGCTGTTTGCGTATTTCGATCAGCACCCTTGATATGATAATTTTGCGTGCCCGGAGGCAGTTGCAAATAAAAGTTCAGCTTGCTCTCCGCATCCAGCATCACAACATTCCACTCATTCCAGGGTTTGATTTTACCGGCTTCTTCTTTCAGGGTCACAGCAAATCTGTTGACGCCAAATTGGGAATAATACCAGGCCGGGATAATATCAAGAGCAACCCACAGAAGCAGAAATGAAACAATCACCAATCCCGCTGACCATAAACGACGCTTTGCCACGGCGGAAGCATTCGATAATATCCAGTCTGTTGTAAACAGGATGGCAAAAGGAACGATTGGCAGGACATAATAACTGCGACGTGAGCCGCTTAAAGTAAAAAACACAAACACAAACAGAAGTGTCCATGCAATCCACCTGGTGTCGGTCGACATGGTCTTCCAGCGCGATTTCAGACTGAATAATGCCGGTATGAAAAATACCGCCCAGGGCAGCATGTAAACCGGCAGATAAATAAAATATGTATAAATCGGGCCCTGATGATCAAACGGCTGAAAATATCGCAGGATATTTTCGCGGTAGACCAGATACAATCCACTCTCACCATAAGTATCGCCGCCGAAATGGCTGGATGCCCAGAAAGGCAGCAGATAGACAATGACCGCAGGAACCGCAGCCAGTACCAATGTCAGATGCAAATGCCGCTTCCAGGATTTCTGCAGCAGCATGTCAGTAAAAACAGCGATCATGGGCACAATGGCGCCGACCAAACCCTTGCACAAAGAAGTCAGCGCGATAATCATGAAGAATACCGCATAATCAAAAAATCCGGCACGGTCACGTTTATCGAAATACCAAGAGATAGCGAACATCGATCCGGCAAGATTCAGCATATCCGCGCTGCTAGTGCGCGCCCAGAAGACAAAATAAAATGTCGTCAGCAGCAGCCAGCCGGCGAGCAGTCCAAACTGTCTATCCTTGAGCCTGGTACCCAAGCGGTAAACAGACCAGATGGCCAATAATCCAGCCAGCGCAGAAGGTAGCCGCAACGCCCAGGTTGTCAATGCATCACTGATGTATGCGAATGCCGCAATCAGCCAGTACGACAGTAATGGCTTGTCATAATAATCCGTGTTTCCAAGATAGGGATGTAAAAAATCATGCCGATAAAACATACCAGCGACGATATCAGCCCAGCGATGTTCCTGAGTCCAGATTTCACGTCCACCTAACATGGTGAAGAGCAGGAGCACTGAGGCAAGCAAAAGGTAACTGACTCTGGCTTTATTTCCCCATAATGAATCTGCTACTGTGGATAGCTTCATAAGATGACTAACTCTCTGTAGAATTAAAAAGGGTGATCATTATATATGTAGAGCTGTCAAAAAAATATAGACAATTTCCAGACTATAGACTATAAAAAACCTCGCAAAATCAATGATCGTGGATTATGGCATTCTTATTTTGATGATTGCCTGGATAAGATATATGCAAATCAGTGTCATGCGGATCACTGTCATACCGGTACTACCGGAATGACCCTGACTCGCTAAAAATTTATCTTATAGACAATAACTTGCTGGAGGAACCCATGTTTAAAGGAAGTATGGTCGCCATTGTCACCCCCATGCACGAAGATGGATCAATTGACAAGAAAGCACTAAATGACCTGGTTGAATGGCATATCGAATCCAAAACCGACGCTATCATTGCTAACGGTACGACTGGCGAATCAGCCACCCTGGAACCCGATGAGCAGCTTGAAGTGATTTCACTCGTTATAAAACAAGTCGCGGGACGCATCCCTGTGATAGCCGGTTCCGGTACGAACTCAACCCTAACCACGCTAAAACTGACCGAAAACGCGAAACGCGCGGGTGCCGATGCGTGCCTGATTGTCACACCATATTACAACAAGCCTACTCAAAAGGGTTTATACCAGCATTACAAAACGATTGCGGAAAAGGTATCCATTCCTGTTATTTTATACAATGTGCCGGGCAGAACCGCGTGCGATATGCTGCCTGAAACAGTAGAGCAGCTTTCCAAAATCAGGAATATCATTGGGGTCAAGGAAGCAACCGGCAAACTTGAACGCGCACAGGAAATCATCAGACGCTGCGGAAATGAATTTGGCGTCTATAGCGGTGATGATGCGACCGCACTGGACCTGATGCTGCACGGCGCCCATGGTGTGATATCCGTCACTGCCAATATTGCCCCGCTTAAAATGCACGATATGTGCGCTGCCGCATTGGCCGGGAACCATGAACTCGCTGAAAAAATCAATGCGGAACTCATGCTGCTCCATAAAAATTTATTCCTTGAATCCAATCCAATCCCTGCCAAATGGGCATTGAATGCCATGGGTAAAATCCAGACTGGCATACGCATGCCATTATTACCGCTGGACAACAAGTACCATCAAGAGGTAAAAGATGCCATGAAAAACGCAGGAGTAATGTAAACATGAAATCAGCGGCCCGAATGCTATTAATATTGGCAACAATCGCCTTGACCGGATGCGCCTATCTGGCAAAAACTTCCGGCATCCAGACACGAGACAAGGCTTACTTGTCAGCAAAATCTATCCCGCCATTGAAGATTCCACCGGGTATAGCATCGAGCTCTTTTCAAAATGCGTTTCCTGTGTCTGACAGACAATATCCTGTTTCTGCTGAAGATGTCAGTATCGTTCCGCCGGGTTTATAAGTATAATCCCGCCCTTACTGGAGAGGTACCGAAGCGGTCATAACGGCGCCGACTCGAAATCGGATGGGGAGTTTATGCTCCCACGAGGGTTCGAATCCCTCCCTCTCCGCCACATTAGGTGTGCTCAGTTTTACTGATCAGATGCAAAAACGACACTCTAATCTCGTTAAAATAGGAAGTTGATTCGAGAAGCCAGAAAACAAAAAGGCTATTCTCAGGAGGACTTTGCGGTCGCCGCTCAAATCAGACGAATCTTAATATTTCCAATCCTCATGACGAACCGGCAAACTATTCAGTTCATCCCGAAAGAATCGCCACTTCGGCAGAAATCTATCCATTAGTGCAATAAAATTACTGTTGTGAGATGGTTCCAGTAAGTGCATCAACTCATGAACAACAATATATTCCAGGCATTCAGGTGGTTTCTTTGCCAATTCCAGATTAATACGAACCGATCGTGATTTCGGTGAACAACTCCCCCATTTCGTTTTCATTTTGCGTATCGTAAATTGCAATACCGAAACTTTCATTTTCTTTTCCCATTGCTGGATCAGGATCCTGACTTTTTCTTTTAATTGTTGTCGGTACCAATTATCAAGTACAACGCGCTTCTTTAATTCATCTGCACCAGGGCGAACCTGAAGCACGATTTTGGAATGCGTTAAAGTCACTTTTGGAGTTGCTTTGTATTCTACTACCTTCAATAAATAGCGCTTGCCATTGAAGTAGTGACTTTCTCGATCTATACATTGTCTTGGTGTTTCTCGCAATTGTTTGCGTAATTTCTCTTGTTGTTTTTTTATCCATTTTAATTTCGAAATCACATAAAGGCGAATTGTTTCTATTTCCATCGCCTCAGGCGCGGATACGGTTACACGACCATTTGGCGGATATACACTCAGATGAACATGCTTAATGTTCTTCTGAATGACTTCTACATCCATGTCGTATAATTTGAAATCTACCATTTAGTACTCACTTTGTTGTGCAACAATATTAAAAATGCGCTCAACCATATCCACATCTTTGACAATTTCCCAAATAGCTCTCTTGATTTGATTTTCCTTCGCTTTATTGCCGCGCCAACCGTCACTTTTACTCACTCTGATTGCTGCATCAATTTGTAAAGCAAGCGCTTCATCATTATCGAGATTATGATACAAAGCGCGTTTAGCAGGTGTATCCAGCGCTTCCGGTGTATTATCCGTTTGACCTGCGGATACTTTACTTGCCAATTCTGCAATTTCTCTAAGATACTCTTGGTACTCTAGGGCTTTTTCTTTTCGACGCTTAATGATCGCATCTAGCAGTTTTGACATTTTCTCGAAGTAAGCAGGATCAAGAAGATGGTCCTTGATGATGGTGCTTCGCACGTTATTTTCGATCGTTTCAGCAACAGCTTCCTGACTCGACTTAATTCCTTCTGGCATAGAGGTAATAGCATCCGCAATACCGCTTTTTACAATCACATCAATCAAAGGCATATCACCAAAAGGTGAAATTACTACTGAGTCTTCTGCTTGTATGTAGCTATCCAATAAATGACGCATATCGGCCTCATAAGGCTTCAAATCAAGCGTTTCATTACTCGCCCGGCGAATCACTTCACGCAATTTCACATAGTGATCAAGCCGCGTTTTGATATGTGCAATTTCACGCTCATTATAACCTGACTCTTGCATCAGATCAGCTATATTGGCGTAAGCACGAATAAAAGCGACTGTTGCTTTATAAAGCGCAGTGCGTTTAGGTTCGCGTTCTTTGAGATCTTCTGGGATTTCGGTATTGCCACAAAAATAGCGAATGTAGTCTAGATCATTCTTTGGGGGCTTGACATCTTCGCAAAGCAGCTCTAACGCTTCCAGCGAAGCATCCAAACGTTCCCGTCCCAACTTTAAGCGATCCTTCAGTAACACATTACAGTCAGCAGCATCAAAGCCATCATATTCGAGTTCTGAAGTGTAGACAGCTATGGCATTTTCAACCTTCGGGAATAAATCTTTATAATCGACAATGTAACCATAATCTTTATCACTTCCATCCAGTCGATTCACGCGACAAATTGCCTGAAACAAACCATGATCTTGCATGGATTTATCAATATATAAATAAGTACAACTAGGCGCATCAAAACCAGTCAACAATTTATCAACCACCACTATCAGCTTCATATTGGCAGGCTCACTGATAAATCGATCTTTCACCTCATCTTCATAAGTTTCTGTTTTACTTTTACCGGGCTTAGCTTTCACGTCTTTCAATAAAGTTTCATAAGTATTAAAGATAAATTGCTTATCACTTTCTGTATTTGCGCCCGTTTCTTCATTGGTAATATCTTTGGTTTGTGGATTATAGGATGTGACAACAGCACACTTTCCTTTAAAACCGGTATTTGGATTTTGAAACAACTCATAATAACGACAAGCTTCGAGAATGCTGGATGCCACCAGGATAGCATTGCCTCTTTCCGAACTTAAGCGAGGCTTCACACTGAAATCAAAAATAATGTCAGCAACCACTTTATTCATACGCGCGCGACTACTCAACACGTTTTGCATGGTACCCCATTTCTTTTTTAACTCAGCTTGCTGGAATTCATTCAAACCTTTTGTTTTTGTTTCAAACCATTCGTCTATTTTTTGCTGTGAACTGAGACGTTGATCGATATCGCGCGCTTCATATACCAAATCAAGCACCACACCATCTGCAACTGCTTCATTGAATTTATAGGTATGAATATATTTACCAAACACTTCCAGAGAAGTCGCTTTGTCTTTCTTCAAAAGCGGCGTACCGGTAAACCCAATGAAAACAGCGCCAGGCATGAGTGCCTTCATGACACGGTGCAGCTTGCCGCTTTGAGTACGGTGACATTCATCCACAAACACAAACAACTCACCGACAGCATGGCTAGGCTGACTTTCCAATTCCTTGATGAACTTTTCAAAATTATCGACATCGCGTCTACCAAATTTATGTATTAGCGAACACAACAGTCGCGGCTTTGCCTGCCCAAGTTGACTCATTAAATCGCGACCGCTACTGGTGCGATAAATAGGTTCACCAGCATCTTTAAAGACACCCTCAATTTGTTTATCCAGCTCGTCACGATCAGTAATAATTGCAACACGCGCATGTGGATTATTTTCCAAAATCCATTTCGCGAGCAGCACCATGACAATACTTTTGCCACTGCCTTGTGTATGCCAAATGATGCCGCCCTCATTACGGCGTATATGTTCTTGCGCAGCTTTGACGCCAAAATATTGATGCACGCGCGGCACTTTTTTAACACCGCCATCAAACAAAACAAAATCATAAATAAGCTCAATGAATCGGTGTTTATTGCAGATTTTCTTTAGATACTTATCCAGCTTGTAACCACGATTTTCTTCTTCATCTTCTTTCCACTTGAGAAAATATTTATCGCGCGTACCAATGGTACCGTATTGCAATCCTTCAGAATCATTGCCAGCAAAGACAAATTGCACAGTCGTGAAAAATGAACTGATAAATTCCGGTTGTTGATTCACCAACGATTGACGAATACCGTCTCCAATCGAAATTCGGCTGTTTTTAAGCTCCAAAACGGCTACAGCAATGCCGTTGATATAGAGCACAACATCTGGCCGTTTTTCTTTATTGCCGAAAACGGTAACTTCTTCGGCAATATAAAAATCATTATTCTCTGGCTGCTGCCAATCGATCAACGCAACTGTTTCGGTTGGCACACCTGCTTCCACTTTAACTGGTACGCCGTAACGTAACAGTTGATAAACATCTTTGTTATTGTGATATAAATCTTGCGCATGATTATTAGCCGTTGTATGTAGCTTATCTAATGCTTTGTTAATTTGCTCTGCACTGTAACCTTTTGCAATGAGATATTTGCACAGCAGTGGTACTTCAATATTGCTATTATCAGTTTTGTCTTGAAGATTGCCGAGATTGGTATAGTTCAATTCATCAGTGAAAAGTTTCATCACACGATCTTGCGTGATCCGTTCGACTTTATTAATGGCGTCAGTCATATCAGCCGAATCCTCCCGGTAAGCAGGTTTTGCATCATGCCTTGTTTGATTTGTTGTGCTTTAGCGAGTTTGGTTTCTAAGACTATGATTTCGTTTTCCATATCGGAGAGGATGGTGGTGATACGAGTTTGCTGATTTATATTAATAGGGAATAGTATAGGCACCCCGTCTAGCTTCTTCCTTTGTATTCCCTGAGCAGTTGAGCCACTTGCATTTTTGAGCAGTTCTGACTGAAAAAATTCACCTTTCATGTAATGGCTCAAAAAAATCTCTGGATATTTTATCATTTGGCCTAATCAGTAGAACTCTCTGACTAAGTATATATTTTTTGTTATCTGGAATTTGTGCTACATTTCCAAGTGGTGCTTCCATTGTTAATAGGACATCTCCTTTCTGACATTCACCTTGAATCATCCATTTTTTATATAAAGCTTCACTACCATAATATGCTTCTTTTTCAATATCAATTTTCCCCATTTGCACATTATTGGCAGACAGCGCCAAAATATTTCCGCCGCCCCAAGCCATTCCTATTTTGTTAGGCGTCCTTCCACGATAATCTATATATTTATCTACAATCTCGATGAATCGTAAATCAACCCACCCTTCTTTCAACCGACCATTTTCATAAGGATTCAGCAGTGTTTGCATGGCACCTTGTTTAATTTGGCGTTTTTTGTCTATCAGGCGAGTAAGCGATTGAATCCAGGCATCGGCATCGCTTAAGGCATTGGCGATGGCAGTTTGTTCGGTTTTGGTTGGAGGAAGTGGAATAAGAAGTTGGCCATACTCATTTCCATTAATGCCAGGCTGACCACTTCTCATAGACATCAATTTTACCCAATTCCAATATATTTTAGTTTTTACAAACTGGAAAAGATAATTGGACAACAACAATCGACTATCTGGAGAAATTTTAATTAAGAATCCTGCATAAACAAGTTCACCATCCTTTGGGTTATAGAGATACGACTTACCGACACTTGCTCCTGTTCTTGCAAATACTAAATCACCCTCTACTAGAACGTAGCTTGCAGAAAAGGAGTTATCTACCCCAACTTTTTCGACAGGCAAATAATATCCGTCTTCTGATATATCTGTTATGCGTATGTAAGTAGGCAAATCTCCTTCCAACTTTACAGCTGCCGCGTTTATCCCATATTTGGGATTCTCTTTTAGCATTGAACACAATGGCCTAACCATCCAATCTTTCGGAATCACCCCAACTTCAGTCTGCTTGTATCCTTTCTTCACTACCATACAAACCCCATCTTTTGCAGATGCGAATTCACTTTTTTTTCCAATTCATCCGCTTGATCATTCAAAGCTGGCAATGGCGTTTCATAGCGTTCTGCTAATTCTTTTATGCGTTGGGTAAGGCGCTGACTAATGCGATCCATTTCAGAATGAATATCTTTATCTATAATTGCCATCCATTTGTCTTCGACTACCAATTGCTTAATTTGTTCTTCGGTAAGCATCTGATAATATTTCAACAAGTTTTCATCCAAAAATGCTTCTTTTTCAGCAACACTTTTCTTGATCGAACTCTCGCCCGTCAATAAGTCTAAGTATTGGCGCAGTATTTTTTGCTCTTCTGAACTATCTGGCTCGCTCTTCAATTCCTTCAAACGCGCCGTAACATTCGCTTTATTGATTTTATCCAATTCAGAAAAAACACCTTCTTCACTACCGTGTTCTTCTTCCAACTCTGTTTTCTGATTCTGCAAACTTTCTAGCTCAGCATTGAGATCATTAACTTCTTGTTGTTCTTTAGCAAAATAACGATTAATCACCAATTCTTTAGATATCAAATCACATGTCCAACCCTTATCAACTTTTTTCCTTTATTATTTGTTTCGATAATACGATACGTTTGTGCTTTCCAGCCATCCGTTGTTAATTGATAGCAATCATCCTGCATGACTTCAGTCCAGTAGTTCATCAAGTGCTGATAAACATCATAGCGATCAATCAGCGCCTTCCCTGCATAGGTATTCAGCAATGTTTCACTAATATCATGAATAATCGCTTTAGGATGAAAGCCAGGTTCCAACGCTTTTAGTTTGACCATTGTTTTGGTTTGCCAGTCATGAAATACCTGATTCATCTCTTTCATATAACGCACAAACTCAGGATGCTGATAAATGATTTGCTTGATGTCAGCTTTATCTATCTGCAAACTATAATATTGATCACTGCGTTTTGCTTTACCAAATAGAGTTGTTTTTAATGCTGGCAATACGTCCCAATAATTCGTAAGAGCATCAATATCAGCTTTGGGAATATCACCCAGTAGATGCGCTTCAATATCTTGCTGATCTTCTGGTTCACTACTGTCAATATAACGCGGAATATTGAGATTGAATTCGTTTTTCTCAATATCAGCAAAGGAAACCATTTTACTGTAGCCATCGATTTCAGTTTGCTTGTTAAATACATCGACAATTTTGTGGATATCCATTTCCCTCAAGCGATTTTTATTACCGTCTTTAATGAATCCTTTACTTGCATCAATTATAAAGATGCTTTTACGAGTTTGAGCGTTTTCTTTATCAATGAGGATAATGCAGGCTGGTATGCCCGTGCCGTAAAACAGATTGGCTGGTAACCCGATAATACCCCTGATTAAACCGTTGCGAATTAAGGCTTGCCTGATATCAGCCTCCGCATTACCTCGGAACAACACACCATGTGGCAAAATGCAGGCACCCTTACCTCTGCTTTTCAGCGAATGATATGCAATAGATAGGCATAGTCACCATTCTTGGCAGGCGGCACGCCAAAACTAAAACGATTATAAGGATCATTCTCGATATCGACGCCACTACTCCAGCGTTTATCACTAAAAGGTGGATTGGCTACTGCATAATCGAATGTTTTCAGGCTGTCTTGATCCTTGAACTTGGGATCAGCCAGCGTATTCCCCTGTTTGATTTCAGCCAAGGGATTATCATGCAGAATCATATTCATGCGCGCCAAGCCACTGGTGGCAGCATCTTTTTCCTGTCCATAAAGGGTAACAGGAGTCTTGGCCTCATGAGCAACTTTCAACAACAACGAACCAGAACCGCAGGTCGGATCGTACACAGTCGTTTGTGCGGTTGTTTCTGCCTGATCAATTCCAATGATTTTTGCCATAATGCGGCTAACTTCAGCAGGCGTATAAAATTGCCCTTTGCTCTTGCCACTTTCTGTAGCAAAGTTTTTCATCAAGTACTCATAGGCATCACCCAAAATGTCATCGCCATCAGCACGGTTCTTGCTAAAATTCAGGGCGGGATTTTCGAAGATAGCAATCAGGTTAGTGAGCTTATCCACCATCTCTTTACCGCTACCTAATTTTTCCGGATCATTAAAGTCCGGCATACCAGAAAGCTTATTAGCATTCGCAAGTGGCGCGATGATTTTCTTATTAATGTCATCACCAATATTTGGCGTACCTTTCAGCGACACCATATCTTTAAAACTTGCTCCTTCCGGGATGACAATCGGAGCATAGGGTTGTCCAGCATATTTATCGCTGACATATTTTATAAATAACATCACTAACACATAGTCTTTGTATTGACTGGCATCCATACCACCGCGCAACTCGTCGCAGCTTGCCCAAAGATGTGAATAAAGTTCTGATTTCTTAATTGCCATACTGCCTGTACCTATTAGTTAGTGCATTGCTTGTTTAATATTTAGCCATACAACTTTTTGGAAGCTCTATTATCGCTCATTGACATGCAAGTATCCCAAATTGTATAAAATTCCTCTATCTTAAATGAATTTGCTAAATTCTCTAATGTTCCAACTATAACTGAACGGTGGTTTCCTTTGATGCAAAAATCACCCGTCTGATTATTGATTTCATATACTTTAAATAATTTTCTGCGTCAGTAAAAACGTCCGGAATAGCTGGCATAAATAATCCCTTATACATTTCTAATTTCTTCCTGGGTATTAATAAAAGCCAAATTGAATAAATCACAATTAGCCAGTGACTTCTTACACTAATGTGAATGACTCCCTCCATTGGCTTTCTGGATAGTCCATCAACGTTTCTTGCCCCTGAAGTATATTCTTATAATGGGCAAGGCTTGCAATTGGATTATATTTTGAACATTACCCATAAAATTGGGTTAATCATTTCTTGCGTAAAAGAATCCTGTTACGGTATTCAATTAAATAGATTATCATGGTTGAATAGAACGTTTTTTGTAATGTGCAGACTATTCAATCCATGGCATATGTCGATGGCAAATTATCCTGAAAATTTGATTTCAACTTATCAATTACCTGATGGTATCAATATCACTCTGCGGCCTGTTCGACCAGAAGATGCCGATTTCATCCAGGATTTTTTTCGTCATCTTTCTTCTCAAACCAAGCATTCTCATTTTTTGGAGAATTTCAGGGAATTATCAAACGACGTATTAATCAGACTGACGCAAATTGATTATGATCGTGAAATGGTATTGATTGCAGCACATACAGAGAATGAGAAAGAAACAATGATTGGCATGGCGCACTATGCCGCTACAAATGAACCGGATGAATGTGAAGTTCTTGTTATCGTCGCCGATGAATGGCACAGCAAAGGAATAGCAACCCGGCTAATGACTCGTTTAATGGAAATCGCGAAAGAGAAGGCTGTGAAAAAGCTGATAGCAACCATTCCTGCCATCAATGCGCGTGATCTTGCATTTGCAAGGTCCCTCGGGTTTGTGATTTCGAATAGTGATGACCCAACATTAAAAATTGCAGCCAAATTATTATCCTGAGTTTCGACGATAAAATAACTAAAAAAATGAGCGTTATACTCTTCAATTAATCAGAGTCGAATCGATATATATAAATCATGAAGTTACCAGCACCCCTCAAAAGCCGCAGCTTAATTATTTAGTCTTTATTATCGTCTATAATAGGAAATGTGCACAACAACAAAACCAGGAGCCGCACCCATGCATGCAAGACAAGAACTCGAGAACGCAAAACAAGCCATCAAAGATGGAAATATTGATGCATTAAAAAAAGCACTCGATGCGACTTATACAATCCAGGAAACCTACACCTACTGGGCCCCGCCTGAAGGAAACTGGACTTATGAGCTAGGCATTCCTGATGACATCGAACACACAGGCGTCAGAGACGTCACCAATAACTATATTGATATCGCTTTGCATGGCGGTGAGCTGCTTCTTGCTGCAGCTGAAACAAATCAACTTGAAGCCCTGAACTATTTAGTTTCAGAGCGCAAAATACATGTCACTCCGGCAGTAATGAAAAAATATCTGGACCTGTACAAAACCCAGCTTTTGCCAAATTTGAAAAATGCGGAACTGGCTGGACATGTAGTCAGAGAACTAAATGAGCGATTATTTCAAAGCACATATGATGTTGCGTTAGAAATGTTTAAACATTTTCTTCTTTATCAGCTCTTTAATGGGACTGACAAGTCAATTCAAAATATCATTGAGAAAGTTGGGGACTATTTGCCAAAACATACCGCCCAATATGCGAAATTCATGCAATTCAGCAAAGATCATATTTTCGCATACGGACAAGGTTCGTTAGTAAAATCCCTGGATCCGGTATTCAAGTTTTCAGAAGATATGAAATTCCTGCAAGAGATGAATGATTGGTTTAAAGGCGATCGATTAAGTTATTTAGATGAATCCAAAAACGCATTTATTTATGAGCATCTATCTACCCAGGAAACTGTCGATAAGATTAACCAGAAATATGATGCCCTGATTCAAGCTACCTTAAATAGTGTTCAACAACTCAATATCAGCACGCAGGGGCGAAAAACAGAATTCTTCTTTTCCAAGAGTCGAGCAACCACCACGCAAGGGTTGTTTCAGGCCATTACCGATTGCCAGCAGGAAAACATATCCTCTGTCAATAAGATATTGAAAATAGCGACATTGCTGGTACAGGCATATAATAATATATGCGATAAAGTGAAAAACTCTTACACACAAAACACATCCACGACTGCCAATGAAATTCTAGCCATATTAAAAACCTTGTGCGACCAGGCTCAGATTACACTGCAGCACAAGAATCTTCCCAAATACAGTATACAACCTGTAAAGATTATACCTTCTGAAAGGATACAGGCTGAGGCACGTATTTTAGCTGCAGAGCGCTTTACTCATGGCTTGAAAAAAACATAAGAAAGATAGCTGCAGAGTTGTTTAAAGAGTAGTAGTCGAAAGCGTTGATTAAACTGTGTCAGAGCATATCTATGACGAATGAGCGACCGGATTGCAGGCCTGCCCCTCTCGGTTTATGCACGATAGAATCCTGAGGAGTTTGCTCGGGAAATTTTTTCATGTAATTGTTCCTGCCTTTCTGTTCTCCCTAATAAAATCTATACCTTCTTCACTTTCTCTATATTATGATAGCCCCTGACCTCTGGTGCATTTAAATTAATTAACAATACAAACTTCATAAATAAGAGACTACCCCATGGAAAAAGTAGACCAGCTAATTCACGCAAAATGGATCATCACCTGCGAAGAAAACAATCGCATACTTGAAAACCACGCCATGGCGATTAAAGGCGGAAAAATTCATGCCATTCTGCCAGACAATGAAGCCCGGCAAAAATTTCAGGCGGATGCCGAGCATCATTACGCTGCTCACGCCGTGACACCCGGATTCATCAACAGTCATACCCATCTCTCCATGAACCTGTTCCGGGGACTTGCCGATGATCTGGAGTTAATGGATTGGCTGAATAATTATATCTGGCCGGCGGAAGGAAAATGGGTGAGCCACGAACTTGTTTACGATGGCTCCCTGCTTGCCATGGCAGAAATGATTCGCTGCGGAACGACCTGTTACAATGATATGTACTTTTTCCTGGGTGCAACAGCACAGGCAACCGAACTTGCCGGCATGCGCGGCCATATCGGCATGACCATCATTGATGTGCCTACTGCATGGGCCAAAACTACCGAAGAATACTTTGCCAAGGCAATTGAATTCTATCAGCAATACAAAAATAGCGGTCTCGTCACACCTACTCTCGCGCCGCACTCGACGTATACGGTTTCCATTGAAAACCTGGAAAGGGCAAAACGCCTCGCTGACGATTATGGTTTGAAAATCAATATTCATTTGCAGGAAGCACCTTCGGAAATTGAACAATCCATGGCGAAGCACAAGAAACGGCCGTTGCAGCGCCTGCATGAAATTGGCATGGTCTCGCCAGATTTAATCGCCATTCACATGACCCAAATCAATGACGCTGATTTCGAAATCCTGCAGGAAACACGACCCAATATCGTTCATTGCCCTGAATCAAACATGAAACTGGTCAGCGGATCCTGTCCAGTGGAAAAACTCTCACAACTCGGTATTAATGTTGCCCTGGGTACCGACGGCGCAGCCAGCAACAACGACCTGGATATGTTTGGCGAAATGCGCACGGCAGCTTTCCTGGGCAAAGTCATTGCCAATGACCCCAAGGCGGTATCCGCGGAAAAAACCCTGAAAATGGCGACTATCAATGGTGCAAAGGCTTTGGGAATCGATGCGGTCACAGGCTCTCTGGAAGCCGGAAAATCGGCTGATTTTATTGCCATCAATATGGACCACGTTGAGACACAGCCAGTTTATCACCCTGTTTCTCAGCTCGTTTATGCAACCCCCCGCTGCCAGGTGACCGACGTATGGGTAGCAGGCAAACAATTATTAAAAAACCGGGAGTTACTGACGTTAAATGAAAAGGAATTGCTTGAAAAAGCACAAGCTTGGCGCAAAAAGATAAAAAGTTAATAAAAAATTAGGTATAATGCCCGTCTTTTTGATTCCATCCCGAGGATGGGGAGAATGAACAATGTTCTTCTCTCCGGCCTCGCGGTCAAACACACCGCGGGGTGAACACAACCTCAGAGGCTGGAATAGAAAAACTATTATATGTATGGAGAAATCAAACATGCCAATCGAAAGAACCTTATCCATTATCAAACCGGATGCCGTTTCCAAGAATGCCATCGGCGCGATCATTAGCCGCTTTGAACAAGGCGGACTCAGAGTTGCCGCAGCCAAAATGCTGCATTTGACCAAACAACAGGCAGAACAGTTTTATGCCGTTCATAAAGAACGTCCATTCTTCCCTGCCCTGGTCAACTTCATGAGTTCCGGCCCCGTACTAGTACAAGTGCTTGAAGGCGAAAACGCCATTGCCAAAAACCGCCAGATCATGGGCGCAACCAATCCTAAAGATGCAGCCCCCGGCACCATCCGTGCTGACTTTGCTGAATCGATTGATCACAATGCTGTTCACGGATCAGACGCGCCTGAAACCGCACAGCAGGAAATCGCTTTCTTCTTCAAGCCGGAAGAAATTTGTGCCCATGTTGCTGAAAGTGAGCTTGCATAAATGACAACTGTTTCGCCGATGCCGCAAAAAATCAATTTACTTGGTTTTGATAAAAAAGCCATGCAGGACTTTTTTGTCGGCATTGGCGAAAAGGCTTTTCGTGCCGATCAGGTATTGAAATGGATTCATTTCAATGGCGTACAGGATTTCCATGCCATGACCAACCTGAGCAAGGATTTACGTCAAAAACTCGCCGAAATCGCTGAAATCAGTCTGCCGCAAATTATTTATGAAAAAGCCGCAGCAGATGGGACCTATAAATGGCTGTTAAGATTGAATGACGGAAATTGTATTGAAACAGTGTTCATCCCTGAAAAAACACGCGGTACGCTGTGCATATCTTCCCAGGTCGGATGCATTCTTAACTGCGACTTTTGCTCGACAGGAAAACAGGGGTTTAACCGTAATCTCAGTACCGCAGAAATAATTAGCCAGCTATGGATAGCTGTGCGCAAACTTTCCAAAGCAGATGGAATGCACGACCATACCGTTACCAACGTCGTGATGATGGGCATGGGTGAACCATTATTGAACTTTGATAATGTCATTCCTGCATTACATCTGATGCTGGATGACTTCGCCTATGGTTTATCAAAGCGCCGTGTAACTGTCAGCACTGCTGGCGTGGTTCCAGCCATCTACCAATTGCGCGAAGTCACGGATGTTGCGCTTGCAGTCTCCCTGCACGCTCCCAATGATGAATTACGCAATCAGATCGTCCCCCTGAACAAGAAATATCCGTTAGATGAGTTGATGACTGCATGTAGGGAATACTTCAAAAACGACAGCCGGCGCTCCATCACCATGGAATATGTCATGCTTGCCGGTGTAAACGATACGCCTGAGCATGCCAGACAGCTGATCAGATTACTCAACGGGGTCCGGGCAAAAATGAATCTTATCCCTTTCAACCCCTTTCCCCATACTCACTATCAACGCTCTGATGCGGACACGATTAACCATTTTCGCGATATGCTGATGAAAGCCGGCCTGAATACCACCGTTCGCCGGACCAGAGGAGACGATATTGACGCTGCCTGCGGGCAACTGGTTGGCCAGGTTAAGGACCGTACACGCCGGAATGAACGATATTTACGGTCAATTAACAAGAAAGTAATTGGCGAGAACCCGTGATCGTCATACAATTTAGAAACCAGGACTCATTTTAAAACCAGTCTTGCCATTCCACGCGAGGCAAGCTGTCTGCAAGGAGCGAGGCAGAAACAAAAACACACAAGCACCGCCAACCACTCGGTACCAAACAGCAGAGCAAGCGAGGTTTTGACATGAGCTTCCCGGAACAGAACATTAAACAAGGACAGTGACGTTCTATGACAAACGATAATCTGCAAACCGGCTCCTTTAACGATCAGAATTCAATACCCCTGGGCATGCGCTTTCAATCCGCAAGAGAAGCCATGGGCCTGGACCGTAAAGATGTGGCGGCACAGCTGCGTTTGCATGAAAAAGTCATCACCATGATAGAGAGCGGGGAATTTAAAACCGATTTGCCTCTCACCTTTATCCGCGGTTACATACGCAATTACGCCAAATTACTGGCTATTCCTGAAAATGAAGTCAAGGAAGGCCTTGATTTGTTACAGCCCAAACAGCAAAAAGAAGAACCTGTACCTGAACCGGTTCCAGCCGCCGCTCAGACCCCAGCTTCCGGACCCGTGTCAACGGTCACCCATTCCATGCCCATCAGCATTGGCAACTTTTTCATGCAATTTTTTACTTACCTGATTGCGATTACATTAATCGGTCTCGTAGGTATCTGGTGGCATTCACACCGTGTGTCATATAATCCATCAGATAGCCAGACAATTCCTTTCCCTGGTGATCTCGACCAGTCAGCACCTGCCAAAATTTCAGCAAGCCCAGCCGAGAGCAGCAA
>Ga0070740_10001207_pt1 | contig 37728 bp, 45 predicted proteins | sample Coa_R2_FD_67286 | JGI IMG/M metagenome (GOLD analysis project Ga0070740, IMG submission 67286) | Surface soil microbial communities from Centralia Pennsylvania, which are recovering from an underground coalmine fire - Coalmine... | ecosystem: Environmental > Terrestrial > Soil > Unclassified ... | reverse complement strand
CAACCTCCTGTCCAGTTCCAGTTCCAGTTGCAAAAGACAGGCACGTCAGCTACTCCTCCAGCTCCACCAACCGGTTTTGAAAATATACCAAAGCCTCCGCAAAAGCAACAGACTGCTCCTGGAACATATACAATTACACTGGATTGGAGTCCCCAAACTATTGAGCCAGGAAAGAAGGTTCAATTCCTTGTTTCCATAATCGATAATACTGGTCTACCTGTAAACCAAGCATCATACAATTTTGACATCGAGAATAAAAACGGCACAGTTCTCAAGTCGTTTAGCGACCAGTTTCTGAATGGTGGCATAGGAAGTCCGATAACAACAAGCTTGAACAGCACCGGTCCATACAATATACATATTACAATAACTTCGGTCGAAGGGCAGGATATGGGCGTAGAGCTTCAGGATGCAAGGTTCAACGTTGTAGCAACCCAAGTTACGCCAGAGTTCCCTGTAAGCATCGTAGCCCTGACATTGGCGGCTGTCGTCAGCTTGATTGTCCTGGTGACTAGGTTCAAACCCATATCTGTCGGCAGAGACTTTTAAGTCTGCCAGCCAGCTCCTTTCTTTCTTTTTTTCGATATGCTGTTGTCACAATAGATCGTCTTGAGGATTACTAGAAAGCAGTGATAAGGAAGAATATTCCTTGCATCGGTAGGTAGACGCAAAACAGCAAAATTTAAAAAGGCATACTATATTTGTACAGCAAATGACACTACCAAAGGGATACGGAAGTGGCGGACGAAAAGGCGGCGGTGGCGGAGGCGAAAGCCGTGATGATATTGAGCGCATGATAGGCCGCAGAGTCGAAAACATGAAAGGAGTATACATTTTGGGCTTTGCACTGTGCTGGGCAGCAACCGCAGGCGGCGTATACGTGGGAGTGACAGTATATCCTTGGGCGTATCCACTGCCAAGTGGTATCTATGCATTGTCCGTGCTGACTGTAATAGAAGCCCTCGGGTTCTTCTGGATTATGAAGATCGTTGGCGAAAAACCAGTCAGAGCCTAGCCGATCCTTCTTCTTTCTTTCTATTTTTCATTTTTGCGTATTTCCAAAGCTTATTCGTCAGTTCCAGTTCAATGGATTCAAAATGGCGTGTTTGAAGCACAATTAGCTTACTTTCCTGAACGCACCACATTAATCGAACATATGGCTGTCAACCAATACCGAAGACCGTCGAATTGCAGGTTGCCTAGGCAGACATGGGGGCCCTACCACAGACCAAAATAAAATTTTATATACGACCTCTATGTCTAGGTGGATAATGGTCTGGCTTAGACGTACAACACACTACTTGTTCATAGTAGTAGTTGCTGTGAACAGCACCCTGCTGACAATCAATGCAGGAGACTACATCTTCTACACAGACTGGGCATGGACGTCCTTTGTAGTATTCTCAATCTCACAATCGACAATGCTCGCTGTAGGAGCCATCTACTACCTGCTATTCACAGGAGTCCCAGGAACAGCTACATACTATGCGACAATCATGACAATCTACACATGGGTTGCAAAGGGCGCCTGGTTTGCACTAGGTTACCCGTATGACTTCATTGTAGTCCCGGTGTGGATACCATCTGCAATGCTCTTGGACCTCACATATTGGGCAACAAGGAGAAACAAACATGCAGCGATTATTATAGGTGGAAGCTTGGTCGGAATGTCGCTGCCACTGTTCAACATGATCAACCTGTTGCTGGTAGCAGATCCACTGGAAACGGCGTTCAAGTATCCAAGGCCTACATTGCCGCCATATATGACACCAATAGAACCACAGGTAGGTAAGTTCTACAACAGCCCAGTAGCATTGGGTTCAGGCGCGGGTGCTGTACTTACTGTGCCTATAACGGCTTTAGGTGCCAAACTCAACACATGGACCTATAGATGGATGGCCGCATGGAGCAAGTGGGACTAGTCGGTTCCTCTCCATTTTTCATCCCCTTTTTCTTTTCTTTTCCTCTCACTCAAACAGATGCATAATACATAACAACAGCTACAAGAAAGAATCTCATATAACGTGCAGCTAGGACTTAAAGTGCACCAATATCGCCTGACAAAGGCCATTGTTCAATTAGTTGATAGTACGCCAGATAGATTTAATAGATATGCAAAATGACTTTTGCTCCACAGATGCCCGGTAACCGTCGCACGGCTAGAAATCTGGATCTCCTTATGACCGTTGCATGGGAAAACGATTCTGTGGTTCTTATTGACCAGACCAAACTGCCAAACAAGCTCTCATATGTTAGATGCAAAGATTACAATGAAGTTGCCGCCGCGATAAGAAAACTTGTGGTCAGAGGCGCGCCTGCAATAGGGGTGACTGCTGCCTTTGGTCTGGCACTTGCCGCGTCAAAAAGCAAGGCAAAGACACTTGAAGAACTCCATGCGGAACTTGACTCTGCATTCGAAGTCTTGCGTTCTACCCGTCCGACCGCAATAAACCTATTCTGGGCACTAGACCGTGTAATGAGTAAAGCAAGGCAGTCCAAGTCTATTCAACAGGCCAAACAGTCTGTGCTAGAGGAAGCACTGAAAATGGCAGAAGAGGATATAGACATTAACAGACAGATGGGTTCTAATGGCTCAAAGCTGTTGCAGGATGGTGATATAGTACTTACGCACTGCAACGCAGGGTCTTTGGCGACAGTCGCATATGGAACCGCCCTTGGAGTGATACGCTCTGCAAGAGAGAACGGCAAACGCATAAGCGTAATTGCAACAGAAACTAGGCCTGTAATGCAGGGCTCGCGGTTGACTGCCTTTGAGCTTCAACATGACGGTGTCGATGTAAGCCTGATTCCTGATACAGCCGTCGGACACATGATGGCAAGCGGAAGAATAAAGCATGTAATTGTAGGCGCAGATAGGGTACTCCGTACTGGTCATGTGTTTAACAAAATAGGTACATATCAGGTGGCAATACTTGCAAACAGACACAAGGTTCCATTCTATGTTGCCGCTCCGCTCTCCACCTTTGACCTTAAAAGCGATCCAGAAAGTGTCATAATCGAGGAGAGACCAGTTGATGAAGTGATCAGGGTAGGCAAGAAAAGGGTTGCTCCAAGAGGAGTCAGGATATTCAATCCTGCTTTCGATATGACACCGCCGGAGCTAATAACTGGAATAATTACTGAAAAGGGAGTCCTAAAGCCACCTTTTGAAAAAAGTCTGAAAAAAGTGTTAAACCAGACCACAAGGTAGCATTTTTTGTGGTCTATTGATCATGCAGCCCAATTTGGTTCAACTCACCTCCTCAGGACAAGGTATTTATCGTGTAAAGCGCTTTTCTTTTAGAGAGCATGTCCTCTTCACAACAGAGCGTCACAGAAGAGCAGGTATATTCTGCATTGAGAAAGTGTATGGATCCAGAGATTCCAATTAATGTGGTAGATCTTGGATTGATTTATGGCGTCAAAGTGGCCAAGGACAATAACGTAGATATCAAGATGACTATGACGACAAGAGGTTGCCCGCTTCACAATACGCTTGTCAACGATGTCAAGCGGTATGTTGGCAAGATCGACTCCATAGGAAATGTAAATGTGGAAATAGTCTGGGATCCGCCATGGAGCATTGAGAGGATGGATCCCTCAGCACGCGAAAAACTGGGATTTGGCAAGCCGAAGCTTAGATTCACGATAGATTACGAAAAATCAAAGCCGACAAAGGTTGGAAAATTCCTAAAGCAAGAAGACGGCTCGCTTGTCATTATAAATGACAAAGAGCAGGCGTACATGGTAAATGATGCCATAGTCGATTTCTGGAACAGCTGTGACGGCACAAGGACCATAAACCAGCTTACTGACCAGTTCTCCACCAAGCTCGGGGCTCCTAGGGAACAGGTCGAGCAAGAAGTTGTGCAGCTAGTGCAACAGCTTTTGGAAGCTGATCTGCTCAAGGCCTGATCTGCTTTTAATTTCGTTCATGAACCTACGGAATGATGCATTCCAGAACCGGTGGCATTAACCGAGATCTGTTTACAACTACTATATCCGGAGCCCTGCACGTGACTGTGGAGCTTGGTATGGGCGACGGGCGGGTTCTAGAAAAGCTTGCCAAGACGAAAACTCTAGGCGAAATGTCACTTTACATCGGAATAGAAAAGGATGCAGACCAGTACTCCCAAGCTCTGTCAAGGATTAACCTTGCCAATGTATGGCTGATAAACTCTTGCTTTGAAGATATAGTGCCACTTTTGCCAGACTCTTCTATTGATTGTTTTCTAGCAGTTCTTCCCGATCCAGACTATATTGATCAGCATAAAAGCAAAAGCTGGGATAATCTGTACAGGATTCTATACTTCAAGCTAAAACATGGAGGGTTGCTTCAAATAATAACTGAAATTACAAACGATCTCTTTGAGCCTGTAAAGGACGCAGAATACAATGAGTGGGTATTATGGCTCAGAACCACATTTGAATCGATGGGGTTTAAAGTTACTTACCAGCTAGAAGGCGCGCCAGCAGAGTATTCATCACGCTGTCTTGACCAGTTCAGAGGAGGCGGGGAAAGAATCAGAATGGTCACGCTTGTTCTTGTCAGACCCTGAAAAAGCATCCGTGCTAATGCGACTGCATGGGATCAAAAATTATGTTGAATTAGTTAATCTTATCCTATCTTTTATGTCTGAGCGCGCGATGCTCTAACATACAGGTTTTTGAACAGAATTCAAGCTCACATTCTTCAATCTGGCATGGGATAGATTCTATATTGCTGAACCTTTTGTTGCAATACGTACATGTTAGTTCAAGCTCGGGAAATGTTCTATTCATATAGCAAGCGTCGCAGGAGCGTTTTTCTTTAAACCACATTACATCAAAATTTCGTTTCTCCGCATAAGTCAGGACCTTGTCGTATGCCTCGTAAAAACCGGGAGCATAGAATTGTCTGAAAATAAATCTGCCTTCAGGCTGTGATTTAGCATTTGGGTCTCTGAATGCGACGAGCCACTTTTCTTGCGGCATCAGGTCGCGCTCGTCTACTGCAATGCGCCTTGTTTTATGCAATGCCTGTCTATCTATGATGGCGCTGCATTTTAATCTCTTTGCTGGCTTTGCAGGCACTGTAGAGGTTTAATTTTTTTATCTCCTCATGTCTGCCTTGACGAAATAAGGGCATTCTGAAGAAACTGGTGCAGTTCAGATGATTTTATCCTTTGTTGCTGCATGCTGTCTCTATCTCTGACTGTGACAGTGTCGTCCTCCATGGTAGTCTTGTCAACAGTTACGGCAAAAGGAGCTCCTACCTCCTCAAGCCGCCTATATCTTCTGCCGATAGAGCCGGATTCATCGTAAAATGTGTCAAAGTCCAGCTTTAGATCAGAATGTATCTTGCGGGCCTTTTCGTCAAGGCCGTCTTTTGTCATAAGGGGAAGAATGCCAACCAGAACAGGAGCAAGGTATGGTTTTAGTCTCAGTACAATTCTATCGTCGTGTTTGTCGTCCTCCATGTAACAGTGTTCTAGGATAGTATAGATGCTCCTGTCGACGCCCATTGAAAGTTCAAACACGTGTGGCAATACTTTTGTCTGGTCAGAGGGGTCAACGACCTCTAGATTTTGCTTGCTTGTGGATGAGTGTCCTTTGAGATCGTAATCTGACCTGTAGTTGCATGCCACAAGTTCCAACCAGCCTATGCTTGTCTCAACTTCAAAATCGTATGCTACAGTTGAATAGAATGCCTTCTCATCATCAGAGAGCTTTCTGAACCTTGAGCGCGTCATATCTATTCCTGTCTTGCTGTAGAATCTGCCAAGAAGGGCAAGGTAGTACGCTACCAGCTTGTTTGGAACAAGCTCCTTCCTCAGGGCCTCATCGGCAGTAACTTGGATTGTTGATGATCCGTCATAAAGCCTGAGAATTGAATCTTTTACTTTATCAAACTTGGGCACATCGTTTAGCCTGTTTGGGTTGCAAAACACTTCGATCTCTGCTTGGTAGAACTCGCGCAGCCTGAGCAGGCTCTGCCTTGGAGCAATTTCATTTCTAAAGCTCTTGCCTACCTGAGCCAGTCCAAGCGGAAGCTTACCTCGCATAGTCTTGAAGACCCGTGCAAAGTCTACAAATATTGTTTGGCAGGTCTCAGGTCTCAGGTACGCTTCCTCTGCAGCAGGGCCTATTCCTACTCTGAACATCATGTTAAATCTGGTAACGCCGCCAAACTCTCCTTTGCAGTTTGGACAGCGCAGATTGTGCTTTTGTATCACCGCATTTACCTCATCGTCTGACATCCTCTCGGGTATATTCTCACCTGTTTTTTCGGATATGAACCTGTCAGCCCTAAAGGTAGAATTGCATTTTGTGCATCTGACAATCGGATCCGTAAAATTACTGATGTGGCCTGAGGCGACAAACACGCTTTTGCTCATGATCTGGCAACCATCTATCTCTAGCATATTGTCAAACCTAACAAGCTCTCTCCTCCATAGCTCTATGAACTTGTTTTTAATGCTGACACCGGAAGGTCCATACTCCCAGAAACCCGCCGGCGCATCAGAATAAATCTCACAACTTGGAAAATAAAACCCCCTCTCGAGGGCTAGTTTCATCACTTCTTCATAGCTGGCCATTTCTCAACAAGACATCATAAACGGGCTTTAAATTTATTGTCCGTAGACTCGAGCAGAATTGTTTTCCGGTAAATGGCATTTTGTTATTTTTGGTTAAATTCGCCTTTGTCCATGGTGAGATATTGGGTTAAAACATAACAATTTATCTTGGTTTATTTTCCTTACAAATACCTTCAATTGAAAGTCTCCGACAGAACCCGTGGCGTTGAATATGCCATAAGGGATATCATTGCATATGCAAGGCAATATAGTGCCACAGGTGGAGAAATAATCTACCTCAATATTGGAGATCCTGCAAAATTTGGTTTCAAAACACCTGACCACATAAAACAGGCACTGTGCGATGCAGTTCTCAAAGATGAAAATTATTATGCAGAATCCGAGGGCTTGGCAGAGCTTAGGCAAGCTATTGTAGAGAAAGAATCTGCAAAGGGACTTGCGATTACAGAGGACGATGTGCTGGTCACAAATGGTGTGTCGGAGGGGCTTGACATGCTAATGGCCTCTATGGCAGACCCTGGAAGCGAGATCCTTATGCCTGGACCGCATTACCCTCCTTATGCTTCATATGCAAAGTTTTACGGGGCCAAGCCAGTTGAATTCAAACTCTATGAGGATGGCAGACCTGACTTTGAAGATCTAAGATCAAAGATTACCTCAAGGTCAAGGGCGCTATGCATTATCAGTCCTAATAATCCGACAGGAGAGGTATTTGATCGCAAAAGCTTGCAGCAGCTTGTAGATATTGCGACCGAACACGAGCTGTACATTATTTGTGACGAGATATATGACGGCATTGTCTTTGACGAATTTACTGGTATAGGAAGGGTTGCAAGAGATGCACCTGTGGTTGTACTTAATGGATTTTCAAAGACTTATCTGATGACTGGATGGCGTTGCGGGTACATATGTATGAACAGCAATTCAAAGGAACTGGATGAACTACGCGTCAATGTCCCCAAACTGGCCAGAGTCCGCATTTCAGCAAATCTGCCAGTCCAGATTGCTGCCGTCCAAGCACTCAGGGGACCTCAGAACCACATTCCAAAGATGGTAAGAGAACTGAAAAGAAGACGGGACTATGTAGTAAAGAGACTAAATGGAATGAGAGGAATCTCGTGTAGGATACCAAAGGGCGCATTCTATGTATTTCCAAAAATTGATGATACTTATGTGGATGCTAAGGACGATAGGAAATTTGTCCTTGAGCTTCTGCGCAGCACTGGTGTCCTTACTGTTCACGGTTCAGGTTTTGGATCAGCGTATGGATCAGGGCACTTTAGAATAGTCTATCTGCCGCCTGAAGATGTGCTTGAGCGCGCAATGGATTTGATTGAAGAATTTGTCAGCCGCCGCAGAGTCATTGGGGCTAGTTTATCCGGCAAGCATGACAAGTAGGTGGACAGGCAGGTAGCCAGCCAGCTGACAGACCTGTCAAGCACGGGTGCTAATGGGATTGGATAAATAGTTATATGCCGCTGATAAATGGCAGCGGCTGTCTGTAGGTGTATGGTCGCAAGGAATGGTTGAATTGGGATTCCTTAGAAAGCTCAGGGACGCTACGAAGGGCGGTTCAAGAGCAAGTGGCGAAAGTTTATTCTCGCTTTCTTCGGCATATATCAGTCTTGAAACAAAGCTTGGCCTTACCACTTCTGGCAAGTGTGCCATTAGCATAAAGGCTGCAGACGGCAATTATTTTTATGAAATGCAGCAAGAGGTCCAGAGGTTTATCAGTGCAGCCAAACCTGATATCGACCTGCAGTACAGGACAGTAACTGATTCATACGGATACCTCTGGATGATTCTGGAAGGTAGCAAGATAGAGGACTTGCTAGCCGGCATTACGTCTATAGATGATGCAGTAAAAGAGAAGGGATTCGCAGACGAGCTTCTGGCAGTTGTCTTTCCATTTTCCAGCAACCGGGATAATGTACATGGTGACAAAAAGTATTACCTTATCTACAACTACAAGCGTGACAATTTTTACCCCTTTGTTTCAGCAGGAAGTAATACCAGAAATACTGAGGAAGAGATGAAGATTATGGCTGCAGTGGGGCAAGAAATTCCATTTGAAAAAGATATGGCTCTTTGGTATCCTCTATGGGATCTGCCTGTATAGCAAATAGCATATCATGCTAGATAGATGGGTGGGTAGATTCAGAACCAATGAAGCGAGATTAATGAATAGAATGGATAACCAAAAATTAAAACTCTGGAATTACGCCCTCTCCCTTGAAGAGCTTCTTTGCTTCGTCAATTGAAAGGTCGGGACTCGGAAGTATGATATCTGATTGAATTATCTCCTTAGGATCCAGAGGTTTGCCATTCTTTGTTACAATTTCTGCAAGCTTTAAAAGTTGTTTCCTGAACTCATTATCGTCAGACCTTTCATTGCTAACGAGGTCTACTATTGACCTATCTATGTCATTTAGCCTCTTTAGTGTTCTAGAATCAACCGTATATTGGCCATGACCCATTATTCTGACTATTGTAGGTTTTCTGGAGGTTTCGATTCTAGTATTTTTCAAAGTTCCTGAAGTAGTCTGCCGTGATTTGTTACCCCTCGTAGTATTCTTTTTCAAGCTATGACTTTTACGCCTTGCCTTTGTCTTGGATGGTAAAGTTTTCTTCTTGCTCTTTCCTTTCAGTATCGATGCCTTCAACGCTCCGTGTTTATTTGCTGGCCGCTTGTTCTTTGCTCTGATTTTTTTTGTATTTCTTGTCCCCTTCATTGCTCTAGCCCTTGTGCTACTTATATCATTTAGAGTCCCCCTCTGACTTTAACTTTGCTAATTCTGGCTTGTGCTTCTCTCATGAGCTAGAGATTGGCAACAGTATTTTCGGACACTAAATGCCAAGTCTGCCCGTTTGCCACAGTGAAGCCGTATGAATTAACGGTAGTCAAATCTTCGCCTTTCATGCTCATCTGGTGGTCCATAGTCCTCCTTCTTCTTAAAATAGCCCCAGTATAGTAGAATTCCTCCACCAACCAGCATACCAATCACAAATTTTTCGTTAGTAATAGCAGAATTAGTAAAATTATCAAGAAAGAATCCCACCGTATATAGTTGGCTAAACAGAAGAAGGTCTCTTATAGTAATTATTCCTGCCATTACAATAAACAATATTCCCATGGCGGACATCCAATTCTTTCCGCGCCTATCGTCCCGCCATCTTCTATATGACACAGCTGCTCTTTCTTTGGCCTTGTATAAATTATTAGCACCACGTAATTGCTTACCTCTGCAATAAGAAAGGATGGTTAACTTCTACCCGCAAGTCAGTACACAAGCTTGATTCCTGGATTTTTTATCTTGTTCTTGCGTGATGCATTTAGAAGCATGGGCGTCAGAGCCTCTGCCTGATATGACATAGCTAGTGGCCCAAGATATATTGAACGCAGACCATTTATTTCGGAGATTAGGCTATTTACAGCTGAAACGCAACCCATATCATCACCACAGACAAAGGTATCGGCGTCCAAGCTAGATTTGATATCCTTTAGTTTAACTTCTGAAATAGAGTGAAATGCTGACACAATTCTGGACCTTGGACCGAGTCCTTCGGCAACCATCTCTGCCGCCGGCTTTTTTTCCTGTACCATTGGGATGTAGTCAAAACCTGCATCCGACTTGCCAAGTGGTACTATAGGAGAAACGACAATACATGTTGTGCTTATGTGACTACTAAGCCCCTTGCATGTATCGTCTATTGACTCATATGGAATCGATAGCACAACCACATCAGCGCCTTCTGCAAGGGAAAAATTATCATTGCCTGAAATACTGCCAATCATGCTGCTTCCATAAGATGATCTGGCAATCTTGATATAATTTTCGGCAGCAGCTTTTGCTTTTTGTGTGTCCCTTGAGCCTATAACCACATCATGTTTGAAGCACCATCTAAGTGCAAACCCTTCGCCCATTCCTCCAGTGCCTCCGACTATACCTATCCTCATGTTCTTCGCCAACGAGCGATTTAGATATTAAGTTATTCATTTCTGCTCAACTGCATACTATCGTACTATACTGTACCAAAATATCACAAGGGAAAAGGTGGTCAGGCTATAGTTTCAAAGAATGCATATTTGATAGTGTAGTACAGACCATAGATTCCAATTAATATTGCCCCTTATCATAATGAACCAGAAATTGCCATTAATAGCCCTTATGCGCCACGGCCAAGCAGACAACAATGTCACAAGGACACTTGTCGGCCGCCGTCTTGAGTCCCACTTGACCAAAGAAGGCAGAAAACAAGTCGCGGATGCTGCAAAGAGTCTAAAGGGCCTTCCAATAGACAAAATATATGCTAGCCCCGTAATTCGGGCAGTGGAAACTGCTAGTATTGTCTGTGAAGAGCTCGGAATGACTTTTGAAATTGAGGATAGGTTACAAGAAATTGAGCTTGGTAATCTAGCGGGCATGAACTATGAAGATGTCACCAAAAAACATGGAAATGTATTCTTGAAGTTTTACGGCGATGATCCGGAACTTGAAAAGTATGGTGTGGAAAGCTTTGCATCTGTAAAGAGAAGGGTAAAACAGTTGCTAGATGATGTTGTGGAAAGGCACAATGACAAGAATGTACTGATGGTCTCGCACCTTGATCCGATAAAGGCAGCTATATCGATTATCCTTGACCTTAAGCCGGATGCGCTTTACAATTGGCACGTTTACAATGCATCGATTACCGTATTGAAACACCAGAACAAGATTTACAGTTTGTCTGGAGTCAACGTAATGGCTATTCATCGCTATCATGCTGAGTAATTCAAAAAACTTAAATAACATATGGGCTTAGTTGTCGAAAGGCAGAATTATTATGGGATTGTCCTCAAACCTATTAGTAATAGGCTTGATAGCTGTTGCCGCAATTTCATTTGTAAATCAAAGTTTTGCTCAAAGTACTAGTACTCCGACCTATGCCCGAGTTGAAATATGGGCATTATTTTACAGGTTGATGGTCATTGCTTTTGTGGTAGGAGCTCTAGTTTTGGGAGTAATTGGTTATATTGTCTGGAGATTTAGAGAGTCACATCCAAAAAACAGGGTTCCTACTAGGGAACCTCTTGAAGGAGGTCACCACTGATGGGACATGCAATGCACGAATGGATCTATGTAGGCGTTGTCATAGCTCTTCTCTGTTATGTAGGGGCTGATGCTTGGAATATCGAAAAGAAGCTGGATATTAGCTCTGTTCCTGCAAACGCTCAGACAATAAAGGTTACAGGACAGCAATGGTTCTGGACGTTTGAACACGAAAACGGGACTAAAGAAGTTGGACAGCTTCACCTTGTAAAGGGCCAGCCGTATAAATTTGAAATTACTTCGCGTGATGTAATCCATTCATTCAACATGCCTGACTTTGCCATGATGACTGATGCTGTTCCTGGACGCGTAAACTCTTTCTGGATGATTCCTGACCAAAGCGGTCAGTACCTGATACAATGCAGAGAATACTGCGGCATGTTCCACTACAACATGAGAGCCAAGCTCTTTGTGGAGGAGCCGTCAGCTACCAATTCCACTACAACAGCCGCGGCATCCTGACTCTTGCTTTTTAGCCTTGTAGGGATTCTTGATTTACGAAAGGTAAGTTCGCCTCTTATGGCTGCAAGCCAGCAAGAAACCAGTCCAGACTGCTGACTATACTTCTTTTTGGATATCTTGCCGTGATTCTAACAGTACCTTTAGCTTTCGGCAGGTAGTTCATATAACTAGGAACCTGTCACTTCTGCTCATTCCTGTATATTAAACCAAGTCAGAATAACCCAACTAGCTATAATCAGTATTATCTATCCGTGCATATGTCTACACATAACCAATCTGTAGATACTTCAGCTTTTAAGCATATAACCGGAACATTGGAATCAATGACAAGGAGAAGCCATAGGGCCATTTTTCCTGACGGTGCATATTGGTAAAACATGCATGTAGATGGCTGTTGAGCCGTACAAGACATGCGGCAAAGAATTGATGGATTTGATCGAGTCTTTCTTGCAAAATATCAAAAATAAAAGTCCTCTGATCACAACTTGCCGTGCAAAATAGAGTACTGTGGTACCCAGTATATCTCGACTACATCGATAAAAAATGTCATGAATTTTTCCATGTCCCTTCCAGTATTGATATAGATACAAAAAATGGGCAGTTCAAGCTAACCGAACCATTTTAACAAAACCTATAGTTATCTAGCAGCCTGATCGCCGACGCCGGATAATTTATTTCAAAAACAAAATACTTTTATTGTATTACAATTATTTATGATACAAAAGGTGGATGGAGCTCATTGGTACTAGAAGTTAAGAGACCTCGTCCCATGTGGGAGATCCTTTTCTCGACACACCATACGGATGTCGGCCTTCTTTACCTGATCTTCTCTATTACTGCATTCATTATGGGTGGAGCGCTGGCAATGTCCATAAGGACCGAGCTATTCCTGCCAGGTCAGCAGCTTTTTGCAGACTCTAACACTTTTCACAGAGTATTTACAGTCCATGGTACAGATATGCTGTTCCTTTGGGTCATGCCGCTGGCTTCAGCCTTTGGGAACTATTTGATCCCCATCATGGTCAGGTACCAAGATATGGCTTGGCCTAAACTTAATGCAGTTGCATTCTGGATGGTTCCTGTGGGTGCCGCTCTAATCTGGATGGGCTGGGCTGATGTCACATGGAATGCATATCCTCCATATTCTATTATCCGGGCACCCGGGCCTGCAGCTGAAATGTGGATATTTGGCTTGAAGATACTTGGCATTTCTTCTGTTCTTGGCGGAGTTAACTTTGTTGTTACAATTCTCAAGATGAAGCATCCTGACCTGCCGCTGATGAAGACTCCTTTGTTTGTCTGGGCACAGCTAGTAACTTCATTGATGCTAATTGTATCGATGCCTACCTTTGCAGCATCGCTTATCATGCTTTACACCGATAGATTGGGAGTATCAGGCTTTTTCAATCCTGCAATGGGCGGAGATCCAATTGCATATCAACATTTGTTCTGGTTTACATTCCATCCTGAAGTCTATGTATTTCTGATTCCTGCTGTAGGTATGTTATATGAAATGATTCCAAAGTTCTCTAGGAAGCCAATATACAGCTATGCGTCAGGCGTCATTGCATTTGTCATGCTCGCAATAGTGGGATTTGCCTCATGGGCACATCACATGTATGCAACTGGCATGAATTTCTCAGAAAAGACCGTGTTTATGGTTGGTACGCTAGCTGCCGTGCCAGCGTCGGCCATGCATGTCTTCAACTGGCTCGCCACAATGTGGGGAGGAAGAGTCAAGTTTGCTGCACCGATGGCATTTACTATTGGAGGAATAATTCTATTCTTCGGCGCCGGAGCAGGCGGCATTGTCAACACTGCAATGCCTCTAGATTTCCTGACACATGATAGCTACTGGGTAGTAGGACACATGCACCTGTTCCTGATGGGGCTAATTACATTTGCCTTCATTGGCTTCATATACTACATGTTCCCCTTCATAACAGGCAGGACATACAGCGAAAAGGCAGCAATGGTCCAGTTCTGGATGATGTTTATCGGAGTTATCCTGATATTCTTCACCCAGCACTTGCTAGGCCTCTATGGTCAACCTAGGAGAACATTTGACTATGTGCCTGTGCCGCCATTGATAATGATGAACCAGATATCGACATTTGGCGCATGGATTACAGGCTCTGCAGCAGCACTGTTTGTTGCAAATCTTGTCTATAGCGTAGGATGGGGCAAGCCAGCAGACATGAAAGACCCATTCCACATAGGCGAACAGTATTACGACTATAGAAGGAAAGAACCACACCACTAGGAGAAGAAGCAGCTTGAGTACACATCATGATGACGAGGAGCCGATTTATAGAACTACGCCGAAGCGCTGGATGCAAGGTTTGTTGATCATTGGGATAACTCTTGCAATCGGTGCTGCCATATTTGTTCCGAACTTTGATAACATGTATGCAAACCCGCCTCCCGTAACTAGGCTGGCGCAGGCACAACAGAGCCAGCAGCCACCTGCGCAACCAGCAGCGGCAGGTACAACGCAAATTATAATTCATTCCGGCGCAGCAGTCAAGGGAAACCCAAACTTCGACCCAAACGACGCCCAAGTTCCTCTTGGAAACAAAATTGTATGGGTTAACCAAGACAATGTTCCACACACTGCTACATCGGGCACAGGCTCTTCAGACCCAAACTCAGGCAAGGTATTTGATACTACGATAATCAATCCCGGTGAGAGTTCAAAGCCAGTAGATACAAAGGACATGAAAGTAGGAGATACAATTGCTTACTATTGCCAGATTCATCCGTACATGACCGGAAAGATAACAATAACAGCTGCCGCATCTGGTGGAGCAGCATCTGGGCCAGCTCTGACTATACTGTCAGGCGCAGCAGTCAAAGGTAACCCCAATTTCCAGCCCGATGAGTTAACTGCAAAGAAAGGCGACACAATTCAAGTCACAAACCAAGACAATGTTCCACACACAGTGACTTCAGGCACAGGCTCTTCAGATCCCGATTCTGGCAAGTACTTTGACACAAAGATTATTGATCCAAGTGGGTCAGCTTCAATAGACACATCAAATATGCCATCCGGCAGTTATCCATTCTACTGCCAGATTCATCCGTACATGACCGGAAAGATAACAATAACATAAGGACATTACATGACGAAGCAGCCTGAATAACAAACATGATACTCAGATACCTCTCATTTGCTACTCTCTGCATACTTTTTGCACTCATCTTCATCGGAGGATATGTAAGCGCAGCCGGCCTTGGTCTGTCATGCCCGGAATGGCCGCTATGCCCCACGGGAGTCGTGCCACAACAAGATTTTGTGATTGAATATACACACAGAGGAGTCGCAATGACCACTGCAATGCTTGTCTTGGCAACCATGGCATTTACTCTAAAATCAAGGGTAGCTCCAAGGGGAATGAAGATAGCTTCAGTAATTGCCGCCGGGTCTGCAATTGGCCAAGTGACTCTGGGCGCGATAGTAATAGTGGAGCGCCTTCACGCAGTACTTGTCACAGCGCACCTGGGCCTAGGACTGATTCTGTTCTCCATGATGATTATGACTGTAATGTATGCTTTCAGGCTGCCAAAAACAAATCGTGAGCAGGTTGCAGGAAGCAAAGCTACCGTAAGCTAGTATAGTGATAGAATATATCAAAATGATGTAACGGTTGCTCTGATTAGCTCAATCGTATCGGTTAAACATCTGTTACTTACCAGCAAATAGATTGATTTATACGGGAAATTTGGAATAGAATACTAGCTGGAGCGTTAAAATGTCTAGAAGGATTTTGGGGCGTTTCCTCGTTCTGTCTTTATTTTCTGTTCTACTTTTTGCCGCAGGCCTCTTGGCACAGGCCCACAAGTCCTATGCTCATTTCAGCCACTCCCCGCATTATAACGGCGGAGGAGTTGGTGTCGGACCCTATTATTTTTATGAAGCCCTGAACCCAGAGTTTGCTTCCCCTGGAAGTCCTACCGGTATTGAATTTAGCGTTCAAGATACTGCAGGCAACGATGTCCATAACATCAAAACAATGGTCGAGATATACGATGGCGCAACAGGCGAGCGCCTGCATGCGTTTCCTTGGACTCTAAACGATGTGGGAGATTTTGAGTTATTTTATACATTCCCTCATGAAGGCAACTACCAGATTGTGCTCAGCACTGCAGCGCCGGACAGCCCGAACACCGGGACAGACCCGCCTAGGAATATACTAAGCAGCAACCTAAATTGCAACTGTGAAAGAGGAGTCTTTAACGTATCAGTAACAAAATCTTTTGGCAGTATTTTCTATTCAACATTTTTCAGCGGTGCATTTGGCATAATAGCTGCAATAGGGGTAATTGCATTTCAAGTATACCGGGCTAGAAACAGAATGGCCCGTTCAAACAGAAACATCGGGTTTATCGACAGAAGACAGCTCTTGCAATATGCTGTAATGTTTTCTGCAATCGCGGCTGGTGTAGTGCACCTTACTGTCTACGCAGACCACAGTACTTTGAACGTTGACTATAGCATTTTTCTGCTTGTTGCAGCAGTTGCCCAGGCAGCATACGGAATCTCGTATGCGATATTTACTCTATCGACTGATGCCAATTATGTCAAAGACAGTATAGAATCAACTAAGGACAGACATCGGAAATTCATGACGGTAAATCTTTTCGGGCTCTTCGGCACAGGTGTGCTTATTGGTCTGTATATCTATGTGGTTATTTTTCCTCCTCCGCTCTCCCCCATAAACCAGCCAGAAGACGTTGATTTGAGCGGCGTTTTGGATAAATCAATCGAAGGGTTTACTTTTGTAGGGATTGTCTTTCTGATAATCTGGGAAAGAAGGGAAATGCGGACAAGACTTGTCCGTTCGGATAGCAAGCTATAGTCTGCTGTGCTAGGGCCGTACTCCTGCAATGAGTTATGTTGGTTGCGTCATAGGCGCCAGAAAAGCATTAAAGCCCCCAAGTGAGATACGCAGTTTATGTGGAAAGTACTGATGCCGAGGAAGATAGCCTTTGGCGAAAATGCGGCACGAGAATTTGACTACCCAAGAAATGCTCTGGTCATAACCACTACCACTCCAGATATTTATAACAAGTGGCTTGATTACATGGGAATCAAAAATTATGAGGTATATGACAAGGTCACGCCGGATCCTGCCATTGAAACAATCGAGGCTATAAGCAAACAATACGAAGGAAAAAACATTTCAGCCTACATTGGCCTTGGAGGAGGAAGCTCGATGGATGTGTGCAAATACCTTGGCAAGATGACAGGAATTCCAAAGATTCTGATACCTACTACATTTGGCACGGGAGCCGAGATGACAACATATGCCGTTATAAGCTTCAACCACAAGAAAAAACTCTTGCAAGATGAGGCTTTTCTGGCAGATGCTGCCATAGTGGATCCGTACTTTTTGCCGGGCACCCCATTTAATATCATGAGAAACTCTGCATGTGATGCGGCAGCGCAGGCATCAGAAGCATACGATAGCAAGCTTGCAAATCCCTTTACCCGCTTTTTCTGCAAGGAAGCATTTGATATCCTTGAAGATGCTATAATAAATGACAAGCCTAACCTTCTGCCCTATGGTGCGATGCTCTCCGGCATAGGATTTGGTAATGCATCGACTACACTCGGTCACGCCCTTTCATATGTATTCTCAAACGAAGGTGTGCCACACGGATATGCACTTTCATCATGCACCACTGTCGCGCACAAGTTCAACAAGTCTATCTACTATGAGCGATTCAAGAGGATCGCACAGAAGCTAAAGTTTGAGCCTCTAAAGCTAAAGCAACCACTCGATGCGGCAGCAGATGTCATAATGCCAGACAGGGGGCATCTTGACAATAACCCAATTCCAGTTACAAAACAGGACATTGTAGATTGCCTGAGGGAGATAGTAGAAACAAACCCTCTAGCCTGAGCTGGCTTGGCCGCTGACGTAATTGTCAACAACTTGGCTTCATACAAGCCGCCAAGAAACCTTTAAATTCAGTTTGGCGATGTCAATCTTAGGATGACTGTCATAAACAAGAGTATAGAGATAAACGCTCCTGTGAATGAAGTGTTCACCTATTTTGCAAGGCCCGAACACATGGCCGATCAGTTTCCAGAAAATATGGGTCTGAACGTTATTCCGATAGAAGTAAAGAATGGGTTTGGAGTCGGGACAATTTTCAGAATCAGTGGAGATTTTGATGGTAAAAGATTGGAGTGGGATTGCGAAACAATAGAGTATATTCCACATCGCAAGATTGTTGCCAAAATGATCGAGGGGCCATTCAAGCACTGGCAGATCACAGTAGAATTTGAGGAGATTAGCGAGAAAAAGAGCAAGACAAGCATGACAGTTGAATATGATATGCCGATGGGCCCACTTGGCGGCTTGATGGACAAAGTAAAGCTGAAAAAGATTGCAGAAAGGGGGATGGAAAATGGCCTATACAGGGTCAAGGCACTCTTGGAAGGCACAGGGTCTATACCCGTATATATTACGCTGGATGCATACCGGCATATACTAAAAGAAAAGGAAAGGCTTAACTGCTCTACCTCTGAAGCTATTATAAAGATAATAAAAGAGCAACAGGCTGCAGAGGCAAAGGTTAGGCAATAGCCTATTTCTTTTTCTCGTTTCGTTTAAATATCTCTGCTTTACGGAGATTTTCAAGGGTTCGTAGCTCAGCCAGGTAGAGCGTCTGGCTCTTAACCAGTCAGAAGTTAAGTTTTTCTGGGTTATAATGTCGTGGGTCCGAATCCCACCGAACCCGCATCTAAACAAGTGCGGAATCCTTATTTACTGCCGCTTGTTTTCATGTATTGAAGGCCCTTGGTTCACTATGACTATAAAAAGCTCCTAGAAGCTGACGATAAATTCAGACGATGGTATGAAAATAACAGGCGATCTAGTCCTTCCGCCGCAGACGGCAGGCTGCGGCGCATAGGGCTGATATGCAGAACTTTCAATCTGACACCGAAGCAGATAGCTGAAAAGGATGTCGATGAAGGAGCGGATTTCATAATGGATGTTGTCGCTACTTTTGAAAAACAAGGGGCAAAGAGTGACTATATAAAAAACTATGTCGAAGCCCTGAAAAACTGGTTTAGCTTTAACAAAAAGGAAATCACACAAAAGATAAGATTGCCAAGGGATAACGCTGTCAAAGTAACAAAGGTATCAGAAGAACAAAGCCCAGTACCAGAAGAGGTTAAAAAAGTCCTTGATGTGGCTGACCAGAAGCAAAAGGTAGAGATCGCCTTAATTGCCTTCTCTGGCTTAAGGCCCGAATCGCTTGGAAATCATACAGGCAATGACGGATTAAAGTTGTCAGATTTCCCAGAGCTCAAAATTGACGAACAGAAAAAGATAGTCGAGGTTACAAAAATACCAATGATGATAAAAGTCAGACAGAACCTTTCAAAGGCTGGACACCAATATTTTTCATTCCTCAACGCTCAAGGGTGCGACTATCTAAAGCAATACTTGGAATTTAGGCTCAGAGATGGGGAGGAATTAAACGCCAATTCCCCTGTAGTCACCAGTTTGAAGACTAGAAATTTCAAACACATAACTACGACAAAGATTTCTGACAGTATTAGAAAAGCCATCCGCAAGGCTGGCTTTGACTGGAGGCCGTACGCCTTTCGAGTCTATTTTGCTTCACGGTTGATGTCAGCGGAATCTGATGGATTCCTCTTAAGGGACTGGAGGGTCTTTATGATGGGACATAAAGGCGATATCGAACACGTCTATACACTAAACAAAAAGCTCCCTCAAGAAACAATTGAAAAGATGCGTCAATCATACGAAAAGGCTGCAGAGAAACATCTAAGCACTGTAATACAAACAAGCATGACTACAGATAAAGTACTGGCTACATTCAATTATCAATTCCTTAAACTTGGTGGATATTCTGATCAAGAAATCGAAAAGTTTGGCGATCTTTCTACATTGACCCCAGAACAGCTAAAAGAATTGTTGCAGGACAAGTCAAAACAAGGTCTTGGCCTCAGAGAGAACAGCCAAAAGATAGTGTCTATGGCAGAGCTTAGATCTCATATAATACAAGGCTGGGAGTATGTAAGGGATTTGCCACCTGATGAAGCAATAATCAAGCTACCTTCAATGTGAGGCTGATCATGTATCATGTATCTGGCATACGTTGACGAATCAGGCACTCCTCCGTTAAAGGATACGAGAGCTCCTAATTACATCCTCTCATGTTTAGTTGTCTGTGAACAGGATTGGCATACCATCAATGATGGTGTAGAAGCTATCAAAGTGAAACATTTTGGAAAAGGCTCTAATTTGGAAATCCATTCAAGGGAAATCTATAGACGAAAGAATCAGTTTTCCCGTCTTCAGCCTAAACAGAATCTGTCTATCCTCGGAGATGTCTACAGTCTATTAGCATCGTCTAATCTTACATTGATTTCAGTTGTAATTGATAAACAGAAATTCTATAATAAACATGCAAATGATGACGCTCAGTTCTGGGCATGGAAATTATTGCTTGAACGGATTCACATTTGCATCGGGCGTTATAATAAACAGACTGGAATAGATGAGTATGGCTTGATAATTATGGATGAGAGTGTGCGAGCTAAAGATGAGGAAATAAGAAAATACATGCTTTACTTAAGGCGACATGGAACAGGATATCAAAATATATCAAGAATAATAGAAGACCCGATCTTTAGTCCATCACATTGGAGAAATCTAATCCAGTTAGCAGATGCTCTTGCCTATTGTTGTGCGGGCTACGAAAGGAAGATTCCATTCTTTCAACAGCAATTCCTTACCATCCAGAACAAATTTGACAAAGACTCTTGGGGCAATGTACAGAATTATGGTTACAAGAAATATCCTTGAAAAGTATCAGTGGGAATGTGGCTGATATTACACCAACTCACATTCCCTGATTCGGCTGGCAGAGCCAACCTACTGATATTGCTATGAGCATTCTAGCATTAAAACCTTATTCTCGGTTAGGTAAGGTGAGCTCTTTTTCACTCTCAATGAGCTCCAAGCTCACAACTATAAGCTAAAGCTAAGTGCCTGCTAGATAACTGCATGCTAAGGCAAGACTCAAAGATTTGACACCAAAAAGGTCAAGTCTGCAATTCTTCTCTACTTTGGGTTGCTGATACCCATCAGCTCGTTCCATGAGTTTGGACACTATCTAGTATGTCAACAGGCAGGACACCAAGGTATCATAGGCTTCTCAATTCGGGGTATGTGGACTGGTTGCACTCCTGACCTGAACACTATGGCGTTCAATATAATGGGGCCGCTGTTTGGTACTGCCATCTCTGGAGCTTTGACAGTTGCAGGATTTGCGATAAAGGGTAGGCATCCAGTGTTAAGTATCGGGCTGATAGTAACTGGCCTAGCCTCACTGGTCGACCAAGTGACTAAAATCTACCTTGAGGGGTTCCTGACAAATCTGTATGTAGGCTCTACACTTGATTGGCTTGTCAGTGTGATACAGGTAGGATCACTTGCTGTACTCATCATGCTATTCTGTAACACCAATAAGAAATTGGAAATCACTCATTCATGAAGCTGTACCTTTCAGATATGTGGGCAAGTAGCCATTTACTATGAATCCGATTATAGTTATAATAATGGGAAGTATTAGCCAGAACCTTGTTTTATTGGTAAATGATTTGGTCATCAGCCCAGCAATTGTTACAGAGGCAGTGAAAACACCAGCATAAAGGGTGCTAAGATGAGGATAAATGACATCTAAAATTGGGTTTGGTGAAAGAAGAATTGGTTTCAAGCCGACATACAAAAAGATTAATGAAGCGGCAATCAAGGAAGATACCATCGTAGTATAGAACAGCCTTTCGCTTCTCTCGGGAATTATCTCATAATGCATTTCAAAGTTTATCTTATTTCTTGTCGGTGGAAATCTAATCGATGCAATTCTACTATCCTCATCCTTGTAATATCCATCCTCTTTTTTCAAAGGCGACTCTATTTCGCACATCTGCATCGCACCATTCTGTTCTAATATTTTTTGAGTTTTTGTTTCCTTCAATACATCAATCTTTAACTCCGAGCCTTCAGGAACTGAGATTGAAATGAAAATATCGTGTTGTTGTTGGTCGTAGTCCTTATTGAAATCGTTGGGAAAAGTGGGAACACTGAAAAGATGCTTTTGACGCACGAAGAAGTATTGCCAAGCATTTGGAGCAAAACTTTTAACATAATTTTTCTTAACTGCCTTTAGATTCCTATTGTCTTCGTATGATAGTTTTATCAGCCTTACTTCATCAGCCTGAATTGCCTTGTCAGATGGTAAAGTTATCCAAATCACAAATAACTCATGTTTCTTCATTCTGTCAAGTATATCTTCAAGTTCTTGTTTTTGATCTGCGGAGAAATCGGCAAAGTCTCTTATTGCTTGCTTCGTAAAATCATTTGTATAATACGTTAGCTCGTTGCCGCATTCATCCAAAACTTTCAAATTCGGCATAAAATTCCTTTTGAAAACGAAAATGCTTCGAACTTCGCTGTCAGTTGGATTAAGCAAAGTTATCTCATCAACTATTTCTCTTTGATATGGGGAAAGATGGCTAATGAGTATTCTCTCTCGAATGATCTTCAAAGAATCAAATGGAAGACTCAACAGTAAACATTGTTCTGAAGGAACGTTATGATTTAAATACTATTTCTTCGTATGGCTTAACAATGTCCGCACGGAACGACTCTAGTTTGCTAGATACTTTGAAAAGTAAGTCCATAAACGAAAGAATAGAATTTTGGAGGAAATTGATGGGTTGCAAAGATGCTGTAAGCATCAGCAAATATGTCGTTAAATTAGCTCCAATTACAACTGATCCATCCTTCATTTCTGAAGAAAAAGAAGGAAAATAGGCCTATCAAAATTTAAGTTGCATCTATTTTGTTCCTTTGTTAGGTTCTTCATTTACAAAATAGTAGTCTCAAAGTTTAGTTGAAACTTCATTTACTCGATTAATTCTTGAGACCTTACGAATTTTTTTTCATTTTCTAAAAGGTCATGAATTGAAGAGTTAAGGAATTGTTCCGTATATTTTAGGTAATCTAAGTATCTTCTCCTATTCGGAATTTGCATTTCTCTATATGCTCTCATTGCTGCCAATAGCTCAGTCAGATGAATTTGAATTTCTTCTAACTTATTGGAGTTTCTCCAATCTCCATTATCATCAAACAAGTCCAATCTAATGAAGACGCTGTTAATTCGTTTGAAAAATAAGGTACGTCCTATTACATTTGGAATCAGTTTTGCATATTCTCTATTGCTTTCTTCATTCTTGATTATCGATCTCTCAATAACTGGAATGTCGCAAAAGTTCTCCGCATACAATCGACCTTTGGGTGTCAGAGCCAACCACCTTGGAGCATTCTGCTTAGCTTCCTCCTTTTTCGCATCCAAGAGACCTTTCTTCAATAAAGCATCAATGCTATACCACACAGTTTTTCTGTCCTTTCCAAGCGTCTTGTAAATATCGCTAAGCAAAGTCTTTTCCTTCAGATTATAGAGATATCTAAGAATATCCTTCTGTAAAGGATAAAGGGGCTCTATTGCATGGCGTGGGTCGCTTAGGATAGAGTTTACCACACAAGTATGTAGCAATGCATCTATATAAATAGTTACAAGGCACTATCACTGTGGTAGTGGACTAGGAATAATATATAAACGTGTATACCGATAAGATTATGATGTCAGAGGGTACTAATACTGCCAAAGCCAGTACCAAAACCAATGGTACCCGCTCTGACATACTTATACTCGGAACAAGAGATATTCTTGACTACGCTGTCAACATATGGTTTGATCAGAAATCCCCCATAACTGTGATAATGCTACAAAAGAAATTTGGCCAACCATTGCATAAGTGCAAAAAGGCACTACATAAGCTGGTAAAAAAGGGGTTGCTCTTTACGCCAATAAATACCAGACATCGGCCCCAGTGGTATTTTCCTTCCGATTTTGCATCAGAGGTGTACAATGCTCTTGCAGAGGAAAAGAGAAGGGATACTCAACAACCTATAGGGGTTACGGGTTTGCAACAAACGGGTACAGTAACAGAGCAACTAAAGTATGAGCGTGCTTTGAACATTTTAGAGGAAAATTTCATCGATCTTCTCGCAGGAAGACCACTGGAAATCCACAACTTGCACTTCGTGATCGATATTCCTCCTTCCTACTATGATGAGCTTGAAATACAGCCAAAAAGCATGAAAAATAAAGGCAAAATTCACAGGGAGATAATCGGACAAGCTATCGTTGCATACACATTTTATCCGAGCGGGACGGTATACATTACGATAGAAAACAGCAAGTCGCCTTTTCTATTTCGGACAGAACAGGATCACACTCGACTATTTGCATTTTTAGGCGGAGTAAGAACGGTCTTGGGTAGGATAATTAATGACCGAAGGGAAAGGGCAATTCCACAGCTGGATTTATGGTATTGGACACGTGCGGACAAGAATATTGATGTCCCGATTGATCACAGCTGGCAATTCACGTCATATGCATTTCAAGTTAAGCATCTTGATTTTGTCTTAAATGTCTACATCAAAGAAATGGGCAAGGACACGGTCAAGCGTTTCGAAAACTTTCATGCATTCAAACAAAAGCAGCTTCTTCAAGTTAAAGATTTGCTAAATCCAGAATCACGACTTGATAGGTTAGAGAACAAGATCGATAGATTGACGCTTATGTTTATTCCTTCTAATACAATTCCCTCAAGCCAATTGTTGAACAGCAATCATCCGCTAAGTGGAGGGATATTTTGATCAAATGACTATTCAACAGGTCATCTGCGATGCTTGCGGCCATGTCTTTAACATAATTATCAAACGCAATAAAAAGGGTGCTGGCTATGCTCTGGATTGGGATATATTGAAACCGTATGATTTAGAATTTCTTTCTTGGTGGTTGTCTAATTATCCATATCAGCAACTATCTAAGGATGAACTTAGGGAGAAATATCATAATGCCACGGTCGCATCATTACCCGCTAGGATATCTGAATGCTATGCATTTGATTTATTGATCAGACATAAGACAAAGCTTCGATATCCAAAAGTGAGGTATTCGCTAAATTTATCTAAAGTAATCAAGGTTTTGAATGCAGGCGGCAGACTAGATGCTTTGAAAGATTGAAAATTGGATTTTGTCTGAACTGCTAAAATAACCATCCTAGAGTTAGCTAAATCCTTCCCGACCTTTCAAATAGTAATCCTAATAGCTATCTAGGGCTCTGGATTACTTATGTCAAAAGAACAGCTGCATGCACTAGCACAATACTACGATCTCGATGAAGTAGAAGCAATTGAATTGTTAGACCTTGATGTTCTCGATGTCGATGCAGAATGAAATTCCAGATTCCTTCTATAATTAGTATGAACCATGTCAATCCTGAAGCCTACTAAATTATTTGATAGACTGCAATGCAGATCATGTGGAACCAAAGTTATTCCTCGCAGAATCTGCTTGGATTGTAACGAGGTTAGCTCTGTTTGGTGCGAAAATTGCTTCTCTATTGAAGAATATCTTCATGTAGGGCATAACGAATTAAATCTATTTTAATAGCATAGATTAGTTTTATCCAGAATGGAATTTACTTTCAGTCTCCCGTTTCATCTATTACTACCAGATGGGAATTATGAGGTAAAGACTGAGAATGGTGAAATTCTTGCCCTTAAACTTCAGAAAACAATTCCCAAAACATACGATGAGAGAATTGGTTTGCGAGGATTGATGGAATCTGACTTGAAAAATATATGGAAAATTAAAGTTATGCTGTTAGAAGATAACATAAATGGAAACAGGATAAATGAAATTGCGGTTCAGGACATACCAAAGATTAAAGAATATTGTGTTGTAAGAGTATTCGTCAAGCAAGACGGTACTGAATTTGATACATCCGATAATATTTTACTCAATGCAGAAATTCCAAACGATCGACTTGGAAGATTTAGGTATACAAAGGTAACATTGACTTCAGATACTGGTAACAATATTATTGAAAGAGCATTTGCCGCAATTAACAAACTAATAGATTGTTATCGTCTGGCATCTGGAGAATATTGGATACATCGGATCAAGAAATCTGATTTGGCTGTTTTTCAAGCAAATGCTGGTACTAATAGTCCACATCCAACAATAAAATTTCAGGCAGACCTTCATGGGGAAGACCTAACTAGATTCAAGACCTCTTTGTTGAGAGATAGCCCACAAGATACATTCTATAATTTATTTATGGATGCACAGAGTGCCCTGGAAGAAGAGAATTATCCATTGGCAGTAATTTACTCAGTTACTTCAATAGAATCGATTACCAAGCTTTTCTTGAATGTAACTGCTTCCAGATACGAATTATCTAAAAATAGTATAGATAGGCTTTTGCAAATGCATCTATCTGAATTATTTACAGTTGTGCTTAGATTAATCCTTACTCCAAGTGATTTGCCTGATACAATTATCACTGAGGTAAGCAAAACAAATACTCTAAGAAATAAGATTATACACGAAGCAAAATTCAATGTCAGCAGGACTGAAGCTCAGCAGGCTGTAAATAGCGCATCAAGATTAATTGGAATCTTATTACCCAAGATTATCGATTTGCTCAATACAGCCCAAAACGACAACTCGAATAGTTAAACAGTTAAAGCTTTGTCAAGCCCTAGACTACATGTGACAAAGGAAAAAAAGTTTGGTGTGGAATATTACAATGTTGGTATCGACAAGTGGATTGAAAGTGACAAGAAATTTACTACAGAAAGTCAAGCTGAAAGGCACATCGAAAGTCTCTTAAAGCATGGTTATTCACCAAACCTGACAAGGCTCAAAAAATTGTAAAAAGGGCAAACACAATATGTCAAGCCCCGTTAGTGTTCAGCAGGCAGCTGCTGCAAAACAAGCATCTACCAACAATAACAACAATCAGCCATCAGCAGCCCAGCAGGCGACACAGAACCAGTCAAATTATGATTATGTCAGCTCTCACATCGATTCATTTGCCAGAGACTTGCGGGCTGCTCAGGCTCAGGGTATCAACATAGACAAAATGACAGGAAACCAATTAGTAGACACTGCCAGACAAGTTGAAGGTGGCAGCCTGACAGTCACGAAAGACACTCCAGTTATTGCAAATACTCCAGCCGCTTCAGCACAATCGCAACTGCAAGCAAGCGCAAACAAGGCAAACTATGATGCAGTAAGCAAAAGGCTAGACGGCCTGTACAATCCAAAAAGTGACTTTGCATTATTCCAGCAGGCAGCTACTGAAGCCAAGGCCAAAGGCGAGACGCTCAACTCGCTACAGGTTACAAGAGACTATAACACAGGTGATGTCACAAGCATATCTGGTATAGTATCAAAATCGGATTATCCTACAGTTAGTTTCGTTCCTCAAAAGACACTCACTCTACCTAACTTGGATGCTGCAGGTAGGGGTTCATTGCCAGACTTTCAGACAGGCGTTAGAAACTATGATACTGACAAATACAATAAAGCAGTTGGCAAAGTAAACGACCTTGTAGATTCCCTAAACTCGATAGGAACATTTGCAACAAAAAATACAACTACTAGACTCACACCAGAAGACGTACACTATCTCAAGGAATTTGGCTTTGTTGGCTTGCAGGACAAGCAGGGAAATGTTATCGCAAGGCCAGAAGAGATAAACGCTTACGCTGATACGGCTTATGGAAAAAGAGCTCCTGACTTTGGCATTGCCACTCCAGTCAGGGGACAGCCTCTAGTCTCACAGCAGGTAGGCCCAAGAGATGTAATCATAACAAAAGCAGTTGAGCTTAAATCAAGCGATAGTTCATTCCCATATGGCTATACTCGTAGACCTCAGCAACCTGCATCTGCTGATACATCACTAGCAGGCTCAGCGCCAAAGCCAACTGGAAATCATCTGCTTGACATCTATGCAGGAATCAAAGGCCCAGTGGATAACTTGTTCAATAGTCTTCTTTTAGGAACTGAAGGGATAGGTTACGGATTTCATGGTATAAGCAAGTTCATACAGGGACAGAAAGTTTCTGGTTCTGTTCTGCAAAGTATTAGCACAAAAGGTAGTGCTGTGAAAGGTAATGCGGATATTGAAAGCAGTCTAACAAGTACTGGAATCCTTGCAGCGAGCCAGCTAGCAACAACAGGCAAAGTTAACGTATCAGACGAGGTTAGTCAGGCAGGTCAAAACATACTCAAGAATCCACTTTATGCAGCTGGTAATCTTGTATTCTCCGCTGCCTCGTGGCTGTCTCCGAGCGCATCAATGAAGGTGTTTGAAATTGTAAAAGGCATCAACACTGAGCAAAGATTGAACAAGATTTTTGAAGCTATGCCAGAGGTAATGGTAGAAAAGAATACTCAGGTTGGAAAGCCTCTTATCAACTTCGGAACCGAGTCCTCGAATAATCCCTTTAGCGTTGGCAACCTTGCAAAAGTGGAAGGAAAACAAGGAGTAGAGCTATTCTATAGAGATGTAAAGCCAGCCAACCTATTGGGCCCGCCGCAAAAAGCAAGTGCATATGCAGAGTCTGAAGCTTTGAATCTCCGAGAAGGATTTTTGGCAGGAGAATACAGCCCAAGAGAGGGCATGATTGCAACTGATAAAACTTTTGAATGGAAAGTCCCACAAATCAAAACAATAGCTCAATCTCAAAAATTTACATTAGATGAGCTCTCTGAAGGAATGAAAAGCGGCCCTCTTGTACGCAACTTAATGACTGGAAGCGACATATCCAGAATAGGATTAGATGTTAACGCTTCAAAACTAAACGAGGGTATCCAATTTGCAAAGAGTGACATTCCTTCAAGAGCTGCTTCCGATATAGGTGCTGCAAGTGAAAACGTAAACAAAGGGATCACTCAGGCTTTGAATGAATCCAAGCAAATATCAAAAGAATCAATCATTGAGAAAGGACTAATTGAAAAGGAGCAAAGCCCTTCCGCTCTTGCTGAAAGCTATGGAATAAATGCAGCTATGAGCCTAGATAGCTCAGGTTTAGGGGGTAAATCAGGCGCAGGACAAATCAACAATCAAGGCAGCGTAGAATATACTATGGTAAGGTATCCGCCAAGCACGCATGAATCAAGCAGGGTCTTCATATCGCAGGCCCATGAGCTAAAACCTATTCAAGAAAGTATACCTGACCTGGATTCAAGGAATATCGAGAAGCTCAGTTATAGCGATATTATGAAAGAAATGTTTGACCAAAAGATTGGTGAATCTCCGTCTCTGAAGGATATGTACAATTTGGACTTTGAGACTATTTCGGGCATAAGGACAGAACAGACATCAAAACAAACTGCTTTACAGACTTCAATATATGATATACCTTCTCCGTCCTTGCCTGACAATGCAAAGACCCGCAAGCCATTATTCCCACATCCAGTTTTCCCGAGAGCCGATTACTTTAGGCTTGATGGTATCATGGAAGATAAGGGCATTAAAAGAGGATTAAAAATCTGGAAACTTGCAAGCATCGAATACCTGATTGGTGGAAAAGGCAAAAAGATGGAGCTTTGACCACAAAAGCTATAGCTAACTAATCGTTTCTTCTTTCGTGGGAAAAGCCTTCAAGATCATAGGAATAGCAGTTCTATCCAGCATAGCAGGCTTACTCGTCCTTGGACAGCTTGAATACATCGGCGTGATCAAAAAGCCTACTGATTTGAGCTCAAATTCTGTTAGCAGCAATGCTGTCAATGCATCATCTAAACCTAGTTTTGATACTGCTTTACTATCTCAAATGGTCTTTAATATGACAAATCAAGAGCGAATACACGCAGGGCTAAAACCTGTACAGTGGGATAATTCTTTAGCACAATTAGCAATACAGCATACTCAAGATATGCTTGATCGAAATTACTATGATCATAATACTCCAGAAGGCAAGACGCCAAATGATAGAGCTATCGCAGCAGGTTACAAGTGCGGGAATCCTCAGTACGGCGGAGTAGCAGAAAACTTGAATGAAGCAGGCCCAGCATATGGGGATACTTCAGCAGAGTCTGCAGCTTACGGAGTTATGCAGAGCTGGATGAATAGCCCAGGACATAGAGAAAACATCCTTGCTGCTACACATCAAAAACTAGGTGTTGGTACATCTATGAATGATAATGGTACAGCGCTAATTGCCGAAGAGTTTTGCTAATATTGAGAAATCGATATATCATAAATAGTGTATCTTAATGTCTATGAACCTTAGCAGAAACGATGAATTTGCAAACTCACTTAGGAATATGCTTGAACCTGATGATTCAGATGACGGTATGGATGAAGTGGCAGAATTTCTAAAGATTATTCTTCCACTAATTCCGCCACCAAAGCTGAAGAAAATAAGCCAAGTACGAAAGAAAAAGACTAGATTGAATATTCAACCAATGATGGACAACAGACCGATAGTATTCTGACTTAAATCCTACATTGAATAAAATCCTTTAAGGATATTATCCCAACTGTCTGCAGAATTGCTTTTCATTGAAGATTTTGATCCCATACTCAGAAACTCAGAAGGCGAAATGCCAGCTTGACTTTTGGTTCTGCCAAGCGACATATTGAGATATTGATCCATGTCAATTGAATGGGCTGGAACTTTTGAGCTTGACACGCCGCCACCTCCAAGAGTAAAGTTCAGGAAGTCTTCAGGGGTACCTTTAATCGAGCCAGATGGTTCATCATCACTCATTCTTTTCAATCCTGCCCACTCTAGTACATCTACATTGGAAAAAGTCATCAAACCACGCTTTTCAGGCTCAGTTCTCTGTTCGTACCTTTCATGGTCATAGTTTTCCCTGTTGCTTCTGTACTTGGCTATATCATGTTCTGCCCTTGCTATTTCCCGTTCTTTCTTCAGCCTTTGGAGCTTTGTATCAAGTTCGTCATCCGAAAGCCGCCCTGTTGCTTCACGAGCTTTGTAAGTTACATGCTCTTTGATGTCTTCACCTGTAGATTTAGCACTTTCTCTGATTCTGTTACCGACATTACCGAATTTCTCCTTAATGTCTTCAAAACGACTTGGTTTATCCTCTTGATGCTGCGAAGGTTGTTTCACATTAGTAGTATTTTCTGACTGCTTACCTTTCTCCTTTTCATATCGCTTTAGAAACGCTGTTTTCTTTTCGTCATCATGGGCCCTTTCTCTGCGTATATATTCGTCTTTGCTAATGTCAGGCATCTATCTTCTATTGGCACTGGAAAGCTTTCAAGCTTTCGCTATGCACGCACTATGAATATTGCGCCTTTCGCCATCGAGAAAAATAATTCTGAATCTATCTAACTTGCTTACTCTTGTCTTGCACTTAGGACAATATTTGTTAGCCAAAACACGTTGTTTGAAGCGAGTCTTTACAATTATTGCCTTCCTTGCTTCTCGCTCCTTAGCCTTCAATTGGGAATCAGTATTCTTTGGATACTCGATCACCTTGAAAGTATCTTTATGTCTAGAAACATGGTAAGTCCCAACAAGCCTATCGAGCCTTTTTTTCAAGCAGTAGATGTGAAATCCATTTGCTTTGGCAAGATCTTGTATCTGTTTAGCACTTGCCTGCCCACCTAATTCAATGATCAAATTCAGAATTTTTTGTTGATTGATTAGTGGAGATGGTATTGGTCTTTGAGTTGTAGATTTAAGTGCGTGTCTCCTTCTATTTCTGAGACATTTATTACAGCATGGGCAGCGGAGCGATTCAACGTTCAGATAGATGCAGCAGCTGGTACACCACTTTTGACCTACAGAGTATCGTCCACCAGACGCAGGTCTTGACGCCTTATACTGCAGACAAACCCCTGAACAGCCAATTATCTGCTGTCCCATTCAGTGTTTGTTTATTATTTTTAGTCTAGCTATATCCTTTGCTAAGATATGTTTTTCAGAAGGAACCTGACAGAACCACGCTTACCAAGTCTTGCGGGCTCATGCTGCCATAGTGATCGATGAATGTCTGGAAGTTAGTCCAGCCCATCTGCTGAATAATGTACGCTCCTTTTGGCCCTAAGCGACTTAACCATATCTGTACGCCTATATGACGCAGACAGTAGTTTGCATCGTCATACCATACAGATTCTCTCTTACCTAGGTGCTTGAACAACTCCTTGTAAATCTTGCCGTACATCTCTCTAATGTCTCTGAGCTCTTCAGTATCATACTTTTTAGGCTCATAGTTTTCATCGTCTATGAACAGGTATCTAGCCTTAAGATAAGCCCTCTTCTGCTTCCAGTTCCAAATCCAATCTATCCTTTTCTTGTCTAAGGCCATTTTTGGCCAAAGACGTTCTGCCTTGCTTTCAAATTGAAGCCAATGCAGCACTTCTTTTCCTTCATGTTGCTTCCTTTCAATTGCACTAGTTTCAATAGTCAATACCCTAGAAGGTCTTGGAAATCCCTCAAGACAGATAGCCCAATGAGCTTTTAGAGCTTCAATCTGAATATTGTTTTCTTGACATAGTTTCAGGGCTTCATCTGATTCTATCCATCTTTCCGCTTTGGCTATCTCTTCATCAGTTAGCTTGAGATAGCGATACTTGCCTTTTCCGTCTGTATTGTTTACAAGTCCTATACTTGCTGCTTCGTCTTTTGTTAGTTTGATTTTGAGGCAATTACTGTAAAATGCTCGAAGTGCGTCAATGACATATTTTTGAAGTTCTGAACTATGCTCTTGCTTGTATGCTAGGTAGAATTGCTCCGTTGCATCGGGATGCTTCCACTTTGCAGGATTTATCTTAAAATCAGGAGCGATCTTGCCATAGCAGATATTTTGGAGCACGGTTACATTATATCTCTTAGAAGGATTGTTAGACACTTTAGCAAGCCATTTTTTTATTATGGGTATATCAAAAAAGAAAGGCTCTGGTATTCTGTCAATTGCAGCATTATCTAGATCAATTCCATAATCCTTCTTGGCTACCCTGTAACAGCAGGTATTTTGGATTTTCTTAGCATAACCTACAGAGCATAATAACTGAAGATGCTTGCTAATCGTAGCCCTGTTGTTTTCTGTTTCTTTCACCAATTCAGATATAGAACAAGGCTTTTGCTCTAGCATCTTTTTGACTCTCTTTGTTATGGAAGGATTGCAGCCTTTCTGTTTTAGCAAGTCATCAATATGCTGTGAAAATACGACCTCATCCTCTTGTACAGGAGGACAAATAGCCATTACCGCTTATACATTGATTGAAAAAAGCTATATGCTTTACCTTCTAAGAACAATCGATGGCCAGCTATTGGGATATTGTTGCTGGAATGACTCAGACTTACAGGCAATCGATTCTGTTCAACTTAGAAAAAGACGACCAGAGTGTCAACCGTGATCTTGTAGGCATCTACTACTCAATACTTCCAAGGTGGCTGCATGCAGATGAATCAAAGTTCAAACTGACAGAGCCGCCACCTAGACCGCTGTATATGTGCCTTCCAGGAGAGAAAGGGGCTGCCTACTTTGTCAGCCAGTACCAACAGCTACTTGTCAAGTGGGTACTAGACAGCCTACAGGTATGCGAAGAAGGATTTGCAAAGCACCTGTATAGTCATTCAAACATGTTTGAAGTTTTACAGATTGCTTTAATGTCATACAGGAAAGCAGTAATTTTCTTACTTGAGCAGGGACGTGATCCATTCATTACCCGTTCGCTGATTTACATAATGAATGGGCTATTACCCGCCGAGTTAAGAGCAAGATTGGAAGTTAAACCCCAGAAGGGACACCTGTTTGAAAGCCAGTATGGTCAGGCCATGACCGCATGGACTCTTAGGCAGCTTAGATTAGTAGACGAGGCCACTGCTGCATATGTCTATCAGAAGATGAGTGCCGCGCAGCATTAGTATTTTTGTTTTCTTGCTATCTATAATGTCGAGTGTTGTACCGAATGCAGATTCCGAGTTTTCATAAAATAGGAAAACTAGAGGCCATACCAAAAAAGAAAGAATCTAACTATAGATACAGAAGAAATTGTAAATAATTATGATTTGCCTATTCTAATATGACTGAAGATTCTAGTCCTTGTATCTACAAAAAAGACGACAAGATAGGATTTTCAAAGGACGGTACAATTCTGTATACTGAGGTAAAAAAGGTAGGCTTTGATGGTGATTTTTAGCTTATTCAATATCACGCAGATTTAGAACAGTGAATATTCAGTAGCAGGTCTTGCACCTGCTTGCATTGCAATCCCCAAAATAGGAGATTTTTTATATCATAGTCTCAATATCAGCATGGCCATTGCATGGAGGCAGAAAGGGACATGATTGTGACAAAGTGTATAGAGCATTTACTGAATCAATGGCAATGCTGGGGATTTCAGGACTTGGTGCCCTAATCCATGACCTCAAATCAAAAGGCATATCTTTTGAAAACGGCCCAAATGGCAATTGCTCGTTAGAAGCAATAGCTCAAGCCTTGACAGAGCTATTTGGAGAAGAGACGACCATGCTTGTTATGGAGAGAATACAAGCCAAGCTGCAGGAAATTGAAGGAGGAAAAGAGGGTGATTCCAAAGATAGCCAAACTATTTTCTTGAAACCATCAGATACCAAAAGAATCAATCCTGATTTTAGACTGATACCAAGTGTTGTTCTGAAAAGAAAGCTGGATGCCATATTCAATCAGGTATATCCGACAGAAAAGCAAGCAATATTCAAAGATATGGAAAAAGCAGGCATAAGATTGGATGATGAATCAGCTTACTATTCTTTCAAGCAGATAAGCGACTACTTTCATCTGGCATTTGGTGAAAATACAGCAGATATTCTGACAAACTTGTTGAGGAAGATACTTTAACTTCTAAAGAATATCAATTAGTCAGCCAAAGTCAATCATAAAGTGGCATAGCTGTTTGATAAAGAATAGTTGTTCAATATCTGCTGATAGACTTCAATTCTGACACCATACTGATAGGCAGCCACATTATCTCCTCTCTTTTCTGCCTCTTCCTTCAGATACTTGTAATGAACAATATGCCCTTCAATTGTCTTGCGAAATTCTGATTCTATACTTTTCAAAACACCAGCAGCATGGTCTTTGCTTTGATCGATACACTGCTCTATCTGCTTTTCAGTCAAAGCCTTCATAGTCCCTTCTAGCGCCAATTTGTCAGCTTAGATAATTTCAATAATTAGATAAGCACTTCGACATTATCTTCTAGTACTTTATTGCTTCCAATCGGCTATGAAAAAATTTTTCAAAAGCCGAGATTGCAGCACCATAGATAGTTATCTATGCGAATGACTATTTCACGCTCAAATTAGCATAATTCAAAGTCCAAACGCTTGCCAGACTCTCTTTTTTTAATTTTATTTGATATTAGGATATGAACATTACAGTTATAGCTTTGTACCTTTAATTAAGTGTAGGAATGTCTCAGGAACCCGCCAAAAGAGGCTCTAAACTGTTCTATTCTGGCTTTGAAGATGGCTTTGAGAGTCAAGATAACACTCAGCCAATGTCTGAAGGATCAGTGGTAAAGCTAGCCAGTCTTGATGCTTTTTCAGGGACAGGTAACAAGAAAGTAACCACTTATTCATGGAATGGGTCACGGTATCCAGTCATTAGCACAGAGACTGTATCGTATATTGCACGTCATTTGTTGAATCATAACCATTCAAATGGCTATAGTCTTGCGACAATTATCGGCCATTCAGGCACGGGCAAGACTACGCTTTGTACTACACTGCTGCATCGTGTCCACTCTATAGCTGAAAAACTAGGGATAACCTACGCTATACACTGGTACAGACAACAGGCTATAGGCAAAGTGGACGAGATAATTGACTCTCTCACAAAGGGTGTAAATACAATAATCGTCTTGGACGATGCTTCTTGGGGTACCCGTGACCTTACAGAAGCAGAAGCGCAGAACCTTCTAGCGAGATTGACCTATGTGAGACATGATCTAAAGGCTAATGTCATTGTTCTGATAATGATTCACTATTCAAAGGCTCTTGGACCCTTCCTCAGAGACGGCGATCTAACTCTAATTACCTCCATATCTCATGAAGAAAAGCAAAATTATCTCAAAGTCTTTGGCTTTGAGAACAAGGGCATCATTAACAAGTTCTTTAGAAAATATGGGAGCATGATGTCGGAGGGCTACTGGTATTCTGAATTAGACGAGGCTAATAGGCTTTGTTACTATGCCAAGTCGCCATTCAAGCTAGCTCTTGTCAGCGACTTTAACCAATTGCACTTCACGCTGTATCCTGCTGAATCATGCGCGTACTGTGAGCCTAACTTCAAAGAACTACTGGCAGACAAGTACAAAGAATCGCTAGACGAAAGGGAATTGTTTCTTGATCTTAATACAAAATACGGCCCTACATTTCTACGACAGTGTCTACGCTACCTTTTCTTTTTCAAGGCTGGCTCTGATGCTCTAGAGCCAAAGGTGCGAGCGATAATGAAAAGGCTCGCTGACTACTATGAAAAGCATCCATCTGATTGGCAGAATACTGCTAATGAGCTGAACAGAGGCAGATCCGTTGACTATGTGTTACGTGAGCGTGGCATACTAAAGAAGGAAGGTCTTACCAGAGAAGAGCTCAGGCGACAAAGAAGGGCAGAGACTGCCTTTACAAGAAGACAGCAAAGAGAGATAAATGCAGCATTACAGCAGGACAAGCCAGAAGAAAGAGAAGGGTAGACGGAGCAAAAGAATTGACATCTAAAATCCAGATGTCTACATATCAGGCTAAAATGCTGAGTATAGTTTATCGTTATCCCCTGCACAAAGTGAAAGAAGACCTAAGAAAGAAAGGCATAGAGCTAGAAGTTGTCGATGCTAGCCCTTCAAGTTGGGAACAATTTTTCAATTGATTAAATCATCTGATGTATATCCTACGTTTTTCACCCTTTAAGTCATGTATAGCATACCTCAAACATGCATCTGCTAGGTCAATCTCATCCACATCAAGTACTTCTGCAAGCTCTTGTAGCGCATTATATTCCCATTCAGTCAACGTCTGTCCCGTCTCCAAAGTGTATGTGTCTTCATTCTTGGGCCAGCTCTTTCTACTTAACAAAAACTTGATCTGGCTTGTCTCTTTAGCGGTCATTCTGTTTGCAATCAAGGTATATTATTCTTACAGATGCTTCTATAAAAAGATTACATTATTTACATGTTATAGGCTAGAACCTACAATAAATGAATGAAACAAACGGAATAGCTGCAGATTTTTAGGATTTAGCCTACACCGTTGTATTGTATAGGTTTGGAAATTGGACTTCTAAACTGCATCATCCTTGATTCCATCCAAAGACTAACTAGGATAGAACTACAAGGCGGGAGGCGGCCTACTTCCTAGTAGCGGAAGTCATTTCCGCTATCTACACAATTGCCGAGTGGACTTAGCTTCCCGTAACTTTCAGAGACCAAACAATCTCATGCATCAAAATTTTGGGAATTTCCTCTTGCAGCCGATCAAAGTCATATAAGCATTGACACCGTAAAAACAAGAGCCCAACTTTGAAGCAGACTAGAGAAAGAAATCAGGTTCAAAAGAGCTTATCCATCAGGACTGTAACTATTCCTAAGACGGTTGATATAACAGAATTGAAAAAACTGGCCCAGAAAAATTTAAGGACAAATTCTACAGCAAGGGCTA
>Ga0070740_10001206_pt1 | contig 37732 bp, 24 predicted proteins | sample Coa_R2_FD_67286 | JGI IMG/M metagenome (GOLD analysis project Ga0070740, IMG submission 67286) | Surface soil microbial communities from Centralia Pennsylvania, which are recovering from an underground coalmine fire - Coalmine... | ecosystem: Environmental > Terrestrial > Soil > Unclassified ... | reverse complement strand
CTCCTTGAGGGCGCGGTCGAAACGTTCCCGCCCGGCGCTGCCGCTGAAGTAGTCGGGTATGTAGGCGCACAGGACGGGCGCGTCCGGCGTGAGCAGCGACTCGAACCCGCTCGTCAGCGGGCCGGCCTCGACCCACGCGCCGACGCCCGTGAGCCTTCGCGCCTCGGCCTCGGCGAAGAATTTTTTGAGGTCGTAGTCGCGCAGGAGGAAGCGCGCCTCGGCGGCGTAGCCGCGCGCGTCGCCGAAGACCGTGGGGCGCATCGCCCACTCGTACCGCATGACGTAGCCGGAGGCGCGCGCCACCTGCGCGGCTGACGCGAGCAGGAGGACGACGGCGACGCCGAGCGCCGCACGCCGACCGACCGGCAGCGCCGGTCGCGAAGACAAAAGCAGGGCCGCGAAGCCCGCGACCGTCACGCCGCCGAGCATCTCCACGAACAGGCCGTAGCGCGCGTACCCCGTCAGCGTCGCGCTCCAGAGCAGCGCCCCGGCGAGCGTGGCTAAGCTCAGCGCACGCAGGCCGCGGTCGCGCCGCGCGACGAGAAGGCACAAGACGGCGGCGACCACGGCCAGCGAGATTCTGCCGGAGTAAACGGCGAGTTCGCCGGTGCGCTCTGTGTTGAAGGCGACGCGCAGAGGCCAGAGGATCATTTCGACGGGAGAGCGCGGCCCCCACCTCCCGTCGTAGAGATTCGTCTGCGGCCAGTAAGGCGACTTGAAGACCGCGTTGTAGAGCGGGAAGACCGGGTTGCCGGTCTCGCGAATCATGTAGAGCGAGTAAGGGGCCAGCGGGGAGAGGAACGCGACCGCCGCCAGCGGCGCGAACCTGAAGACCTCGCCGCGACGCGACTCGTCCCCGCCCGAAAGCCACGCGTGCAGATAGACGACGGCGACCGGGATGGCGTAGGCGAGGTTCAAAATCTTGAGGCCGCAACTCATGCCGACGAGCAGCGCGATCCGCACGAGCCGACGACCCGCGCCGCGCTCCGCGGCCCGGAGCGCGAGGTGCGTCGCCTCTAGGAGCAGCGGCAGCGCCAGCAGGTCAACCAGGTACGTGTTGACGAGGAACAGCGCGTGTTCCGTCCAGAGCGTCAGGAGGACGGCGAGGCTGCGCGGCCAGACGCCGGGCACGTACCGGCGCAACATTCTGTCGAGAACCGTCCCCGTCCACACGAGGGCGAGGAGGTTTAGTGACGTGCCCAGTCGGTAGCCGAGCAGGTGACGTGCGACTCCGAGAAGCATGTCGGGCGCGGGGTTCAGCGGGTAGAACGGCGGGAAGAAATCTCCGCCGACGAACGGCCAGCCGCGCAACGCCCTCTCGGCGCTCACGAGCCTGTAATTGAGCACGTCGTAACTGGTGTCGGGGATGGCCGCGCGCATGGCGTAAACGCCGAGGAGCGGCAAAGCGACCGCGGCCCAGAACTGCCAGGGCGTCCGCGCTTCGTCCTCGTCTTTGAGATACAGCAGCAGGGGCCACAGCAGCGCGGCGACGGCGGACGCGAGCAGCCACGCGGCGCGCGCGTCGCCGACCGTCCAGAGGTACTGCCGGACGAAGACGACGAGGTAGAGCGGCATGAGCGCGTCGCCGAACTCAAGCCTGCGCCGGAGCGCACGTGCGGCCCGCGTCCCGAACGAGCGTCCCGCGTCGCTCTCTTCATTCTTGTTGATGCTTATCGCCACTACCTTCGTCGGTGTTTAGTTCGCGGCTGAGATGATCTTCTCGACGACGTTCGGCCACGAGAGTTTCAACGCGAGAAGCTTCTCGCGCCCGCGCTCGCCCATGCGCCGCGCACGCTCGCGGTCGCCGAAAAGTTCGTCGAGACATTCGGCGATGGCGCGCGGGTCGGGTTCCGCGACGAATCCTTCGCTCCCGTGCTCGACGAACTCGGTCGCGCCGCCGCCGTCGCGCGCGACGACGACGGGCTTCGACGAGAGCATCCCTTCCAGAGTCACGTAGCCGTAGTCTTCGTCGAACGGCAGGTAGCAGACGCCGAGCGCGTTCGCGTAGAGCTTGACGATCTCGTCCTCGCCGACGAAGCCGCGCAGCTCGACGCGGTCGCCGACGCCGTAGTGTTTGACGAGCGACTCGTAGTGCTCGATCTCACGCGAAGAGCCTGCGAAGACGACGCGGACGGGAGTGCGCGTGAAGCTCAACGCCTCGATGAGAAGCTCCTGACGCTTCTGCGGCTCCAAACGGCTGGGGTAAAAAATGTAGTCGCCAGAATCACCCGCGCGCAGGCTCGCGGCGCGCGGCGGCGGATGATAAAGCGGCTCGCTCTCGATCCGGTTGAAATGCCTGAGCCGTTCGGCGACCGCGCGCGAATTGGCGAAGACCTTGCGCGCTTCGGGGATGAAGCGCGAGTCGCAGTGGCGCACGAAGTCGCGGACGCGCGCGCCTTCGGGGTGCGTCGAGAGGTCGTCGAACTGCGTGCCCCAGAGGTTGTAGGCCGAGCGGTGCTGGTGGAGTATCCACAGAACCTTGCGCGGGTGCGCGACCGTGTAGGCCGGGAACCTCATGCCGACGACGAGGTCAATCGGCTTGCCGTTCGCCTCCGTCACGTCGAGCAGACGCCACGCGAGCGTGCCGCGCATGATCTCCGCGGGCGGGTACCACTTGAACGGCAGCGCCGCGACCTCCGCGTTGTAGCCCGCCTCCGTGAGCGCGCGCCGCAACCCCTCGACGTGCGACTCCGCGCCGCCCGTCGTGAAAGGGACTTGCGTCGTGCAGATGAGAATGTTGCGAATCGCCATCGAAGCGTGGTGGCCGGAGCGTCGCGGCAGTCGTCAGAGCGATGACAACTTAACACGGCGGCGCGCGGCGACGGAAAGCCCGCGCGCTGAGAGAGGCGATGCGAGCACTTTGTGAGAGGAATAATTAACAGGGATGGACAGGATGGACAGGATTCAAGATTTCAGATTTGAGATTTCAAATCTTCAATCTGCAATCTTCCGACAACTGAAAACCGAAAACTCGAAACTGAAAACTGCTATCCTGTCCATCCCGGTTAAATTCTTATAAGCCCCGCTCGACGGAGAAGATGATGTCAGAGATTCGCAAAGACACGCAGACGGCGGAAGGCTCGCAGCGCACCCTCGCCGCGCACGCGATTCTCACGGGGCTGACGCCGCTCATCCCCGTGCCGGTCGTTGACGACGTGGCGAAGAATTACTTTCGGAGGCGTCTCGTCCGCCGTCTCGCCGCGGCTCAGGGCCGCAGCCTGAGCGGCGAGGAGTTGGCCGCGCTCACGAAGGAGCAGGGGCGCGGGTGCGTGCGCGGCTGTCTGACGGCTGTGCTCGTCTATCCGCTGAAGGCGGTCTTCCGAAAGGTCTTCTACTTCCTCGAATGGAAGCGCGCCGTTGACCTGACGAGCCGCACCTATCACTTCGGCTACCTCACCGCTCACGCCTTGCAGCCGCGCGCCGGCGGCGCGAGTCTTGTTGACCTGTGCGGCGCTGCGAGCGTCGGCGAGGCGATCCAGGTGGTCTGCCGCGAAGCGCCCATCAAGCCGGTCGAGGCCGCGGTCGGCGGCGCGTTCCGGCAATCACGCCGCGGGCTGCGGGCCGCCGCAAACCTTCTCGCGCGAAGCCTCCGCCGCCTCACCGGACGCGCACGCGACGAGGAGGTCGCCGAGGCAATCGAGCGCGTCGAGCCGGAAGAGGAGCGCGAGATCGAGCCTGCCGTCACGCGCCTCCAAAGCTCCATCGCCTCCGTCCCAGAAGAACACTTCCGCTCGCTGCGCGCACGACTCAACGCGCGGCTCGGCCTGCCCGTTAAAGAGTAAGGCCCAACTGCCAGAATTCGACAATATTCGAGAACCGGGCGCGAGGCTGCGACTCCTGCTTATAAATACGCCTCGACGTTGCAGACGGCGATTGAAAGCTCGCGGTCGTCGCGGTTCCCTGTGTCGGCGGGGCGCGGCTGCCAGGTTCGGTCGGCGCGAATCTCAAGCTCGTAGTCGCCCGCGGTCGCCAACTCTTCGGGCACTTCCGTAAGCAGCGAGAGCCAGCCGTGTCGGAAGAGCGAGAGGGCGCAGAGGCGCTGGCCGTTGAGGAGGAGTTCGAGGCCGAGCGGTCGCGTCGTGAGGTCGGGGATGTGCGTCGTGAGGTCGAGTCGGAGGGCCGAGAGGGAGGGCGCGTTGAAGCGGACGCGGCCACGGCTCTTCATCCAGCGCGCGACGGGCGGGAGCACGTTCGGCTCGTACCAGCCGTCGTCGAACTCGGCGGCGCGGTCGAGGCAGAACGAGCGCGCCGCGCCGACGGGGGCCGTGGAGTCGGAGTGAAGCGCGGCGTCGGCGAGCGCATCGTTCGTTCCGCTCGTGAAGAGCGCGGAGCGGTCGCGGTGCTCGTTGTAGAAACTTCCGAGCGGCGCGTCCGACGCTTTGACGAGGACGTAGAGGCCGCTCTTCGGAAGTCTGACGTGAAGGTCTGAGATTTTGCCGAAGACGTAGCCCATCGCCATGTCGAACGCGCGTCGCTCGGCGAAAGTGAGGCCGCGCAGGTACTCGACGAAGTCCGACTCGAAGGGCAGTCCGTACTCGTCCGACTGCTTGATGAACTCTTCGGACGAGAGGCAGAGCGCGTAGCGCGGCTCCCACGCGACGTGACTGAAGAAGCGACGGAAGCGCGCGGCGTGCTCCTGCTCCTCTTCGAGTCCGATGTGGCCGTCCACGGCGACGAAGCGCCGAAGCTCCTCCGCCGTCATCTCCTCGTAACTCTTCTGCGTGCGCCTGTCGGTGCATTCGATGCCGTGGAGTGTGACGCCGCCGGGCCGAAGCACGCGCCGGATTTCGGCCAGCACCGCGTCCTTCTCGTCGAAGCCGACGTGGCCGAGCACGTCGAGGCTCACGACGTAATCGAAGCTCGCGTCGTCGAAGGGCAGGCGCGTGAGTTCGGCGGCGCAGGTCACGTCGTAGCCGTTGCGGCGCGAGGCGAGCGCGCACTCCGCCGAGAGGTCAACGCCCGCGAGCGTGACGCCCTTGCGCTTTAGAAGCGCGAGCACGCCAGCGCCGCAGCCGAGGTCTAACAGGGTCGCGCCCGCGCGCACGTTGTCATAGACCCACATCGTCCGCGCGAACCTCATGTCGAAGCGGTCGAGCGCGCGGAAGTAGCGCGCGTCCAGAACCTCGTCGGAGACAAACTTCGTCCGGTAGAACTCGGCCAAGTCGCTGATGCCGGCGCGTCTGTACAAGTCGTCTTTCATCAAATGCAGTGACGAGTGGCGAGTGACAGGTGACGGGTTGAAGGCACGGAGCTAAGAGCCAACAGCTAAACGCTAAAAGCTTTTCGGCTCGTCACTCTTCACTTGTCACTCGTCACTGCTTTCGTCCTCTCAAGCGCTTCGATGCGCGCCTCGATCCGGCGGCGGGCGCGGTCTTGCGCGACGGCTGCCTCGGATGCTTCGAGCGAGAGTTGTTTGAAGCAGACGCGCTGCTCTTCGAGCGCGTACTCGACGCGGTCGCGCGCCTCGTCGCGAAGAGCGTCGGCGAGAGCGTCGAGATACTCGCGACGCTCGGCGCGCAGTTGTTCGGTCCCGGCCCGCCGCTCTTCGCGCAACTGTTCGACGAACTGCCTCATGTCGGACGCGAGTTGCGTGAGCGTCTGGTTGACGTGCGCTTCCGCGCTGCCGAGCCGCGACTCGAACGCGTCGAGCCGCGCCCGCAACTCCGAGAAGCGCGCCGCGTTGGATTCGGCCTCGGCTTGCTGCCGCCGGAGCAGGTCGCGCAGTTCTTCGAGGGCGCGTTCGTGGGCGGCGAGCGCCGAGTGCGCGTCCGCGAGCGCGCTGTGGGCGGCGGAGTTGAAGTTGACCTGCTCCCAAGTGAACCAGTGCGCGGCGCGTTTGATCTGCCGCTTGAGCCAGAGTTCGACGCGCGCGACCGCGCCGCGCCGGTAGCTCACGACGGGCGGCAGGCGCGACCACGCGCGCTCGGTCGTCGCGAGATTCGCACGCAAGCGCGACAGCGCCTCGACGCCCTCGCCGTCTGTCGCGCTCGGCGCGGCGGCACTCGGCGAATCAACGCCCGGCACGTCCGCCGACTCGCCCGGCGTGCGGCGCGCGATGACGCCCGCCCGCGCCGACCCGGCGATCACGCGCTCGCGTATCTCGCGCAGAGTGCTTTCGACTTCGTAATCAACCATGCGTCACCCGATCCATTTGGATTTTAGATTTTGGATTGCGGATTCGTCGAAAGGGTGATGGCGTCGCTTTCTTGTTCTTCAACCCGCAATCCGAAATCCGCATCCCGCATTCCGACGCGTCTCGCCGTCGCGCTGGCGTTGAGGTTGGCGATTCCTTCGACGAGGACGGGGCTGGCGACTTGAAAGAAGAGCGCGCCGTCGAGCCAGTCGTAGCTGATGCCGTCGCGGCTGTGGACGGCGAGCGAGACGGAGAAGCGGTCGAGTCCGAGCCAGCAATTGAACGCGAAGCTGACTTCGACCGTGTCGCCGCGCCGCAAAAGCCCAAGCTCGATCTGCTGCTCCTTCGTGTTCGTCCCGTAGGCGTGTATGCCGTGGCTGTTGTTGACGAGGAAGCCGACGACCGCGTCCTCAACCTCGCGGTTGAACCTCGCGCGTACGCGCAGGGTCAGCGGCGAGCCAGTCTCGACGAACGCCGCGGGCCGTCGTGAGGCGTCGAGGAGTTCGGCGCTCACGATCTCGGCGCTGCCGTCGCCGTGGCGGAACGAGTAGCTGAGCGGAGTGCGCGGCCCTTCGTCTTCGGCCTGTCCCGGCGCGGCCTCGCTCGCCGTGGTCTCGTCCTCGTAAGCCTGCTCGCGCTCCATGACGATCTTCTGGTAGTGGTTGAGAACGTCGAACGGCGCTCCGTCCTGGACGACGCGACCGGCGCTCAGAAGGATCGCGCGCGAGCAGAGCGCGCGGATGGCCGCCGCGTCGTGCGAGACGAAAAGCACGGTCGCGCCGCGCTCCTGAATCTCCCTGATGCGGCGCAGGCATCGGTGCTGGAAGACCGCGTCGCCGACGGCGAGCGCCTCGTCAATGACGAAGATGTCCGGCTCGACGCTCGCGGCGACGGCGAAGGCGAGGCGGACGAACATCCCCGACGAGTACGTCTTGACGGGTTGATAGATGAACGGGCCGATCTCCGCGAAGCGCTCGATTTCGGGGAAGAGTCTTTCCGTCTCGCGCCGCGAAAATCCCATCAGCGCGGCGTTCATAAACACGTTCTCGACGCCCGTGCCTTCCGGGTCGAAGCCCGCGCCGAGTTCGAGCAGCGCGGCGACGCGACCGTCGCGCCAGACGTTGCCCGCGGTCGGCTCAAGCGTGCCGGAGATGATTTGCAGCAGCGTTGACTTGCCGCACCCGTTCGGCCCGATGATGCCGGTCGTCGTGCCGCGCTCGACCCCGAAGCTCACGCCTTTGAGCGCCCAGAACTCGCGGTGACGTTTCAGTCGGCCTCGCGTCAGAGACTCCGTCAGCCGGTCGCCCGGACGCCTGTAAATCCGGTATTGCTTCGACACGCCCTCGACGCGCAGCGCCACGCTCATGCGCGGCAATTTATCAGAGTGTGGAAGTCGAAGGCCAGATGACAGGCGGTCGTGTCTAGTTGCCTTCCACAGAATTCCGCGCAGAATTCAGACTAGCTCGCCTGCCCGACGCAGTCTTGAACGTCAACATTGCGCCGCGAGAAAGCGGTGTGGTACGCTCAAGACCTTCCCCTGAAAGTGATTCCGATGGCGAGGCCAGAACCCTTACGATGAAGACGTGCCCGAAATGCGGCAGGCAGTACGCCGACACGAACACGCTGTGCCCGACGGACGGCACGGTGCTGAAGAAGTCCGCGAAGGACGACGCGCTCCTGGGCCAAGTGCTCGCCGGCAAGTACCGCATCGAGGAGAAGATTGATGAGGGGGGGATGGGCTGCGTCTATCGCGCGACGCACGTCCTGATGGAGAAGACCGTCGCCATCAAAGTCCTGCACCCGGCGCTCGCCGCCGACGACAAGATCGTCGCCCGCTTCACGCGCGAGGCCAAGGCCGCCTCCCGCATCTCGCACCCGCACGCCATCGTCGTCACCGACTTCGGCGAGGCCGAGAACGGCGTCGTCTATATGGTCATGGAGTACCTGCGCGGCAGCACGCTCAAGGACGTGATCCGCGCGGAAGGGCCTCTGCCGCTCGCGCGCACCGCCGAGATCGTCCGACAGGTCGCCGGGGCTTTGGAGGCCGCGCACGCCGAGGGCGTCATCCACCGCGACCTCAAGAGCGACAACATCATGCTCGAAGAGACTTCGACCGGCGGCGACTGGGCGAAGGTCTTGGACTTCGGCATCGCGAAGATTCAGCAGGACGTTGACGTGACCGATCCCGGCCTGACCGCGCCCAACATCATCATCGGGACGCCGCAGTACATGTCGCCCGAACAGTGCTCGCAGGCCGCGCGCATTGACGCGCGCTCCGACGTGTACTCGTTCGGCGTCATCCTGTTCGAGATGCTCGCCGGCCACGTCCCCTTCGCGGGCGACTCGCCGACGGCGACGATGATGAAGCACCTTCAGGAGCCGCCGCCCCCGATACTCGAAGAGCGGAAGGACTTGCCCGCGAGCGTCGCGAAGGTCGTCGAGCGCGCGCTCGCGAAGAATCCCGAAGAACGTTTCCAGAGCGCCGAAGAGATGGCCGACGCGCTCACGGTCGCCGCGAAAGACGCGACCGCGCCGGAGGTGGGCGCGGCTGACACGGGCCGCATCATCATCCCGACCGGGCCGAACGACCCCGCGCGCACGACGCTCGAAGAAGACGACGAGGCCACGGTCGTCAGCGCTCGACACCGCCGCCTGCCGGTCGAGGAGGTGCCGCCGCCGCCCGCCGAAGAGGTCGTGCCCTCGTTCGTCGCCGCGCCCCCGCCCGCGTCGGGCTTCAGCCCCTGGCGCGTCGCGATTCCGGCGGTGGCGGCGCTCGCCATCATCTTCGCGGTCGTCTTCGCGTTCCAGCGCCGCGGCTCGACTTCCGCGAACGAGCCGCAGACGCAGCCCTCGCTCATCTCAGACCCGAACGGCAAGCCCGTGCAGTCAATCGCCCCGCCGACGGGACAGGCCGAGCGCAACATCGCGCCCGTCGCGGCGACGCCGACTCCCGCCGCCGCCGCCGCGGAGAACGTTCCGGTCGCGGGCGCGGTCAACGCGGTGGCGTCGCCGACACCGGGCCGGGGCAGGCGCGGGGCCAACGAGAATCAGAATCAACAGACCGACGAAGAGAACGCCGGCGAGAATACGAACGAGGGCCAGAACGACAACGAGCAGAAGAAGCCGACCCCGACTCCTACGCCGCGCGCCCGCCGCGTTGACACGCTCAACTCGAACCAGGACGACACGCCGCCCCCGCCCGTGCCCACGAAGAAGCAGAAGCAGAAGCAGCCGGAGACCCCGCCCGACAATCCGCCCAAGCTCGACGACAACAACCCGCCGAAGCTCGAAGACTCTTCCGCGCCGCCCGGCGCGAACTCAAGTGGCCCTGACGTGAAGCTCTGAACTTTTCCGCGCGCGTCGCCGGTGTCTCCGCACGCGTCAACACTTCAAGCGCGCCGCGCGGCTTCGCGCACGAGGCCGAGGAGCTTTCCTTCGTCTTCAAACTCCAAACCGATCTCGACGACGTAGAAGGGAAGTGAGGTTGTCAGAGTACGCAGCTTGACCGCGTCCTTCGCCGTCGTCAGAAGCGCGCGCGCGCCCGCGCGCCCGGCCTCGCGCGCGACATCGTCAAGCTCGGCCTGTGTGAACTTGTGATGATCGGCGAACGCGCGTTCGTGCCGGAGGTCGAAGCCGTCACGGCGAAGTTGAGCGAAGAACGCGCGCGGGTTCCCGACCGCGCAGAACGCGCCGACGGGTTGCGCTGCGACCCTTTCGAGCAACGCTTTGCCGCCGCCGCCTTCAGGCAAATCTGTGCCTGCGTCGCTCTCAAACTCAATTCTCGAAACGCTCGACGCGGCGTCCGCCGGACTCAGGCCGAGCGTCCGCACGCGCGAGGCGATGACCGCCGCTTTGCCTCCGCTCAATCTCAGAACTTCGTCGCGCAAGGCTCCGAGGTCTTCGGCCATGTCCGAGCGCGTGATGACGACGCAGCCCGCGCGCGCAAGTCCCCCGCGCGGCTCGCGCAGGCGTCCCCGCGGCAGAAGGCGTCCGCCGCCCCACGGCGCGCTCGCGTCAACGGCGACGATGTCGAGACGGCGCGCGATTCTCAGGTGCTGAAAGCCGTCGTCCAGCACGAACACGTCCGCGCCCAAATTCTCGCGCGCCCAACGCGCGGCGGAGGCGCGGTCGCGGTCGCAGACGACGGAAGCCGCGCCGACGAGTCGCTCGGCCAGAAGCCTCGGCTCGTCGCCGCACTCTTCGACGCCGGCGAGCACGCGCCCGCCGTCGGACGCGACGACGCGCCTCGACTCGTCCGCGCGACCGTAGCCCCGCGTCAGAACGCACACGTTCAACCCGTCTCTCGCGAGCGAGCGCGCGACCCACTCGACGAGCGGCGTCTTGCCCGTGCCGCCCGCAGTGATGTTGCCGACGCTGACGACGGGCGCGCCGACCGTCTGAGTTTTGAGAAGGCCGGAGCGGTAGAGGCCGAGGCGAGTTCGCACCGCTGCGCCGTAGAGAAGTCCGAGCGGTGCGAGCGCGAGCGACATAAGAGCAGAGGTCAGAGGTCGGAGGTCAGAGGTCAGTAGTTGTTGTTCGATGGTGGAGATTGAAGGTCTGCGGAGAGCAAGTTCTTCACCGACCTCTGACCTCCGACCTCTGACCTCTGACTCAAAAGTGGTTCGAGAAGTCTGACGGTGCGAGCCGTCGCGCCGCGGTTCTCTTCGAGCACCGCGCGCGCGCGTTCACCCATGCTTCGCCGTTTCGAGTCGTCGCCGAGCAGTTCGTTGAAGACGCGGGCGAGCGCGTTCGGGACTTGCGCCTCTTCGCCGTGCGGCAGTTGTACAAGCGCGTCGCGTTCGAGGAACGTCTCGACGACGGCCTTGAAGTTCGAGGTGTGCGCGCCCGTGACGATTGCGCGCGCGGCGAGCGCGGGTTCGAGAACGTTGTGGCCGCCCGTGGGCGCGACGCTCCCGCCGACGAAGACGACCTCCGCGAGCGGATAGACCGCGCGCAGCTCGCCGATGCTGTCGAGCAGAATGATGTCGCACTCCACGTCAGACTCGCGCGCGCCCTCGCTCCGTTTACTCCACTTCATGCCGGTCGCTTCGACGAGCGCCGCGACCTCGCCGAAGCGTTCCGGGTGGCGCGGGGCGATGAGCAGGCGCGGGCGTTTCGCCTGCGAAGGTTTCGTTTGCGAGGCACCCGACGTGATTTTGTCTGCTCGCGAAGCGCCCGGCATGATTTTGAAGGCTTCGAGCAACAGACGCTCTTCGGGCGCGTGGGTGCTCGCGGCGACGACGAGCGGGCGTCCGTCGTCGAAGCGGAAGCGCCGCCGCAGCTCTTCGGTCAACGCATGCGCGCCCGCGTCCTCGATGTCGAACTTGACGTTGCCGGTGACGCGGACTCGCTCAGGCCGTATGCCGAGCGCGCGAACCCGCTCGGCGTCCGCTTCCGTTTGCATCGCGGCGAGCGAGAGGTCTGAGAGCACGCGGCGGATGAAAAATTTTATGAGCCGGTAGCGGCGGAAAGATTTTTCGGAGACGCGACCGTTGACGAGCGCGACCGGCACTCCGCGCGCGTGGCACTCGCGGAAGAAGCGCGGCCAAAGCTCCGTCTCCATCACGAGCACCGCCGAGGGGTTGATCTTGCGGAGCGCACGCCGAACGCTCCAGGCCCAGTCGAAGGGGAAGTAGAAGACGAGCGCCGCGTCGCCGAACGCCTCGCGCGCGACACGCTGCCCCGTCTGCGTGGTGGTCGAGACGACGAGCGCGTGGCGCGGGTGCGCTTCAATGATCGCGCGCGCGAGCGGGCGCGCGGCCTGCGCCTCGCCGACCGAGACGCAGTGAAGCCACACGACGGGCCGCCCGCCAGCATCGAAGCGCGGCAGAGCGCCCGCGCGCTCCCGAAAGCCCGCGGCGTACTTGCCGTGCCGCGCCGCGTCAAACAAAAACCTCGGCAGCAGCGCGAGGACGCCGACGCCGAGGAGGATGCTGTAAAGGAAATACATCGGTGAAAAGTGATGAGTGATGAGTGACGAGTGATGAGTCAAAGCCGTTCTGCTTTCAACTCATCGCTCATCACTCATCACTCATCACTGATTTACTTCGCCCGCTCGATGTAGCGCCCTTCGGTCGGGGCAACGCGGATGCGGTCGCCCTCGTTGATGAAGGGCGGGACGGAGATGGTCACTCCGTTTTCGAGCTTCGCGGGCTTGTTGACGTTCGAGACGGTCGCGCCCTTCATCGTCGGCTCGGTCTCGACGACCGAAAGCTCGATTGAAGGCGGCAGGTCAATGCCGATGGGCGCACCCTCGTAGAACTCCGCCTGAATCTTCATGCCCGCCGTGAGCCACTGCGCCATGTCGCCGAGGTCTTCGTCTGAGAGAGCCGTCTGCTCGTAGTTCTCGGTGTTCATGAAGTGGTAGTGCGTGCCGTCGGCGTACATGAACTCCATCTCGTGCTGCTCGAGGACGGCGCGCTCGACCGTGTCGGCGGAGCGGAAGCGGTGCTCGAAGGACGAGCCGGTGCGGAGGTCGCGCAGCTTCGTCTGCATCATCGCGCGGAGGTTGCCGGGCGTGTGGTGGCGCGCGTCGAGGACTTTGCAGGGCTTGCCCTCGAAGACTATGACCATGCCTTTTCTGATTTGCGTCGCGGAAATTGCCATAAAAAAGTTCTGACTCCGAATGCTTCTGATTTAAATCGCCGTCGCCGAAAGACGCGCCGAGCGCCCACAGTGAGCCGCGCGCCGCCTTTCGCAAACCTCGTAGTCTATCGAGCCGCGCTTCGCTTTGTCCAGCGCGGAGGCCGGGGCGGAAATTCTCACGGGACTCGCGAGAACACGGACGACTCGACACGCCCGACAGCCGCGACTTCAGACAAGGGTCGAGCCGGTTTCGCTCTTGTCTCCCGAGTCGAGTTTAAAGAAGACGCGCAGCGTCACCTGATATTCGAGCCGCCCTTTCTGCAACCCGCCGCGCATCTCCTCGACAACGAACCACGAAAGCTCGCGCAAGGTCTGCCGCGCGCGCGTGACGGCGACCTCGATTGCGTGGCTGAAACTCTGGTCGGACGTGCCGACGATCTCGACGCCTTTGAAAACGGTCTCGCTCATTTTTTTAATCCTCCGCGATTTCGGGTACGGAATTTTCAGGTTTAAATTTCAACTCTGAAATTCGAACTTCCAGAGTTAGAAGCTCGAACCTCGAATCGGAAACTTCAAATCCGAAACGTTGAGTTAAATCCGCTGTGGTGAACGCGGACGAAATTTCGCGCAAGTTGTCTTCGTTTGAAAGCAGGCGGAAGCTAACACGCGTGTGCGTGCGAGTCAAGAAATCTGAAATCGCGGACGGCGTGAGAAAATTTCGGAGTCGGAAACCTCAGAGCGGGCGCTGGGACGGGAGAAACATCGGAGGGAATGATGCCGTCTCTCGTCCCAGCGCCCGCCCTTTTCGGAGGAGCCCACCTTCCTGAGCGATTAAACGACGAGGCGTTGGTAAAGTTTCGGAAAAGTTTTGAGTCGGAGATGAGTTCGCGCGGAAAGTTTTTAGCTGTGTGAAGCTTGAGAAAATATCTTTACGCAACGCACGGAGCGTGTGACTGCGACGCGCTCGTCTTTACGCCGCGCGCGCGCGGAGCGTCCGGCGCTGGCGGACGATCTGGTCGAGCCAGCGCTGCGCCTCGTGGTAATGAGGGAATCGCTGCTCGTCGGCGCGGAACGCCTTGGTGTGATAATAGCGCCTGCCGTTGATGAGCCGCGCGGGGTGTTTGATGTGAAGCATCTCGTGGTAGAGGATGTACTCGACGAACCATTCGGGCACGTCGCGCGAGTCGAGCGTCTTGCTGATGACGATGGTGTCGTGGACTCCGTCGTGGTGGCCGAGTATCGTGCGCGTGCGGCGCTGCGACCAGGTGAGCGTCGGCTGCTCGATCTCGCCGCCGAAGTAGCGCTGGTTCAAACGCTCGAACATCCGTCCGAGGTCATAGACGCTGCCTTGCGCCGAAGAGATCATCTTGCGCCCGCGCTGGCGGCGCGCGAGGTCTGAGGCGCGCATCACGTCGGGCGAGCAGGCGTACTCTCGATAGACCTTCTCGTAGAAGGGCGGCGTGCGGCGTCGAAGTAATTTCGCGACGAGGATGAAGGCGAGCGCGCGGTGAACGTTCAGCGGCGCGCTTTTGAAGATGTCGGAGAGCCGGACGTAAACGCGACCGGAGCGCAGGCGTATCGTGTGGTTGAGTCCGGCGTAAGGGTAGTAGCGCACGTCCGCTTCGGGCACGGGGCGCTTTGGCGCGAGCGTGCGGAACGCCTCGACGAAGAGTGTGCCGAGCAGTTGCTGGGAGTCGGGCATAAGACTTCCGGCGCTGAAGCAGGGAAACGGGCTGCGTCGCCCCGAACGGATGACCGCTGCGAGTCCGGCGGCGCAGTCGAAATCAAACCGTCGGCTGGCGGCCTCGCGGACTGATATTACGAGGCGGCGGACAGGGCAGTCAAACACCTTTTCCGCGCGACTGTCTAAGCCGTTTGCTTGCCGATAAATGACCGGGACGGGCGCTTGGTGCGTCCCGCGAGGCGGAAAAACGCTGCCCCGCAATTCTTTTTATTTCAAAGTTTAGCTCGAAGGGCGCGGCGTCGCGTCCCCGCGGATTGATTAAGCTTAGCCGGTTCATTGAATTAGGCCGAAAACGCTCGAACATTCCTCAAGGGCCGAAGGGTTCAGGCTCTCGTTTGCGCCCGTTTTAGCCAATCCGCTATACTTCAGACGGGGCCATCGTTTTCGAGCGCAGGGCCTTCCAACGCCGCCGCCGGAATTTATTTCTTGACACGTTAGGGCGGCGGCTGTAAACAATTTTAAGATGGTCTTCGCGCCGTCTTCGGTCGTTCCGAGTCGCGCGCCGAACCCCCTTCGCAAGCCCCGCTCGCCACTCTTGATTTTAATGGCAATCCGAAGCTCGACATCGCAGGCACAGGCGGACTGGGCGCTCGACGCGCGCGGTCAGGCCGTGCTCGCCGCGATCATCAAGGAGCACTTGCGGACGGGCGAGCCGGTCGGGTCGCGGACGATCTCGGAGCGCTTCGCGGGCGGCGTGGGCTGGAGTTCGGCGACGATCCGCAACGTGATGGCCGAACTCGAAGAACTCGGACTCGTCGAGCAGCCGCACACCTCGGCGGGCCGCGTGCCGACCGACAAGGGCTACCGCTTCTACGTTGACCACCTCATCGGCGACACGCGTCTGTCGCGCGCAGACCTCTCGGCGATTGACCGCACGCTCGGCGTGTCGGCGGACGGCGCGCAGCCGTCGCGCCTGATGGAGAAGGTCTCGCACGCGCTCTCGGAACTCTCGGAGAACGTCGGCATCGTCGTCTCGCCGCCGGTCTCCGACAGTCGCCTCGAACACGTCGAGTTCCTCCAACTGAGTGACGGTCGCATCCTCGTCGTCCTGGTCTTCGCGCCGAACGTCGTCCAGAACAAGATCATCCGACTCGACGAGCGTCTGACGCAGGAAGAGTTGGAGAGCGCCGCGCGCTACCTCAACGCGGAGTTTTCGGGCAAGGGCCTTCAGGCGATTCGCTCGGAGGTGCTGGCGCTCATGCAGGAGGAGAAGGCGCTCTACGACCGTCTGTTGCGCAACGCCGTGATGCTCTTCGAGCGCAGCGTCGAGGGCGACGACGCGGAGACGGGCGACGTGTACATTGACGGCGCGTCGAACATCCTCGCCAAGCCGGACTTCTCGGACGCCGAGCGCCTGCGCGAGCTGTTCCGAACCTTCGAGGCCAAGTCGCGCCTCGTCAAGATTCTCAACGAGTGTATCGCGCGCGAACCCGTTTTCGGCGACGTGCACGTCGTCATCGGTCGCGAGCACAGCGCGCCGCAGCTTCAGTCGTGCGCGCTCATCACCGCGCCGTACCGTTTGGGCGAGGGCTTCGTCGCGGGCACGGTCGGTGTCGTCGGGCCGATGCGGCTCGAATACGCGCGCACCATCGCCGCCGTCAACTACGTCGCGCGTTTGGTCGAGCGGATGCTGCGCGAGGAGGTACGCATCTGAGTTCTCAGGCCGCGGCAGGCAGCGCGGCGATTCGGTTGACCGGGAAGGGTCGGAGGGATGACGCAAACGGACATGGGTGAAAAGGACAGACGCAAGGCCAACCGCATCCCGGTGCGCTTCGCCGACGACGCCGAGGGCGGGCGCGACGAAGCGCGGCTCGAAGCGGAGGGCGCGGACGAGAAGACGCCGGACGAACTCGGTCGCGAATCCTCTTACGACGACGAGGACGAGATGCAGCGCCGCATCGAAGACGGTGAAGAGCGCGAGTCGGGCGCGGGCCGCGGCGACGCGCCGGGCAGCACAGACCCTTCGGAGCTTCCGCGCAGCCGCAACGATCAGGACACGACCGCCTCGCACACGGGCGACGGAGAGAAGCGCGCGGGCGGCGAAGCACGAGCGGTCGGCGAGGCGCAGGCGTCCGACGACGCGCACGCTTCCTCCGCCGAGCCTGCGCGACAGGCGGCGGACGTTACGGCAGGCCCGGCGCTCGCCGAGTTGATCGCCACGCGCTCGGAGCTTCGACGCATCGAGGGAGAGTTGAAGAGGCTCGCCGAAGAGCGGCAGGAGTTGCAGGACAAGCTCGCGCGCCGCCAGGCCGACTTCGACAACTTCCGCAAGCGGACTGAGCGCGAGCGCTCCGAGACTTACAATCGCGCGCTGGGCGAGGTCGTGCGCCGCCTCTTCCCCGTGCTCGACAACCTTCAGCGCGCGCTCGACGCCGAGCGCACCGTCGAGGTCGAGGAGTCGGAGGAGTTCCGGCACTTCCTGCACGGCATCGAACTCATCAACCGGCAGTTCGGCGGCGTGCTCGAAAGCCTCGGCGTCGAGATCGTGCCGACGGTCGGCGAGCTTTTCGACCCGCACGTCCACGAAGCCGTCTCGACCGAAGAGGCGAACGATGTCGAGCCGGACACGATTGTTCAGGAGATGCAGCGGGGCTACCGCCTCGGCGACAAGCTCCTGCGCCCCGCGATGGTCAAGGTGGCAACTCGGCAGTGACGAGTCATGAGATGACCTGCTAGTCCGCCCCGCCGCTCATCCATCACTCATCACCTTTCACTCGTCAGACGCCAACTGGGTAAAAGCTATGGGCAAAGTAGTCGGAATAGATTTGGGAACGACAAACTGCTGCGTCTCGGTGCTCGAAGCCGGCGCGGTTCAGATCGTGCCGAACAAAGAGGGCGGTCGCACGACGCCGACGGTCGTCGGCTTCACCGACAAGGGCGAGCGGCTCGTCGGCCAGATCGCCAAGCGGCAGGCCGTCACCAACGCGTCGAATACGATCTACGCCGTCAAGCGCCTCATCGGTCGCAAGTTCAACGAGCCTGAGGTCGAGCGCGCGCGCGAAACGTCGCCCTTCGAGATCGTCGAGGCCTCGAACGGCGACGCGCGCATACAGGTGCAGGGCCGCGTTTACAGCCCGCAGGAGATTTCCGGCATCGTGTTGCAGCGACTGAAGGCCGCGGCGGAAGACTTCCTCGGCGAGTCGGTGACGGACGCGATCATCACCGTCCCCGCCTACTTCGACGACACGCAGCGCCAGGCCACCAAAGACGCGGGCAAGATCGCCGGCCTCCGCGTCGAGCGCATCATCAACGAGCCGACCGCGGCGGCACTCGCCTACGGCATCGGGCGCAACGAGAACGAGCGCATCGCCGTCTATGACCTCGGCGGCGGCACGTTCGACATCTCCATCCTCGAAATCAACCAGGGCGTTTACGAAGTGCTCGCCACGTCGGGCAACACCTTCCTCGGCGGCGAAGACTTCGACGAGCGCATCATCGGCTGGATGGTCGCGCAGTTCCGCGAGGAGACCGGCATTGATTTGAGAAACGACCGCCTCGCCTTGCAGCGTTTGAAAGAGGCGGCGGAGCGCGCCAAGTGCGACCTCTCCTCGATCACCGAGACGAACATCAACCTGCCCTTCATCGCGGCGGACGCGTCCGGCCCGAAGCACTTCAGCAAGACGCTGACGCGCGAAGCGTTCGAGAACCTCATCAGCGACCTCGTCGAGCGCACGGTCGAGCCTTGCCAGAAGGCTCTCTGGGACGCGAAGCTCCAGCCGAACGACATCGACAAGGTTCTCCTCGTCGGCGGCCAGACGCGCTCGCCGATCATCGCGCGCACCGTTCGCGAAATCTTCGGCAAGGACGCCTCCGCCGAGATCAACCCCGACGAGGTCGTCGCGATGGGCGCGGCGGTTCAGGGCGGCGTGCTGACGGGCGACGTGAAGGACATCGTGCTGCTCGACGTGCTCCCGCTCTCGCTCGGACTCGAAACCCGCGGCGGACTCTTCCACAAGATCATCGAGCGCAACTCGACGATCCCGCTTCGCAACAGCCAGACGTTCACGACCGTCGTTGACAACCAGTCGTCGGTCGAGATTCACGTCCTTCAGGGCGAGCGCGAAATCTCGGCGCACAACCGCAGCTTAGGCAAGTTCGAGCTGGTCGGCATCCCCGCCTCGCCGCGCGGAGGCCCGCAGATCGAGGTCACGTTCGAGGTTGACGCCAACGGCATCCTCAACGTCTCGGCGCAGGACAAGGCGAGCGGTCGCAAGCAGCAGATGAAGGTCACGCCCACGTCGGGTCTTTCGTCCGACGAGATCGAGCGGATGATCGTCGAGTCGGTGAACTCGGCGGACGCCGACCGCCGCACGAAGGAACTCATCGCGCAGCGGGCGCGGCTCGAAAGCCTCCTGCGCAACACGCAGCGCACCTTCCGCGAGTTCGGCAACACGCTCTCGCCCGAAGAGCACGTCGAGGCGCAGAATGCCTTCGCCGAGTGCGAGGAACTCGCCAAGTCGGAGAACGTCGAGGCCATCCAGCAGGCGACGCAGAAGCTCGAACGCATCGCCTCGCAACTGACGATGGCGATGCTCAACCCCGTGGCCGACGTGAAGAACGGTTAGGGCGGTGACGAGTGACAAGCGGCGGGTGACAAGTTAAAATCCTCTTTTGACTCGTCACCCGTCACTTTTAACTTGTCACTGCTTACGTATAAATGGCTAAACGCGACTACTACGAAGTCCTCGGCGTGAGCCGCACGGCGACCGAGACGGAGATCAAGAGCGCCTACCGCAAGCTCGCGGTGCGCTACCACCCGGACAAGAACCCCGGCGACAACGAGGCCGAGGAGAAGTTCAAGGAGGCGGCGGAAGCCTACTCCGTCCTCTCCGACGCGGAACAGCGCGCGCGCTACGACCGCTTCGGCCACGCCGGTGTTTCTTCCAGCGCGGCGTCGGGCGCGGGCTGGGGCGCACAAGGGTTCGGCGGCATCGAGGACATACTCGGCGACCTCTTCGGCTTCGGCGACGTGTTCGGCGGCGGGCGCTCCGGCGGCGGCTCGCGGCGCTCGGCGGCGCAACGCGGCGCAGACCTCCGCTACGACTTAGAGATGACGCTCGAAGAGGCCGCCGCGGGGATGACCGCGCAGCTTCGCATCCCGCGTCTGGAAACCTGCGACACCTGTCGCGGCAGCGGCGCGGCTGCGGGCACGCAGCCCGAAACCTGTCAGACCTGCGGCGGCGCGGGGCAGGTTCGTTACCAGCAGGGCTTCTTCTCCGTCTCGCGCACCTGCGGCACCTGCCGCGGCACGGGACGCGTGATCCGCACGCCGTGCGAGACTTGCCGCGGCGCGGGACGCGTCGAGCGCGAGAAGCAGATGGAGGTGAAGATTCCGGCGGGCGTCGAGACCGGCTCGCGTTTGCGTCTCGCGGGCGAGGGCGAGGCCGGGTCGCAGGGCGGCCCCGCGGGCGACCTCTACGTCGTCATTCACGTCAAGGAACACGACGTGTTCGAGCGGCAGGGGAATAACCTCTACGCCTCCGTCCCCGTCACCTTCGCGCAGGCGGCGCTCGGCTCTGAGATCAGCGTGCCGACGCTCGACGGCCAGCAGAACCTGAAAGTCCCCGCGGGCACGCAGACCGGCACGGTCTTCCGCGTCAAAGGGCAGGGAATGCCCGCGCTCGGAGGCCGCGGCAAAGGCGACCTCTACGTCTCGGTCACAGTCGTCACGCCCACCACCCTCACGCGCGAGCAGCGCAAGCTCCTCGAACAACTCGCCGAGATCGAAGAGAAAGACCTCGGCGACAAGGGGCTGATGGACAAAGTGCGCGACATCTTCGGATAAAACAGAACCGCGGGCGAAAGTTTCGGGGCGCAAGATACTTCCAAGCGGAGACACTGAGGCACGGCTAAGACATGAGCTTGTTCTTAGCCGTGCCTTCGTGTCTCTGTCTTTAAAACACCCGCTCGCCGCCGCCCACGGCTTAACGACCCGCGCTTACCCCATAACCAGGCCCCGCCGGAAGGAAATTCGACTACGCTACGGCGAAGCGGCGTGAGGTTACGCCATAACCTCGCTTGGTTACGTCGTAACCGAACGGGATTAGACCGTAACCGCGCGAGGTTACGACCTAACATAAGATGATTATGCCCTAACCATACGAGGTTACACCGTAACTACATGAGATTATGTCGTAACCGCATAAGGTTACGGCATAACCACATGAGATTACGTTGTAACAAGACAAGATTATGTCGTAACCGCACGAGATTATGTCGTAATCTCGCCGTATTACGACGAAAGCGGGCCGTGCTACGCCGTAGCACGGCCCGCTTTCGTCGTAACGCGTTACTGTTAGTCGCCGCCCGCGCGGCTTGAGCCTTCCGCGTCCCTGAGCGTCATCCAGTAGTCGCGCGGGTAAATGCGGTAGAGACGCGCGTCCGGCCCCTCGACCGTCTTCAGGTATTGCTCGTAGGCCGAGAGTTGTTTTTCGGGGCCGATGACGTAGAAGACTCCGCCGCGCACCTCGCTCGCCTTCGCGCCGAGTCCGGGCATGACGCGCGCATAGACCGTATTCATGCGCTTGAAGAGTTCGTCGGAGAGGTTCGGCGTCGAGCGCAGCGCGAGGATGGCCTCGCGGAACTTGCGGACGGCTTCGGGCGGGACGCCGTCGGCGATGTCGTTCGCCATCCCTTCGCCGCGGGCCTCGTAAGGCGAGGCCGAGCGGAATTGCAGGAAGGCGAGCGCGACGGCGTACTCGACGAGCGCGGGGTCGGGCTTCGCCTTCTTCAACTCTTCGATGACGAAGCGCATCGTCTGCGGAAGCTCCGGCGTGCGCTCGGCGTAGTATTGCAGTCTCCCCGAAGCGGGCGAGCTGCTGACGCCGTTCGAGTAGGCCAGCCCCGCGCCCCAGGTCTTGATGAAGAGTCCGTGCGCGCCTTGCCCCGAATAGAGGAGCGAGGCGAGGTAGTCGAGCAGCATCTCGCGTTTGTCCGCGTCGAGGTACGTGGCCGCGGGCGCGGTGTTGATGAAGACGCCGCCCTGCGAGTTCGGGTTCACCAACCCGACGAAGACCGGCGCGTTCTTCTCGCCGAGTCGTTCGCGCACGCGCGACTCAATCAAAGGAGTCGAGGTGTATTTCGCGGGCGTGACCGCCGCCGTGTCGAGTCCCGAAAGAAGGTCGCGCACGTCGGCGTCAAGCTCCTGCTCGTTCGTGGCCGAGCCGATCATGAACATCCGCGCGCCGCCGGTCTTGAGCAGACTCTTCCGCACGGCGTCGAGGTCGGCCAGAGCCTGCGCGGGCGGGACGAGCAGGTCGTGTCGCATCTCAAGGCAAAGGTATTCCCAATCGCCAGCGAGACTGTCGTCGGGTATGTCGGAGAGCAGTTGGTCTAAGTCTTTGGCCGCCTCCGCCGCGAGAGCCTTCGCGCCGTCGGGGAGCTTTGCGAAGGCGTCGAAGTGGTTTTCAACCGCAGGCGGTATTTTGGCCGCAGCCTCCTTGTTGCCCTGCATTGCGGCCAGCAGCGTCTTGAGTTCCTGCCGTCTCTCCTGCGTGTAGCGGGTCATGTCAGCATCGGACGGGTTTGCGCCCGGAGAGAGGTCAATCCCCGCCGCGCCGCTCAGGCGTTCGAGGAACTTCGAGATCGCTTCGCGCTGCGCGCCCTCGCCCGCGTCCTTCAGGAGCCAGCGGAGGCGGTGGACGTTGTGCGCCTGCGTCAGGAACGAGGAGGTCGCGAGCAGCAGCGGGTCGTCCTGCCGCTGGTAGGCGCTGGCGGGGTCGTTGACCCAGTTCTCTTCCGCCGACTGCGTCCGGTTGCGCATCCCGCTCAGAGTCTGGTCAACAACGTCGCGGATGCGCGGGAGATTTTCGACGCGCCAGTCCGGTGAAGTCAGGACGAGCTTCATCCACTGGATCGCGCGCTGCGATTCCGCCGCGTCGTTGCCCGCGCCGCGGACGACCAACTCGGCGCGGCCCGTTCTGAAGTTCGTGCTGAAATAACTATTCAACGCGAGAACCTCTTTGCGGAGCATCTCGCTCATCTGCTCGTAGGGAATTGCCTTGCCGTCTTTGACGACGCCGACCTGCGTGAGAAGCTGCGGCATCGCCGAGAGGTAGAAGAGTTGTTCCTGCGGCACGCCGTCGAGGCGGAGTGCGATGCCCGTCGTCGCGCTCGTCATGTTCTCGAAGTTCGAGGCGACCAGCTTCACGCCGCCGGGAAGAGAAGTGACCTTGTAGTCGAGCTGGTCGTCGAGCGTGAGCGGCGGGTGTTCGAGGAAGCGCGCGGGCGCGGTCTTCTTCGCCAGGCTCTCAAGCTCGGCGGTCGTCGCGTCGTAGTCGGCCTTGTAGCGCTTGAGCGCGCCCTGCTCGTCCGCGACGCCGTACTTCTTCTCAAGCACTTCGGCCTCGGCGTGCTCGCGCGCGGCGAGTTGCTGCTCCTCTTCCGCGAGCAGGCGCGGCGAGGGCTTCGCGGCGACGGCGTAAGGCACGCTGTCGGCGAAGTGCCACTTCGCGATGAGGTCGCGCCACGCGTTCTTGTCCGACGAGAGCAGTTGTTCTATGCCCGCGAGTTCGGGCTTGAGCGTGACCGACTTGCGGAAGCCGGGCGTGCGGTTGAGGTCTTCGAGGTGAAACATCCAACTTGAGTCGGTGTTGCGGAAGCCGAAGCCCGGCGGCGAGTTGACGAACTTCGAGAGCGCGCGGCGGTTCTGAATCACGCGGCTCCGCATGCGCTCATTAAATTCCTTCAACTCCGGCGAGCCGTCGGGGAATGAGGCGACGCGCTTCATCTCGTCCATTATCTTCTGCCGTATCGCCGCGATCTTCTCCTCGGTCATGTTCGCGGGCGCAACGTCCGTCAGCGCGACGTAAACCGGATTGCCCTCGACCATCTCATCGTCAATGAAGGCGAAGACGCTCTTCGCGCCCGTCTCCGTCACACGCGTCTTCGAGTCAACGAACAGCTTGTAAAGGTTCGTCGTCGCGTCGCCCGCGACGTTCGAGAGGAAGAGGTTGAGGAGCGTCTTCTCCCGCGTGTCGAGCGTGAGTTGCGCCGGGTACGCGAACATGACCCAGCCCGGCTGCTGCTCGTTTTTGTACGGGTACTCGACGAGCCTGATCTGTCCGGCGGGCGCAGGCTTCGGCGCGGGCAAGTCCGCCGCGGTCGTGTAGTGAAGCTTCGGCTCGTTCGGCTCAAGCCGGTTCAGTATCTCGTCGAGGTGGCGCAGCACGTCGGCGAGCGGCATCTCCTTCGGGAACGAGGCGACCGCGCCCATGTTCGCGAGGTGGTAGTTGTCGTCGTGGAACTTGCGTATGTCTTCGGCCTTCATCTCGCGAATCGCGGCGGGCCAGCCGCCCGAAGAGAGCGCGAGCGGGTGCGCCGGGCCATAGACCATCTGGTTCTCGGCGCGGAACAGGAGGCTCACGGGCTGGTCGTACGTCGTCCGCATCTCCTGATAGACCGTGCCCTTCTCTTCGAGGTGCAGAGTGTGGTCGGCAGGGTTCTCGCCGATGCCCCAGTGGCTCACCTCGCGGCGAATCTCCTCGTCGGTGTAGTCGGGGTGGAGCAGCGCGCCGGTCTGGCTCTCGAAGAGTTTATAAAAAACGTCGGGGCCGGCGGCGGTGTGGAAGAAGTAGCACGTGCGCCACTGCTGCGTGTAGGCCGACGAGCGCGCGAGCGACATGTCTTCCAGACTCGAATGCGCGCGCCCGACGTTGCCCTTGCCGAGCAGAAGGTGCTCCTGCGTGTGCGGCTCGCCGCGGTCTGAGGTGGGAAACGAGTTGACCCACGCGAAGACCTGCGGGACGGACTGCATCTGCAAGAAGTCAAGCTCGAAGCCTGTCTTGACGTGGCGCAGCCGCGCGCCGAAGGGCTTGTCCGAGTCGTTCAAGTAAACTGCCTCGGCGCGGAAGCCGTTGACGACCTGGCCTTCGGTCAGCGAGTCGAGCGAGACGGCGGCGCCCTGCCGCGCCATTGAAACGCGCGGCGCTCCCGCGAAGAGAATCGAGAAAGAGAGAAGCAGCAGAAGCGCTGTCGAGGGACTTTTCCTGTTCATAAAAACTCCTGTCTGAAGATGAGCCGCCGGCACGCGCGCGCACGTCGCCCGCGCCGGTCGCGTGAAGTTTCGTGAGTCCGAATTGTCGGATGAAATCCAATGCCTTGCGCCGAAAGAGACTGCGGGGAGAAGCGATGCTATCCCGCGCCGTTGTTCAAACGCAACAGGCGGTCTGAGAGTTTCACGTCGGGCGCGAATCGCGGCGGGCCGCTTCGTCCAGAGGGAAGGGAATTGACACGGGGCGAAGCGGCTTGCAAGAATGGCGACACCGCAACACACGAATCAGACGAAGAAGGAGCGAGGGAGATCACATGGCCTTACCGGAACCCGTGTTGGCTTATCTGAACGACAACGCGCGGAGCGCGGGCGTCGCGGAGCCGAAGGAGGGCGACGACCTCTTCAAGTCGGGCGTGCTCGACAGCTTCGCCCTCGTTGACTTCCTCTCGGTGCTCGAACAGCACACGGGCGTCAGCGTGCCCGACTCGGACGTGAGCCCGTCGAACTTCCAGACCGTCGAGGCGATAGAGCGTTACGTCAACGGGCGAAGAGGTCAGGACTCTTGAGCGCTTTCGTCACAGGCTCCGGCGTCTCCGTGCCGGAGCGCGTCGTCACCAACGAAGAACTCTCCGCGCCGCTCGGCCTTGAGCCGGAGCGGATTCGCAAGGCTTCGGGCATCAGCAGCCGGCGCTGGGCGTCGCCGGGGACGACGACGAGCGACCTCGCCTCCGCCGCGCTGCGCTCGGCGCTCGAAGACGCGGCGATAGGAGCGGGCGAAGTTGACTACCTTATTTTCGGGACGATGACGCCCGACCGCCTCATTCCGGGCAGCGCCCCGGCGGTTCAGAGCCGGCTCGGCCTTGGAGAAATCCCCTGCCTCGACATCCGCGCCGCCTGCTGCAACGCGCTTTACGGTTTGCAACTCGCGAAGTCTTTGATCGTTTCGGGCGCGGCGCGGTGCGTGGCGCTGTGTCTCGCGGAGGTGCAGTCGCCGTCGCTGCGGCTGACGCCGGAGGCCGGGACGCTCTCGATGCTCTTCGGCGACGGCGCGGCGGCGCTGGTCGTCACGGGCGAGCGCCGCGAGGGGGCGCTTGAGATAGTTGACGTTCTCCTGTCGTCGAACGGGGCGTTCGTTGACGACCTCGGCGTCCGGCGGCCCGGCACAGAGTTCAGGGAAGACGAAACAAACTCCGAAGCCGGAGGCGCGGACGATTTCGCGCCGCGCATGAACGGGCAGTCGGTGATCCTGCACGCCTCAAGAAAGATGGCGTCGGCCTGCCAGTCCGTCCTGAAGCGCAACGGCATCGGCGTCGAAGAGGTGCGCTGGGTCGTGCCGCATCAAGCGAACGCGAACCTGCTCGCGCAGGTCGCGCGCGCGCTCGGATTCAACACGGCGGGCGGAGTCGTCTCCGTGCTCGAAGAGTTTGGGAACACCTCTTCGGCTTCGATGGGGATCGCGCTCGACACGCTGCGCCGTTCGGGGAAGGTTGCGACGGGCGACTACCTTCTGCTCCCGGCCTTCGGCGCGGGCTTCACCTGGGGCGCGGGAATCTGCCGGGCGTCGGGCGGCGACGAGCCTCCGGCGACTTCAGTGTCCGCCCGTTGACTGCGGGCCTTCGGGCGGCGGCAAAAGCAGCGAGCGCTCGCTCATCTCAAGCAGCACGACGTTCGGGCGCGCGGCCTCGATCAGGTCGGGATGCCAGCCCGGCCTCACGTCCCAGACGTAAAGCCCTTCGCTGAAGTGTTCGGCGAGCAGCGGGATCAGGTAGCTTGAGAATGAGTCCCTCTGCATGTAGAGGCGCGGCAGCGAAGCGCCCTCCACCCTCGAAGTGCAGCGCCCGCGGTCGAAGCAATTCCTCGCCAACTGCGCGCGGGGCCGCTTCGGCACCATGATGTACTTGTCTTCGGTCAACACGTCGTAGAGTCCGAGCATGCCCGCGAGGTCTCCTCCCTTCGTCGAAGTGATCGAGGCCGCGCAGTCGGACGCCGCGAGCGGCTGCATCCCGCCAAACTCCTTCCCCAGCTCTCGGACAATCGTCTGGTACGCGGCGAAAGCCCCCGCGCCGCTCCAATGTGTGTCGGTCAAAAAGTAGGCGCGGCGGGAGTGCTTCGAGTCGAACAATGCTGGCCGCACGTCAACGACGCGGATGTCGGCGTGTCCCTTCAGGTACTCGACGAGCTGGTCGAGGCGTGACGCGTTCGGCAGGCGGACGAGTTTGTCCGGCATCAGCTCCGGGTAGATCGTCTGCTTCTCAGGCGCGACGACGAAGACGAACGACGCGCCGAACCCTTTCGCCGCGTCGCGCACCGATTCGAGATACGAACGCCACGCGCTCAGCTCGTCGTCCGTGAACGGCTTCGTCCTCGAATAAAGTTCGACCCCGCCCTCGCCCGCGTAAAAGAGACAGCCGTCCTTGCCGATGATGATGTCGGGCGAGCTGGACGACTTCAGCCAGTTCACCTTCACCAGCGCCTGCCAGCGAATCATCTCGGCGCGCAGCCCGAAGTGGTCTTTGAAATATTCGGCCAGCATCCTCGGAAGGTGAAACGCTTCGCTCAGATTTGTCGGGCGCTGCGGGAGGTCGGCGAGCCGCCGATTCTCCCAGGCAGGCTCGCCCTCGCCGCGGGCGAGCAGCACCGTGAGCGGGGACGAAATCGCGACGACGAAAAAGGCCACGACGAAGAGGTCGGCGATCTTGCGAAAGGTGCTGTTCGGCATCGGCGATAGACCTGTCTAAAAACGGAAATAGATGAACGGGCTGTAAGTCCCCGCCGCCGACTGCGTGGCCGAGGCGACGAAGATGAGGGCTATCAGCGCGGCGTGGGACAAGTCCATCCCGCCGTGGAGGAGGAGTCCGACCGTCCCCGACAGCCTCTCGGCGGCCCGCGCGATCAATCTCCTCAAAGCGGGCACGACGGGCGCGCAGCCGACCAGCCCGACGGCCAGCGCGACCGCGACCTCGCCGTCGAGGAAGAACGAAGGCTTGTAGAACGCGTCCGCGCCGGCTCGTCCCGCCATGGCCGCGAGGTAGTCGAGCGCGCGCGGCAACGTCTCGGCGCGGAAGAAGACCCAGCCGACGAGGACGACGAGGAGGGCGTAGGCGTGCCGGATAAATCTCGGCAGCCTCGCCAGCGTTTTCAGCAGCCCCATCCTCTCGAAGACGAGGAAGGCGCCGTGGAAAAGTCCCCAGGCGACGAAGCTCCAACTCGCCCCGTGCCACAGGCCGCAGAGGAGGAAGACGATCATCAGGTTCAGATAGACCCTCCACGCGGGCCGCCGGACTCCGAGCGGGAAGAAGAGGTAGTCCCGGAACCACGTCGAGAGCGAGATGTGCCAGCGCCGCCAGAACTCTGTGACGGACGCGGAGACGTACGGGTAGTTAAAATTTTCGGGGAAGTGGAAGCCGAACATCCGCGCGAGTCCTATCGCCATGTCCGTGTAGCCGGAGAAGTCGTAATAAATCTGCAACGCGTAGCAGAGGACGCCGAGCCACGCGAGCGCCGGAGTCATCTCGTCGCGACCGAGCGCGAAGATCATGTCCGCCGGGACGGCGAGCGTGTTGGCGATCAGCATCTTCTTGCCGAAGCCCGCGGTGAATCTTCTCACCCCGTCGGCGAAGTCCGCGCGCGTGACGCGGCGCGAGACGATCTCCGCGGCGATGTCGCCGTAGCGGACTATCGGGCCGGCGATGAGATGGGGAAAGAGCGTGATGTACAGGGCGAAGTTGGGGAGGTCGCGCTGCGCCTCGATCTGTCTGCGGTACACGTCCACGAGATACGAGATGCCCATGAAGGTGAAGAACGAGATTCCGATGGGCAGGTGTACGGGCGGGGGCGGCGGCAGCTCGACGCCGGTGGCCGCGAGAAGCTGGCCGACGTTTGCGGCGAGGAAGTTCGCGTACTTGAAGACGACCAGGAGCAGCAGATTGCCCCCGACGCCGACGGCCAGAACCCGCCGCCGCGACCTTGCGGCATCGAAGCGACCGAGCGCCCGCGCCGCCGCGTAGTTGAGCAGAATCGAGAAGACCAGCACGAACGAAAAGGTCTTCTCGCCGACGACGTAAAAGACGAGACTCGCGGCCACGAGAATCAAATTCCGTAGCCGCCGCGGCGAAACGTGGTAGGCCGACAGCACCAGCGGGAGGAACAGGAAGAGGAACGAAGGCTCTGTGAACAGCATACGAGTTTATATGATTATTAAGGCGGCGATGAACCAGAGACAAAGCAATATAGAAATGGCCGGCGCGGGTGTCAAATCCGACTGTCCGGCGCCCCCACGTTCTGAGGCGTCGTGCGCGTCTCCGCGCGTGCGAATTCATGCGATGCAGGTGACGACGCCCTCTGTGTTATGTTAGCGGCAAGCGTTTAGTCTTTATTCGCTCGGAGCTTTTTTCGCCCGCGGCGAACGCAGCCAGTCATCGCAACTACGAGGTCTTATGAATCACATCCGTTATTCCGTCGCGGCCTGTCAGACCGACATGCCGAACCCGGTCGAGCGCCGCGAGATGCGCCGCAACACCGAGCGTATGCTCTCGATGATTGACTCGGCTGTCGCGGGCGCGGCCCCGTTCCTGCCCGTCCGCCTCGTCGTCTTCCCCGAATTCGCTCACGCCGCGCCGGTCTTCGTCACGGTCAAAGGGCTTCTCGACAAACTCGCCGTCACTGTCCCGAACGAGCACACCGAGGCGCTCGAAGCGAAGGCGCGCGAGTACGACATCTACATCCAGTCCGGCTCGATGATCGAGCGCGACGCGCGCTGGCCCGGCGTCGTCTTCAACACGACCTGCCTCGTCGGGCCGCGCGGAGTCATCTACAAATATCGGAAGGTGAACACGTGGATTCCCTACGAAGTCCACGCAAGCCCGCACGACCTCGAAGGCTACGACGAGCCGCTCTTCCCCGTCGCCGACACCGAGATCGGTCGCATCGGTTGTGCCATCTGCTACGACTGGCTCTTCCCCGAAGCCATCCGCCAACTCGCCGCTAACGGCGCGGAGGTTCTGGTGCGCGTGTCGGCCTACATGGACCCCTGGGGCGCGACACGCCCGATGGACTGGTGGACTGTTGTCAACCGCTGCCGCGCGCTTGAGAATACGGCCTACGTCGTCGCGGCGAATCAGGGCGCGAGCCTGAAGCACTACCCGCCTTACTCTTGGCCGGGCGGGAGCATGGTCGTTGACTTCGACGGTCGCGTACTGGCCGAGGCGAGTCCGGGGCCGGGCGAGCGAATCGTCGTCGCGCCCGTTGACATCTCGGCGCTCCGGCACGAGCGCGCCGCGCGCCGCGGACACAACATGCTCGCGCACCTGCGAACGGAAGCCTACCCCGTCTATCGAAGGCACGTCTATCCGCCCGCGCTCGGCGGAGACGAAGGCGCGTCGCACTCATACGAGCGCAACAACCTCTTGATTGACGAGTCGAAGAAAATCCTCGAAGCCGGCGACGAAGCTTAGCGGCGCTCGGACGAGTTTTCACTCTCATCGCCCGAACGATTTTTTTCGTCGAGTCCGGCGTTTACGTTTTTGGATTGCCGACGAAAACTCGTAGAGAGTCACCGGCGAAAATTCGCAAGCCCCGCGAATTCTCTCGAAATTGCCGCGCCCGTGGTCGCGGCATTTTTGTTGCGTGATTCCGGCGGAGTCTTTGTGAGTCTGGATTCTTCTCTCGCCGCCTGAATGCGAAGTGCCGTTGCCCTGAGAATTTGGTTGACAGTCCTTTGATTCTGTATTAAATACTACTTCGTTCGGACAGGCAACAAACCGTAATCCGTCTTCCAAAGCGAACCAGGCAAGTAAAAAAAACAGTTCGCCCCCAGCCGTCGTGCTCGACGGGTCTGTAACTTCTGTCTTTCGCGTCGAACCCTTCCGGCAGAGGACGACGCGGACGGCCCTTGTACTTTCTTTGACCATGCGAGGCTCAGTCATGTTTACACCGCGGAGAAATATCCCCTTCTCGAAGTTGGCGGCTGCGCTTTTCTGCGTCGCCGCTTTCGTCTTTCCGGCCACTGCCCAGACGAACAAGGGCACGATAGCCGGGACTGTCACAGACCCGAACGGCGCGGTCGTCAAGGACGCGAAGGTCACGGCGACCAACGTCGCCACCGGCGAGACGCGCGAGGCGACGACGAGCGGCGAGGGCACTTACGCGCTCCCCGCGCTCGACCCCGGCGTCTATAAGATCACGGTTGACGCACAAGGTTTCAGCCAGGCCATCGTTGACCAGGTCAAGCTCGACACGAGTTCGCGCCAGGCCGTTAACATCACGCTCACGGTCGCGGGCGTCAGCGGCGGCAGCGTCACCGTCACCGCCGAGGCCCCGCTCGCCGAGACCGAGTCGAGCGTGCGCGGCGACCTGATCACGGGCAAGGAGGTCACAGACCTTCCCATCCCGCAGCGCAACTTCACTCTGCTCGCGACGCTTTCGCCGGGCGTGACGCGCCCCTTCGTCGGCGTCATCGGCGGCGGCGGAAACTTCGAGGGCGGCGGCAGCAACCCCGTCGGCACCTCGACCGAGTCAACGCGCTTCCGCGAGTCGGGCGGCTCCGTCCTCGTCGTCAACGGCGCGCGACCCACCAACAACAACTTCACGCTCGACGGCACGGACAACAACGAAGGGCAGTTCGGGCAGATCGGCATCTACCCGCCGCCCGACGCCATCGCCGAGTTCAAGATCGAGACGAGCGTCGCGCCCGCCGAGGCCGGACGCGCGGGCGGCGGCATCATCAGCACGACCACCCGTTCGGGCGGCAACGTCTATCACGGCTCGCTCTACGAGTTCTACCAAGGGCGCGTGCTCTCGGCCATCAGCCGCAACGAGAACCCGAACAACCTCGCCAACCGCAACACGCACCAGTTCGGCGGCACGGTCGGCGGCCCCGTCTATCTGCCGCGCTTCGGCGAGGGCGGGAAGAAAATCTGGAACGGCAAGAACCGAACCTTCTTCTTCTTCTACTACGAGGGGCAGCGCAACGCGACGCCCTCGACGACGGGCGACTTCGGGTTCGTCAGCGTCCCGACCGACAGGATGCGCGTCGGCGACTTCAGCGAGCTGCTGCGGCCCGGAACCTCGATGACCTACAACACGATCCGCGGCCCCGTCGTCGCGCCCATCGGCACGGTCTTCTGCGCCAACGCCTTCCCCGCGCCCGGCAACGACATACGCAACTGCGGCCAGACGCTCTCGACCGCGGCGCTCAACGTCCTTCAGGCTTACCCGCACCCGAACGTCACGGGCCGCATTTTCGACAACTTCGCGACGAACCGCAAGGAGCACTACATCCGCAACGGCTTCGGCACGAGGTTCGACCACAACATCAACCAGGCGAACACGCTCTTCTTCGCCTACAGCCGCGACAACAGCGGTCGCGCGCGCGACAACAACTTCCCCATCGGCTCTTCGCCGACGGGCAACGACCTGCCTTCGGGCTTCGGCGCGGGCAACGAGTTCGGCAACTCGCGCGGCGTCCGGTTGGGTGAGACGCACACCTTCTCGCCCTCGGTCGTCAACGACGCGCGCTTCGGCGTCACGCGCGTCGAGATCGGCATCTTCAACACGGGCGTCGGCGGCGCGCTCGGCTTCAACCCGAACATCTCTTCGGCGCTCGGCATCAACGGCGCGAACGTCTGCGGCGAGTGCACGGGCGTCGTCCTGCTCGGCGTCGAGGAGCCTTTCCAGAACGGTCGCCAGAATCAGCTCGAGTTCATCGGCGACGGCGGCCCGTTCTACTTCACCTCGAACAACTGGAGCTTCGCCGACGCGCTGACTTGGGTGCACGGCACGGGCACCTTCAAGTTCGGCGGCGACTACCGCGTGCGCCAGAACTCGAACTTCGACGCGGGCCGCGCCGGCGCGATCAAGGGGCAGTACCAGTACGGCACGGGCGCGGGCGGCTTCCTCGCCGGCAACTACAGCGGCATCCTGATCGGGCCGCAGGACTCAGGCTCGGGCGCGGCCAACATGCTCCTCGGCTACGACCCGGCCTTCGTCAGCCGCGGCACGCCGGGCACGCCGCCCTTCCTCTCGAACCACGAGGTCGCCTTCTTCGGCCAGGACGACTGGAAGGTCAACCAGAACCTGACGATGAACATCGGCCTGCGCTGGGACTTGTTCACGCAGCCGACCGAGCGCTTCGACGCGCAGTCGAACTACGACCCGGCGACCGACACGCTGACGCGCGCGGGCAAGAACGCGCCGGGCGGGCGCGACCTCGTCAACAGCGACCGCAACAACTTCGGCCCTTCGGTCGGCTTCGCCTGGAGCGGCTTCAGGAAGGACAGGACGGTCGTCCTGCGCGGCGGCTACGCGATCAAGTACGCGGTTGACACGCCGGGCATCCCCGGCATCCTTCAGGCCAACCCGCCGACCGGCGCGAGCTACTCGTGCAGCATCACGCAGTACGGCACGGCAGCCTGCCCGCAACTGCCGCGCTTCTTCAACCTCGACACGGGCATCCCGTTCCCGCAGGTCACCAACAACATCGCGCCGGGGCAGACCTTCGCCGCGCCGGTGGGCGCGAACCTCGTCCGCGTTGACCCGAACATCCACAACGAGATGTTCCACCAGTACAACCTGACGGCGCAGTGGGAGTTTCACCCGAACTGGCTCGCCGAGGTCGGCTACGTCGGCAGCCGCGGTCGCAACCTTCTCGTCATCACCAACATCGGTGACAACAGCGGCGGCTTCCCCGGCTCGCGGCAGGTGACGACGCACAGCACCGTCCAGAACGTCCAGTACACGGGCAAGAGCTGGTACGACGCCATGCAGTCGAAGCTCGAACGCCGCTTCTCGCAGGGGCTGTCGCTCATCACGACCTACGTCTGGTCGCACGCGATTGACAACTCGCCGGGCGGCTTCTGCACGGGCGGTCAGGGGCCGAGCACCTGCGGCTTCGCCAACCCCCTGCGCCCCGGACTCGACAAGGGCAACGCCGACTTCGACGTGCGCCACCACTTCAGCTTCGCGAGCGTCTGGGACTTGCCCATCGGCAAGGGCCGCCGCTACGCGGGCAACATCTCGCACGGCGAAGACCTGTTCGTCGGCGGCTGGCAGGTGAACACCGACATCACGATCCAGAGCGGCCCGCCGTTCTCCATCGTCGCCAACGGCGAGCGCGCCGACGTGTCGAGCACGCTCGGCCCCGGATGCAAGGCTTTCCAGGGTCAGATTTTCTGCCCGGCGACCGCCGAGGTCTTCCCCGGCGACCCGCGTAACGCCACGCTGGGCGATCCGAAGTTCGGCAACACGGGCCGCAACATCTTCCGCGGCGCGCGCGAGACGTTCGTCAACGCTTCGCTTTTCAAGAATGTCCACGTCTCCGAGAGGCTGAACATCCAGTTGCGCGCGCAGTACTACAACCTGCTCAACCACGTCAACGGCTTCCACCCGAACGGCGACCTCGGCAGCAGCCAGTTCGGCATTGACACGTCCGAGCAGCGCCGCCGACAGTTGGAGTTCGGCATGAGGGTCGTCTTCTAACGCCGCGGCCTTCGGGCCTGCGCGAAGCTTAGATGGAAGCGGAAGTGGCGGGCGTTCTTTTAGCGGGACGCCCGCCACTTTTCATGTTGTGAACAGCGCGGGCAGAGTCTTCCCAGTCTTGAGCGTCGAGCAGGTTGAGTTCACCGCCGCAGGCACGAAGAACACGGAGGGGGCACGGAGTTTTGAGATTTCAAATCTGAAATTCAGTATTCCTCCGTGCGACCTCCGAGTCCTCCGTGTCTCCGTGGTGAACTTCAACGCCCTCTTCGCCCAGGAATCAATAGACCTTGCAGCGCGGGCGCTTGAGTTTGCGGCCCGCGGACGTTAACTTGTCGGACGGTCTCCCGCGTCTCCCGAAAGCCCGCACGCGAGCACGCGCCGCGCCCTTGTCGTTGCGGCGCGCTTGTCAGGAAGTTTCGCAGTGAGCGCACGCGCAAAAGGTTCGACTCTGAGGGCGGCGACGTTCGCCTTCGTCTGCGCCGCCTTACTTCTGCGCGCGCTCTCGTGCGGAGCGGCGGCGGCGCGGCGTCAGGACGAATCTTTTTCGCCCGCGCGCGTCGCCGAGGCGGTCGCGCAGTTGCGCCGCGCCGCGCCCGACGACTCGGCGTTCGCGCAGGCGCTCGCGCTCGGCTACGCGCTCTTCGGCGCGGGCCGCTTCGCCGAGGCGGCGGAACTCTTCGCCGCGCTCGTCGAGCGAAGGCCGCAGGACGCTTCGGCGCTCTACGGCGCGGCGCTCGCCACCTTCAACTCGGGCCGCGCCGCCGACGCCGAGCCGCTCGCCCGCCGCGCCGTCGAGGCCGCGCGGCTCGCGGCGAAGTCCTCGAACGCGAACGGCACGAACGCACGAACGCACGGGACTGACGCGCACGCGCCCGGCGTGCGGACAGCCGACGCGCTCGTGCTGCTCGCCGTCGTGCTCGCCGTGCGCGGCGACGACGCGGGCGCTCTGAAGTCGGCGCGCGAGGCCGCGGCGCTCGCGCCCGAAAGCTTCGACGCGCAGTTCACCCTGGGCCGCGCTCTCTACGGCGCGGGCGACGCGGCGGCGGCGGCGCGCGCCTTCCGCTCCGCGGTCGCGCTCAGGCCGGCGGACGCGCAGGCGCGCTTCTTCCTCGCGACCTCGCTCGAACAGTCGGGCGACGACGAGGGCGCGCTCGCCGCCTACCGCGAACTCGCCGCGCGCGAGCCACGCGCCGCGGAAGGCCACCTCGGACTCGGCGTCCTCCTCGTCAAGCGCGGCGGCGCGGACGCCGACGAAGGCTTGAAGGAACTCGCGCGCGCAATCGAGATCAACCCGGACCTCTACGAGGCGCGCGTCGCGCTCGGTCGCGCGCTCGTCGCACGCGGTCGCGCCGCCGAGGCAATCGAGCACCTGCAACGCGCGGCGCGGCTCGCGCCCGGAAACCCGGAGCCGCACTACCAACTCTCGCTCGCCTACCGCCGCCTCGGTCGCAAGGCCGAGGCCGAGGCCGAGTCGGAGGCGGTCAGGCGCATACACGAGTCGCGCCGCTCCGGCGGCGCGTCGCAGGAGAAGACGCCCGCCGCGGCGGGGCCTTGAAGATGAAGAGAACGCGTAGAAGGAGTCGAGTCCGGCCCGGTGTTTTCCGTGAAGCATGAGCATGAATTGAGGCCACGCGCCGTCGGCGCCGCGCGCGCGTCGTTCACGTGCGCATGTTGTGTGCTTGCGCTCGCGCTGCTTGCGCCGTTCGAGGCGAGCGCGTTTCAGCAGCGCGGGACTCGCGCGCCCGCGGCGCAGCGTCAGTCTTCCGGCGCGCAGCAACATTCCGAATCGCCGCTCGTGCGCGAGGCGGCGGCGCTCCTTCAGGCGGGCAGGCTCGAAGAGGCTGAGGCCGCGGCGCGCAAGGCGGTCGCCGCCTCGCCGCGCGACTCCGAGGCGCACGCGCTGCTCGGCGTCATACTCGGCCAGCGCGGTCGCGGCGACGAGGCCGAGCGCGAGCTGCGCGAGGCCGTGCAGCTCGACCCGAAGTCCGTGGTCGCGCTCACGAACCTCGGCGTGCTGCTCGTCGGGACGGGCCGCGCCGACGAGGCCGTCAAAATTTTCGAGGAGGTTCTGCGCCTCGCGCCCGGCCACGCGCAGGCCGCGTACAACCTCGGCATGATTTATGTTGCGCGCAAGGATTACGAACGCGCGATACCGCTGCTCGAAGTCGCCGTGCGGCTGAGGTCGGGCGGGGCCGAGTCGTCTGACATCCCCATGCTGCTCGCGCTCGAAGGCGCGTACCTGCGCGCGGGCCGCGGGCGGGAGCCGGCGGAACTCGCCGACGTGATCGAGCGCCGCGCCGGCGATGACCCGCGCCCCCTCTTCACGCTCGCCCTCGCCCTCGCCGACGCCGGCTCTTACGAGCGCGCCGCGCACCTCTTCGCGCGAACGAACGAGTTGCGACCGAACACCTACGAGGTGCTCTACAACCTCGGCATCGCCCTCTTCAACCTCGGACGCCTCGACGAAGCGCGCAAGGCTTTGCAGGACGCCGCCACGCTCAGGCCAGAAGAGCCGGACGTGTTCTACCGCCTCGGCGAGGTGGCCTCGGCGAAGGGCGAAAGCGCCAACGCCATCGGCCTCTGGCAGCGCACGGTGAAGCTGCGCCCGGACTTCGCCGACGCCTACTTCCTGATAGCCGAGGAGCTTGTGAAGAACGGGCGCAACGAGACCGCAGTCCAGTTCTACGAGCAGGCCGTCGAGCACGACCCCGCGCAGCCCCTCTATCAAATGCGCCTCGGCGTCGCACACTTCCGCGCGCGCCGCTACCAGCAGGCGCGCGAGGTCTTCGAGCGCGCCGCCGCGCGGTTCCCCGACAGCCCCGCGATCCAATACCTCGTCGGCTACGCGGCGCGCGCCGAGGGGCAATTCGACCTCGCCCGCAAAGCCTTCCAGCGCACGGTCGAGCTGGAGCCTGACAACGCGGCGGCCTACGCGAGCCTCGGCTTCCTCGCCGAAGAACGCGGCGAGCACGAGGGGGCCGAGCGTCTCCTGCGCCGCGCGCTCGCGCTCGATCCCAAAAACTACCCGGCGACCTACGACCTCGGTCGCCTGCTCGTCCGCCTCAAGCGTTACGAAGAGGCGCTGCCGGTTTTGGAGCGCGGCGCGACGCTCGGAGGGGAAGACCCCGGCGTCCACTACCAACTCTTCCTCGTCTATTCGCGCCTGCGCCGCAAGGAGGACGCCGACCGCGAACTCGCCGAGTTCAAGCGTCTCGACGAGGCGCGCAAGTCGGGCGAAGGCGGCGGGATGGGCGGCGACGCGAAGGGACAGGAGCCGCCCCCGCCGCCCGACGCGGGCGCGACGCCGAAGAGTCCTTCGACGCCCGCGCCGAGGCCGCCGGGACTCAGGCTTTAGTTGAAGACGCCGACCGATTTAGTGTGATAAATTTGGCCGCCCGCGCGAGCCTTTGCGCCGCGCGCGGAAGAGTGAAAGAGTTTCGCAACCGTAAATTCCAAGGGGCTAAAAAATCTTCGCATGAATCGAGTTAAAGCTTTCTTACTCTGTGCGGGTATCTTTGTCTTCGTCGTCGCGGCGGCGTCCGCGTCGTCGCTCGCGGACACGAAGAAGGGCAAGTCTTCGGCGGCGTCGCGGGGCCGCGAGATTTACACGGCGAACTGTGCACGCTGCCACGGCGCGGACGGGCAGAGCCACACGAGCATGGGCGAGATGACCGAAGCGCCCAACCTGACGGACGCGGACTGGCAGAGCCGGCGCAGCGCCGCGCGCATGATCTCGTCGGTGACGAACGGTCGCGGCGAGATGCCCGCGTTCGGCAGGAAGCTCTCGAAATCAGACATCGCCGCG
>Ga0070740_10001204_pt1 | contig 37794 bp, 38 predicted proteins | sample Coa_R2_FD_67286 | JGI IMG/M metagenome (GOLD analysis project Ga0070740, IMG submission 67286) | Surface soil microbial communities from Centralia Pennsylvania, which are recovering from an underground coalmine fire - Coalmine... | ecosystem: Environmental > Terrestrial > Soil > Unclassified ... | reverse complement strand
ATTACTAGAGAATTCTGGCGCGCCAAAGCGCATAAGGCAAAATATGTAACCACCTGCAAAAAAACATAATCCCGCGCTCAGTAGACCACAAGCAATCCGTATTGGAGGAGACCAAAATTCGTTAGCAGTTGGTTCATGCATATGTAGCATCATATCTTATGACCAGAAAACGGTTTTATAGTCTTACTGTGAAATTCCTGCATAACTCTTGCGTCCAATAGCGGCGAGGTTTTGAAAGGGGAAAGACGCTGCAAGGGAGTTCGCACCCGCAGCGCAGCTTTCTGGACGTGGAGCTGGAAAAGCAAGTTTCGCGTAGTTCGTTTCTGGATCGCGTGGACGCGGTGATGGACTGGTCACGGCTTTCATCGTATTGGGCCAGTCTGTACGGCAAGACCGGCAAACCCTCGCATCCACCGCTGGTGGCGTTCAAGATGCTGCTGTTGCAGCACTGGTTCAATGGGCTGTCGGACGAGGAAGTGGAATGGCAGTGCCGGGACCCACTGTCGTTCCGCAAGTTTCTGGGGGTAAGCACGGCCGAGGCGATTCCGGACTCCACCACCCTGGTGCGCTTTCGCAGCCGCCTGCTCAAGGCCGGCGTGACACGTCCGATCCGGAGGCGGACTGGGCGGGGAAGAGCGGCAAGGTGCTGGCGCATGGTGACAAGGCCCACGTGGCGGTGGATGCGGGCAGCGAACTGGTGCGGGCGGTCGCGGTGACCTCGGGGTTGAGCCACGACAGCACCCAGATCGACGGTCTGCTGAGCCCGGACACCAAGGCGGTCTACGCCGGCAAAGCCTATGACGACGCCCAGCGCCCAGCGCCGGGCGCGGCTGCGCCGGCAGGGCATCCGCCCGCGTATTCTGCACATGGCCAGACGCAATCGCCCGCTGACCGACCGGCAGTGCTACGAGAACCGGTGCTGGAGCCGCGTGCGCTGCCAGATCGAACGGGTCTTCCCCGACTGGAAAGAACGCCGCAGCCTGTGGCGCGCACGCGACCTGGGCCTGGCCAGAAACACTCTGCATGTGATGTTGCTCGTCGTCGCCCACAACCTGCGACGCTGGACCGTGCTGGCGCAGACGTAGTGTCTGCGCAGGATGGAAAACCGAGGGAAACGATGAAAATGAAAGAGCCGAAGCCCCCAGTAACGACCAGCGTGCGAGACCCACGGCGCGAATTTCGCTCATGCAAGCCTTATCGCATCCGCACGCATGAGTAATGCAAAGGTTGCGCGTTACCAAACGACCCATATGCTTACAAGGCATTTTTGAGATGGCTTCTAGCGAAATCCAGTGATGTCTATCCCAACTTCCACCATTCCGCTTTACGGGAGCAGCACCGACAGCCCCTGCGTGCGCCGCGCCTCCAGGTCCGCGTGGGCGCGCGCGGCGTCGCGCAGCGGATAACGGTGGCGGAGATCGGCACGGATCACGCCGCGCGCCACGGCGTCGAACACGGCCTGCGCCGCCGCTTCCAGCTCCGGCCGCGTGGCCGTGTAGTCGCCGAGCTTGGGACGGGTGAAAAACAGCGAGCCTTTTTCGGTGAGCAGGATCGGCTCGAAGGCCGGCACTTTGCCCGAGGCGTTGCCGAAGGAGACCATCGTGCCGCGCCGCTTGAGGCAGTCGAGCGAGCCCAGGAACGTGTCGCGGCCCACGGAGTCGTACACCACGTCCACGCCCGCGCCGTCCGTGAGCCGCCGTGTTTCCGCCACGAAATCCTGGGCGCGGTAATCGATCACGTCGTGGCAGCCGTAGTGGCGCGCGAGCGCGCATTTCTCCGCGCCGCCGGCGGTGCCGATGACGCGGGCGCCGAGGTGGCGCGCCCAGGGTACCAGCACGCTGCCCACGCCTCCGGCCGCGGCGTGTACCAGCAGCGTCGTGTCGGCGCGCACCGGGTAGGTCAGGTGCAACAAGTAATAGGCGGTCATGCCCTTGAGCAGCAGGGCGGCGGCGGTCTCGGACGAAATCCCGGGCGGCAGCTTGACCGCGAGCGCCGCGGGGATCACGCGCTCCTCGCAATAGCTGCCCGGCGCGCCGCCCGCGTAGGCCACGCGCTCGCCGACGCGGAATTCTTTCACGCCGGGCCCCACGGCGGTGACGACGCCTGCCGCCTCGCTGCCCAGGCCGCTCGGCAAGGGAATCTTGTATAGCCCGCTGCGATGATAGGTGTCGATGAAGTTGAGCCCGATCGCCTCGTGGCGCAGGCGGATTTCGCCGGGGCCGGGCGCGGGGACGGAAAGCTCGGCGAGCTGCATCACTTCGGGCCCGCCGTGGCGTTCGATGCGAATGTGGACGGACATGCGGGAGTTTTTTCGCCGGATGGAGCGAGGCTCCAGTGTAATCCCGCCGCCCGCGTTGCGGCGGGATCGCCCAACCGCTAATCTGCCGCACGCCTTTTTGCGCCGCCTCGACCGGCGCTGCCCACGGATCCCGGCATGACTTCTTACAGCTTCCGCACTCTGGCCGCGCTCGGCGTTGCGGTGTGCGCCGGCGCCATGATTTTCGCCGTGGTCTATCTGCAAATGGTCCGCGGCTACCAACCCTGCGCGATGTGCATCGGCCAGCGCGCGGCCATGACCGCCACCGGAATCTTGTTTCTGCTCGCCGCGCTGCACGCGCCCTTGCGCTTCGGGCGTTGGCTGTACGGCCTGCTCGCGGCGCTGACGGCGGCGGTGGGCGGAGCCGTCGCCGCGCGTCAGGTGTGGCTGCAGTCGCTGCCGCCCGGCCAGGCTCCGGCCTGCGGCCCCACGCCGGCGTATCTGTGGCACATGTTTCCCGCGGGCGAGGCGTCCCGGCGCATCGCCGAACTGATCTTCAAGGGCGATGGCGACTGCGCCAAGATCGACGCGCAATGGCTGGGCCTGACGCTGCCGGCGTGGACGCTGATCGCCTTTGCGGGGCTGGTCGTGTTTGCCTTGGCGCTGCCGATCCTGGCCCGCCGCGAGGCGCATTGAAATCGCATCTCCACCCGCGACTGCCGACATGACCATCGCCACCACCGATCTGTGCGACGCGCACCCCGAAGTGCAGGTCGCCGAGCCGATTTTTTCCGACTTCGGCGCGCGCCGCGCCTTCCACGGCCGCATCCGCACGCTCAAGGTGTTCGAGGACAACGCGCAGGTGCGCGCGGCCCTGGAGCAGCCGGGCGAGGGCGCGGTGCTGGTGGTGGACGGCGGCGGTTCGCGGCGCTGCGCTCTGGTCGGCGGCAATCTGGGCGCGCTGGGCGTCCGCAACGGCTGGGCGGGCATCGTGGTTTATGGCTGCGTGCGCGACGTCGAGGAACTCGCGCGCCAGGCGCTCGGCATCAAGGCGCTGGCCGCGCATCCGCGCAAGTCGGAAAAAGGTCTGCACTCCGCGCAGCAGGACCGCGTCGTGCATTTCGCCGGCGTGACGTTCAAGCCGGGAAGCTGGCTCTATGCGGACGCCGACGGCATCGTGGTGTCCGATGCGCCGCTCCATGCTTCGGGGCCGCCGAACCGTTCGGTCGCGCCCTGATCCGCCCGGTTGCGCGCCAGCCGGCGATGGTCGCCAGCGGCGTGGAGTCGGGATGGTGCGGATGCCGATGAATCCTTGATTTCCCGCGGCGTGCCATCAAACGCCGCTCGGGTCCGTGGATGCCCCGCTCGCGCTGCGGCCGAGGAGCGAGTCGGCGCGATTTTGTGCATTGCAAACGCTGCCGCGATCTGGTCTATAATGCGCGGCCTTTGCGGCGCCTCGCCCGATCTCGGCGCCGCTTTCGCGATAACGCGCGCCCAAGAACAGGCAGGAGTTTAGGATGAGCGTTAGCGGCATCGAGATCGTCGGCGAGTTGTCTCCGGCGTATCGCAGGATCCTCACCCCACCGGCGTTGAAGTTCGTCGCCGCGCTGGTGCGCAAGCACGGCCGGCGGCGGCGCGAGCTGCTGCGTCTGCGCGCCGAACGCCAGGCACGGATCGACGCCGGCAAGCTGCCGGGCTTTCTCCCCGAGACCAGAAAGATCCGCGCCGGCGACTGGACCATCAAAGGCATTCCCGCCGACCTGCAGGATCGCCGCGTGGAGATCACCGGTCCCGTCGACCGCAAGATGATCATCAACGCCCTGAACTCCGGCGCGAAGTGCTTCATGGCGGATTTCGAGGATTCGCTGGCGCCCACCTGGCGCAACGTGGTCGAGGGCCAGATCAATCTGCGCGACGCGGTGCGGCGCACGATCGAGTACACGAGTCCGGAGGGCAAGGCGTACAAGCTCAACGAGCGCACCGCCACGCTGATCGTGCGGCCGCGCGGCTGGCATCTGGACGAAAAACACGTGCGGCTCGACGGCGAGCCGGTGCCGGCGGCGATCTTCGATTTCGCGCTGTATTTCTTCCATAACGCCAAGGAACTGCTGCGGCGCGGCACCGGGCCGTACTTCTATCTGCCGAAGATGCAGTCGCACCTCGAAGCGCGGCTGTGGAACGCGATCTTCATCGACGCGCAGAAGGCGCTGGGCATTCCGCGCGGCACGATCAAGGCCACGGTGTTGATCGAGACGCTGTGGGGCGCGTTCGAGATGGACGAGATTCTCTACGAACTGCGCGAGCACATCGTCGGCCTCAACTGCGGGCGCTGGGACTACATCTTCTCCTGCATCAAGACCCTCAAGCGCCGCGCCGACTGGGTGGTGCCGGACCGCCTGGCGGTGACCATGGACAAGCATTTCCTCGACAGCTACTCCAAGCTGTTGTGCGAGACCTGCCACCGGCGTGGCGCCTCGGCGATGGGCGGCATGGCCGCCTTCATCCCGACCAAGGATCCGGCGAAAAACGAGGAAGTGTTCGCCAAGGTCCGCGCCGACAAACTGCGCGAGGTGAACAACGGCCACGACGGCACCTGGGTCGCGCATCCGGGTCTGGTGAAAGTGGCCATGGACGTGTTCGACGAGCACATGCCCGGACCGAACCAGATCGACCGGCAGTTCGATTACCGCATCAAGGCCGCCGATCTCTTGCAGAAACCCGAAGGCCAGATCACCGAGGCCGGATTGCGCAACAACGTCAACGTCGGGATCGGCTACCTCGAGGCCTGGCTGTCGGGCAACGGCTGCGTGCCGCTGCACAATCTCATGGAAGACGCGGCCACCGCCGAGATTTCGCGCACCCAGGTGTGGCAGTGGCTGGCGCATGGCGTGGCGCTCGCTGACGGCCGGCCGGTCACGCGCGAACTGGTGCTCAAGATCATCGACGAGGAGCTGGCCGGCTATCGCAGCCAGCTCGGCGAAGAGCGCTATTACCGCGGCCATTTCGCCGAAGCGGCCGGCCTCTTCGCGCGCATGAGTCTCGCGCCGCAGCTCGCCGATTTCCTCACGCTGCCCGCCTACGAATACCTGGATTGAACCGCCGCGCCGCCGGGCGCGAGGCTGCGCTTTTTTTCACCACACCGGGCATGACCGCCCACACGAGGACGCTGCAATGAGCCGTGAACCCTCCCGCGAAACCCAGATCAAGGCCCTCGAGCAGGATTGGGCGACCAATCCGCGCTGGAAGGGCGTCAAGCGCACATACACCGCCGCCGACGTCGTCCGTCTGCGCGGCTCGCTTGCCATCGAGTACACGCTGGCGCGCCGCGGCGCCGAAAAGCTGTGGAAGCTGGTCAATACCGAGCCCTACGTCAACTGTCTCGGGGCGCTGACCGGCGGCCAGGCCATGCAGCAGGTCAAGGCCGGCATCAAGGCCATTTATCTCTCCGGCTGGCAGGTCGCGGCGGACAACAACAGCTACCTGGCGATGTATCCCGACCAGTCGCTGTATCCGGTGAACTCCGTGCCGGCGGTGGTCGAGCGCATCAACAACAGCTTCAAGCGCGCCGACGAGATCCAGTGGGCCAAGGGCATCGGCCCCGGCGATCCCGGCTACATCGACTACTTCGCGCCGATCGTGGCCGACGCCGAGGCCGGCTTCGGCGGCGTGCTCAACGCCTTCGAGCTGATGAAGGCCATGATCCGCGCAGGCGCCGCGGGCGTGCACTGGGAGGACCAGCTCGCCAGCGTCAAGAAGTGCGGCCACATGGGCGGCAAGGTGCTGGTGCCCACGCAGGAGGCGGTGCAGAAGCTGATCGCCGCGCGCCTGGCGGCCGACATCTGCGGCGTGCCCACCGTGATCCTGGCGCGCACCGACGCGGAAGCGGCGGATCTGCTGACGTCCGATGTCGATCCCAACGACAAACCTTTCGTCACCGGCGAGCGCACCTCCGAAGGCTTCTACCGCACGAAGAAGGGTCTGGAGCAGGCGATCAGCCGCGGCGTGGCCTACGCGCCATACGCCGACATGGTGTGGTGCGAAACCGGCACGCCGGACCTCAAGTTCGCCAAGGCCTTCGCCGAGGGCGTGCGCAAGCACTATCCGGACAAGCTTTTGGCGTACAACTGCTCGCCCTCGTTCAACTGGAAGAAGAATCTCGACGACGCCACCATCGCCAAGTTCCAGCGCGAGCTGGGCGCGATGGGCTACAAGTACCAGTTCATCACGCTGGCCGGTATCCACTCGATGTGGTTCAACATGTTCGATCTCGCGCAGGACTACGTGAAGCGCGGCATGAGCGCCTACGTGGAAAAGGTGCAGGAGCCGGAGTTCGCCGCGCGCGAGCGCGGTTACACCTTCGTCAGCCACCAGCAGGAAGTGGGCACGGGCTACTTCGACGACGTCACCACCGTGATCCAGGGCGGTGCCTCGTCGGTCACCGCGCTCACCGGCTCGACCGAAGAAGCGCAGTTCCATTGAAGCCCTAAGCCGGAGAACCCACGCCGCAGGCCTGGGTTCCCGAGCTTGCGAGACGACGTGAGGTCCGAGGGCCGGTGGCGACACCGGCCCTTTTCGTCGAGGGTAGCAGGATGACGCTGGCGTGGGCGGGTTTTCTCCTGCCGCCCGCGCCGCGTACTGGACCAGGCAGTCATGGCAGACCCTCGATGGTCCGCGTGCGCAAGGCGCGGCGGCGGAGACGCGCTTGGCGCTTGTCTCGCCAGGATGCGCCGGTAAACTGGGCATCTACACGAGAACAAGGACGAAACATGAAATTCCTGCGCGGTGGGGTCGCCGCCCTGGTGATGTCGGCGGCGCTGTTCTTCGCCATCGGCTACGTGCTGCCGGACAAGGCGCACGTCACGCGCTCGATCGTCGTCGCTGCGCCGCAGTGCCAGGTGTTCGCGGTGCTGGACGGCTTCCGCCTCTACGGCCAGTGGTCGCCGTGGGCGGCAAAAGACCCGCAGATGAAGACGCAGATCAGCGGCGCACCGTTCGGCGTCGGCGCGCGCTACGACTGGAGCGGCAACGCCGCGGTCGGCAGCGGCAGCGAGGTGATCGTGGATAGCGCGCCGTACAAACTCGTCAAGACCAAGGTCCAATACAGCGACCGGGACCAACCCAGCTTCTCCACTTTCACGCTGGAGCCGCAGGGCGCGCAGACCAAGGTCACGTGGACGGTGGATATCGGTCTGGGCCCCGATCCCCTCGCCCATTATCGGGGCCTGATGGTCGACAAGCAGGTCGGGCCGGACTACGAGCAAGGCCTGCAGCGGCTGAAAGCCCTGGCGGAGTCGCGGCCCAAGGACGATTTTTCCGCGCTCAACGTCGATCTCACCGAGGTCAAGGCGCAGACCTATCTCTACTTGCCTGGCCACAGTTCCACCGACCCCGCGGCGGTGAACAAGGCGCAGACCGAGGCCTTCGGCAAGCTCGGCGAGCTGATGAAAGATCTCGGCCTCAAACAGACCGGCGCGCCGCTGGCCGTGACCAAACAGTGGGATCCCGTCGCCAAGGTCTACGAGTTCGACGCCGGCATTCCCATCGACCGCACCGACGTCAGCTTGCCGGCCAACAGCGCTGCGGAATTCGCGCAGACTTACGAGGGCCCGGCGCTACGCGTGCGCTACAAGGGCGCCTATGGCGACTTGCCGAAGACCTATGCGCTACTGACCGAATTCATGAAAGCCTTCGAGCTGCGTAACAACGGCCTGCTGTGGGAACAATACCTCACCGATCCCACGGCCACACCGGAGGCGCAACGCGAGCTGGAGATCTTCGTGCCGGTGAAATGAGGGCGAATCCGGCGGCGCTTGGCCAATGCCGAAAAAGTCCCTTCTCGACTTTTTCGTCAGTCGCTCCGAAAAGGCGTGATTTTCCTACGCTCACGCTGTCCCAGGCCCCAGCGGGCTTGATGCCCCGCAGGCCGTCCGTGGCCCGCACAGGAAGCGCTGAATACATCAGCGTTTCCCGTATGCTACCCGCATGAAGGAGGCCGGCCTCGCGTTCGATCCCAAGCCGTTCCTGGCCCAGCTCAGCACCGGGCCGGGGGTGTACCGCATGTATGGCGGCGGCGGGGAACTGCTCTACGTCGGCAAGGCGCGCAACCTCAAGAAGCGCGTGGCGCAGTATTTCCTGCGCGCCAGCGGCGATCCGCGCATCGAGGCGATGGTGGCGCAGATCCAGCGCATCGAGGTCACCCTCACGTCCAGCGAGGACGAGGCGCTGCTGCTGGAAGCGGCGCTGATCAAGGAACAGGCGCCGCGCTACAACGTCTCGCTCCGCGACGACAAGAGCTATCCCTACCTGCGCATCACCGCCACCCCGCCGGGGCCTGCGACCGGCGACGCGCCGGATCCGAAACGATTCGCGCGCATCGCCTTCTACCGCGGCGCGCGCAGCGGCGCCGATCGTTATTTTGGACCGTTTCCCTCGGCCGGCGCGGTGCGCGAGACGCTGGTCACGCTGCAGAAGCTCTTTCGCTTGCGTCCGTGCAGCGACGCGTTCTTCGCCAACCGCCAGCGGCCCTGCCTGCAGTATCAGATCAAGCGCTGCAGCGCGCCCTGCGTCGGTTATATCGGCGCGGAAGAATACGCGCGCGACGTGGAGCGCGCGGTGCGCTTGCTCCAGGGCCGCGGCGACGAGCTGGCGCGCGAGCTGGGCGCGGAGATGGAGGAGGCCAGCGCCCGGCTCGAGTTCGAGCGCGCCGCGCGGCTGCGCGACCAGATCGCCGCGCTCAACCGCGTGCGCGAGACGCGCGCCCTGCGCGGCGGCGACTACGACGCGATCGCCCTGGCGCCGCACGCCGCCAGGAGCGCGGTGGTGGTGCTGTCGGTGCGCGACGGCGTCAACCTCGGCCACGCGAGTTTCTTCCCGCGTCATCCCCCGGGCGTGGAGCCGGCCGAACTGCTCGCCGGTTTCCTCGCCCAGTATTACCTGGAGCGGCCGCCGCCGGCGGAACTCCTGGTCGGCGCGCTGCCGGACGATGCGCAATGGCTGGCGGCTTCTTTGACGACGCGCGCGGGTCGGCGGGTGCGCATCGTGCGTCCGCAGCGCGGTGCGCGCTTGCGTCTGCTGCGAATGGCCGAAGAAACCGCGCAGCAGGCTCTGTCGGCGCATCTGGCACAGTCCGCGAGCATGGCGCAGCGTCTGGCCGAATTGCAGCGGGCGCTGGCGCTCGACGCGCCGCCGCAACGGTTGGAGTGCTTCGATATCAGTCATACCGGCGGCGAGCAGACGGTCGCCTCCTGCGTGGTGTTCAACGCGCAGGGGCCGCTCAAGAGCGCCTATCGCCGCTTCAACATCGACGGCGTGAAGCCAGGCGACGATTACGCTGCCATCCAGCAGGCCGTGGCGCGGCGTTATGCACGGATCAAATCGGGCGAGTTCCCGAGGCCGGACGTGCTGTTCATCGATGGCGGCAAAGGTCAGCTTCACGCCGCGCAAGCGGCGCTCGCCGAGCTGGGCGTTGCGGGATTGCGGATCGTGGCGGTGGCCAAGGGGCCCAGTCGCAAACCGGGGCTGGAACAGTTGATCCTGCCCGAGCGAGACACGCCGCTCAGCTTGCCTCCGGATTCTCCCGCCTTGCATCTGATCCAGCAGATCCGCGACGAGGCGCATCGCTTCGCCATCGGCGGTCACCGTGCGCGACGCCAAAAAGCGCGCCTGACTTCGACGCTGGAAGCGATCGAGGGCCTGGGCGCCGCGCGGCGCCGCGCGCTCCTCAAGACGCTGGGCGGGCTGCCGCAGGTTCGACGGGCCAGTGTCGAAGAGCTGGCGCGGGTGCCGGGCATCAACCGGCGGCTGGCGGAGCGGATCTACGCCCACTTCCGCTGAACGACGACCGAACCGGAAAACGTTATTGGAGGCTCGGGCCGGAATTGAACCGACGTACGGGGATTTGCAGTCCCCTGCATGACCACTCTGCCACCGAGCCCTGGACGGATTCTACTCTGCCGGAACCCCCGCCAGAGACGAAAAAACCCCGCGCGCGACGAGGTTTCCGGAGAGAAAAAGCTGGAGCGGGAAACGAGGCTCGAACTCGCGACCTCAACCTTGGCAAGGTTGCGCTCTACCAACTGAGCTATTCCCGCTCGCGAGATGCGCCATTGTAGGGGCAGGAGGCGTCGGCGATCAATTCCCCGGCTCCGGCGGCGGCGGGGCTTTTTCCGCCGCCCTGCGGGCTTTGCCGGACTGGCCAGCGGCGGCCGAAACCGGGAAACTGTCGCCATGCGACTCAACCTGCCCACGCTGCTCACGCTCGCTCGCGTGGCGGTGATCCCTCTGGTGCTGGCGCTGCTGCTGTTCGACGGCAGCCGGGCGCGCCACGCGGCCGCGCTGCTGTTCGTCGCCGCGGCGGCGACCGACTGGCTCGACGGCTTCCTCGCCCGGCGCTGGAACCAGACCACGCATTTCGGCGCCTTCCTCGACCCGGTCGCCGACAAGCTGCTGGTGGCGGTGGCGCTGGTCATGCTGTTGCGCGACGATCCGCGCGGGCTGATGGCCGTGCTCACCGCCATCATCATCGGCCGCGAGATCACCATTTCCGCGCTGCGCGAATGGCTGGCGGAAATCGGCCAGCGCAGCCGCGCGGCGGTGGGCGTGGTTGGCAAGTTCAAGACCGGCTTCCAGATGACCGCGATCGGCCTGATGCTGTGGCGTACGCCGCTGTTCGGACTGCCGACCTACGATTTCGGTTACTTCCTGCTGTTCGCGGCGGCGGTGCTCACGCTGTGGTCGATGATCGTGTATCTCAGGGCCGCCTGGCCTTACATGCGCGACGACCCAGGCTGAGCGTGTCGGCCGGCTTGGTGCGCCCGACTGGACTCGAACCAGTACGCCGTAAAGGCTGAGAATTTTAAGTCCTCTGCGTCTACCCATTCCGCCACGGGCGCTCGCAGGCATTGTAGGCCAAGCTGGGTAGGCCAGGCTTGACGCGGCGTACGACACGCGCCGGTGGCAAGCGTCAGCGCGTGGGAAGTCGCGATGAACACCATAAAACGCGGAGCGTGCGGGCGCAGTCTCGCAGACCGGATCGGGCGGGTCGATGGCTAGCGTTCGCTGCGAACTCGCTGATCGCGCGAAGCGCCGCCCGGCGCGGCGGTCCCCGCGTCCAGGGCAGCCAGGCGTTGGAGAAGCTGTTCAATGATGTCGCGCAACAGCGCGCCCGCGCGGGCGCCATCGCCGGCACGCAGCGCGTCGATGATCTGCCGGCGCTGTCTGGTGAACAGGCCGGTCAGACCCAGGCGGCGGGCGACGAAGCGCGCACGCACGTCCCAGGCCATGGACTCCCAGGCGCGCAGGAAGGCACGATTGCCGGACATCGCCACGATGCGACGATGGAAATCCACCGAGGCGCTCATGTAAGTCTCGTGATCGTGGGTCTGCGCCGCGCGGCGCATGATTTTGAGCGCGTCTTCGAGCGCTTCGAGATCGGCGGCCGCGCAGGGCACCGCCCGCCGCGCGGCGGCCTCCTCGATCTCGGCGCGCAGTTCGTAGGCCTCGCGCAGCTCGTGTTCGTCGAGCTCGCGCACGCGCGTGCCGCGGTAATGCACGGTTTCCAGAAGACCCACCGCTTCCAGTTCGCGCAGCGCCTCGCGCACCGGCGCCTGGCTAACATTGAACTCGCGCGCCAGCGCCATTTCTTTGAGGCGCGTGCCCGGCGGCATGCGGCCGTCGAGGATGCGCGAAACGATGGCTTCGCGCACTTGTTCGCGCATACAGCAGCGGCGCACGATCATCGGCCGGCTCTCCTTCAGCGCGCCGCCGCGGCGTCGGCGAGTTCGGCACGGTTCCAGCCGCCGCCGAGTGCCTTGACCAATTGCACGGCGGCGCTGAAGCGCCGGGTCAGAATGTTCAGCGCGGACGACTGCGCCTGCAACAGGGCGTTCTGCGCGAACACCACTTCCAGATTGCTGGCGATGCCGCCGCGGTAGCGTTGCTCGGCCTGGGCGAGGCTGCGCTGGGCCGCGGCGACGGCGGCACGCTGGCTCGCCTGTTCTTGTGCGAGCTGTCGTTGTGCCGCGAGCTCGTCCTCGACCTCGCGGTAGGCTTCGAGCACCGTGCTGCGATAATCCGCCACCGCTTCATCGTAGGCGCCGCGCGCTTGCTGCGAAAGGGCCCGGCGCCGGCCGCCGTCGAACACGGTGAGCACCGCGCTGGGACCCAGCGACCACAGGCGGCTCGGTGCGTCGATCCAAGAAGCGGCGTGGGCAGACTCCCAGCCCGCACTCGCGCCGATGCCGAACACCGGGAACCAGGCCGCGCGCGCGACGCCGATCTCGGCATTGGCCGCCGCCACGCGGCGCTCGGCAGCCGCCACGTCCGGTCGGCGTTCGAGCAGTTCCGAGGGGGCACCAGGATCCAGCGTCGGCGGCTCGGCGGACAGCGGCAGCGGTTCGACGTGAAACGCAGGGGCCGGTTCGCCGACCAAGACGGCGATGGCGTGCTCGAGCTGGGCGCGGATCAGACGTTGCTCCGCCGCCTGGGTGCGCGCGGATTCGAGCTGGGTGCGTGCCTGGTCCACGTCGACGGCAGCGGCGATACCGCCGCGATAACGGTTCTCGGTCAGCGTCAGGGCGCGCTCGTAGGCGGCCACGGTCTGGTCGAGCAGCGCGATGCTCGCGTCGGCGCCGCGCAGCATGAAGTAATCGGCCGCCAGTTCGGCATGCGTGGCGAGATCCACGGCGGCGAGATCCGCGGTGCTGGCCTGCGCCTGGGCGTGCGCGGCGTCGAGCGCGCTGCGCACGCGGCCCCAGACGTCGATTTCGTAAGAGACGTCCGCTTCCAGCGTGTAGTCGTCGTAGATTTGCGGAGTGGCCGGCGAAAACCGCGGGCTGTTGCGGGACAGGCGCGTGCGCGTGAGTCCCGAGCCGAGCGTGACGGACGGAAAGTAATCGGCGCGAGCCAGACGGACCGCCGCGCGCGCCTGCATGAGTCGGGCAAAGGCGGCTTTGAGGTCCTGATTCGCGGCACCGATTTTGTTTTCCAGCGCATTCAAGGTGGCGTCGTCGAATAGCCTCCACCAGGCGCCGCGCGGCAGCGCGTCGGCCGGTTGCGCCGGCTTCCATTCACCTAGCTCCTGGTACGCTGCGGGCGGCGCCGGCGTCGAAGGCACACGATAGCGGGGTGCCAGCGAGCACGCCGACAGCGCCGCGGCGAGCGCGGCCCAGCCGAACCCCACGCAAGTCCGGTTCATGTCCTGGGCTGAGGGCTGGCGGGCGTTTCCACCACCGTCACCCGCTCGCCCTCGGCGATGGCATCGGGCGGGTTGACGATGACGCGGTCGTCCGGCGCGAGGCCCGCGAGCACTTCCACCGTGTTGCCGAAGTCGCGGCCGAGCGTGAGGGTCTTGAGCCTGACGCGATCGTCGCGGCCCACGGTGGCGACCTGCATGCCTTGCGGGCGGAACAACAGGGTGTTGGCGGACAGCCGCAGGCTGCCGGGCACGGGTGCAAGGCGGAAATGGACTTCGGCGTAGGCGCCGGGCAGCAGCTCGCCGTTGGGGTTGTCGGTCTGGAGTTCCACCTGCATGGTACGAGTGGCCGGGTCGATGGCCGAGGCCATGTTCACCAGCTCGGCGGGATAGGTCTTGTCCGGATGCTCGGTGAAGTGCAGTTCGGCTTCCATGCCAGGGCGCAGTTGCGGCACCTGCGCTTGCGGGACTTCCACGTAGATGCGCAGTCGATGAGTGTCGGCGAGGTGGAACAACTCGCGCGCGGTGCCGCTGCCGGCATCGATCAGGTCGCCCAGGTCCACATTGCGCGCCGTGACCACGCCGTCGAAGGGCGCGACGATGCGCTTGAAGCGCTCCAGCTCGCGCAGCCGCGCGACATTGGCCTGCGCCGAGGCGAGCAGCGCGCGCTTGGCGGCCGCGTCGCCCAGCGCGTTGTCCGCATCCTGCTTGGACACCGAGTCGGTGGCGAGCAGGGCCCGGTAGCGTTCGGCGGTGATCTGCGCGAGCCGCTCGTTGGCCTGCGCGGTGGCGAGATCGGCTTGGGCCTGGCGCAACTGCTGGTCCACTTCCGGCGTGTCGATTTCGGCCAGGATCTGGCCGGCCTTGACGTGCGCGCCGAGATCCACGAACCAGCGCTTGAGGTAGCCGCTGGTGCGGGCATAGATGGGCGCGTCATACCAGGCCCGCACGTTGCCCGGCAGGATCAACTCCTCGTTGCGTGCCGGTGGGCTCGGCCGGGTGACCGCCACGATGAGTTGGGCAGCCGTGGCTTCCTTGCGTAAGGCGGTCTGCGCCAGGATGCGATGGGCGATGCCCCAGCCGGCGAGCGCGACGGCGAGCGCCGCGAGCAGCAGTCCGGCGCGGGCCATGCCGCGCGGCGGCTGCGGCGGCGTGGGAAAAGGATGCGGGAAATCGGACATGGGATCTCGATCAGGGTAGCTTCGCGTGGTCGCGGCGGCCGTGGATCAGGGAAAAAACCACTGGCACGAAGAACAGGGTGGCCACCGTGGCGAACAGCAGTCCGCCGATGACGGCACGGCCCAGCGGCGCATTCTGTTCGCCGCCTTCACCCAGACCCAGCGCCATGGGCACCATGCCGACGATCATGGCCAGCGCCGTCATCAGCACCGGGCGGAAGCGGGTGAAGCCGGCTTGCAGCGCGGCCTCGGCGGCAGTCTGGCCCTGGCGCATGCGCTCGCGCGCGAAGCTGACCACCAGGATGCTGTTGGCGGTGGCCACGCCCATGCACATGATCGCGCCGGTCAAGGCCGGCACGCTGAGCGTGGTACCGGTGAGGAACAGCATCCACACGATGCCGGACAGCGCCGCCGGCAGCGCGGTGATGATGATGAAGGGGTCGAGCCAGGACTGGAAGTTGACCACGATCAAAAGATAGATCAGCACGATCGCGCCGATCAGCCCCAGCAACAGACCGCCGAACGAGGCGGTCATGGTCTCCGCCTGCCCGCGGATTGCGACTTGCGACCCGCGCGGCAGACGGCTGGCCGACTCGGAGACGATGCGGTGCACGGCGCGCGCGACCGAGCCCAGGTCCGTGTCCTGCACCGCGCCGTAGATGTCCAGCGTCGGGCGCGCGTTGTAATGCGTCACCACTTCGGGGCCGGCGCTGCGCGAGACGCTGGCCAGATTGCTCAGGATCTGCGGTGGGTCGGCACCGCCGGCGCCGCCGTTCGCGCCGCTGCCGATCGGCAGGTTCAGCAGGTCCTGCAAGGAATGCAGGGCATACTGCGGCGCTTGCACCACGACGTTGTACTGTACGCCGGTCTTGGGGTCGGCCCAGAAGCTCGGCGCGGTCTGGAAGCTGCCGGACAGCGAGATCAGCAGATCGCTGGCCACGTCGTACTGGGACAGGCCGAGCTGGGCGGCGCGGGTGCGGTTGACTTCCACGTCGAGCTGCGGGTAGTTGAACGTCTGCTGCAGGCGCAGGTCCACGGCGCCCGGGATACGCCGCAGCTTGGGCAACAGGGCTTCGGCGAAGGCGCGGTTGCCCGCAAGGTCGAAACCGGTGATCTGCACGTCGAACGGCGCCGGCAAGCCGAAGTTGAGGATCTGGCTGACGATGTCCGCCGGCGGGAACGAGAACGTCACGCCCGGAAACCGGCGCGGTAATTCGCGGCGCAAGATGCGGACGTAAGCGGCGCTGGGGCGATGGTCGGGAGCCAGGGCGAGCATGATGTCGGCGTCGCCGGGGCCGACCGGGGCGGAGGTGCTGTAGGCGAGATTGATGCCGCTATTGGGCACGCCGATGTTGTCCACCACGCTCACCAGCTCGCGCGCGGGGATGATTTTTCGGATCTCGGCTTCGACCGCGTCGCACAGCGGCGCCGTATCCTCGATGCGCGTGCCGCTGCGCGCGCGCAAGTGCAGGCGGATCTGACCGCTGTCCACCGCCGGGAAAAAATCCTCGCCGAGGAAAGGCGCCAGGCCGTAGCTCGCGCCTCCCGCCGCCATGAACACCGCAGCGAACGCCACCGGCCGCGCCAGCGCCGCTGCGAGCAGCGCGTGGTAGCGCGCGCGGAATGCGGCGAAGCGCTGCTCGAAGCCGTGCTGCCAGCGCATGAGCCGATTGCGCCGCCTTTCGGGGTCGTGCAGGGCAGCCTGCGCTCTGAGCCAGTATTTGGCCAGGGTCGGCACCAGCGTGCGCGACAGCAGGTAGGAGGCGAGCATGGCGAATACCACCGCCTCGGCCAGCGGCACGAACAGATATTTGGCGATGCCGCCCAGAAAGAACATCGGGATGAAGACGATGCAGATCGACAAGGTCGAGACCAGCGCCGGCAGGGCGATCTGGCGGGCGCCATCGAGGATGGCGGTCTCGACGTCCTTGCCCTGTTCCAGGTGCCAGTTCATGTTTTCGATCGTGACCGTGGCGTCGTCCACCAGGATGCCCACCGCCAGTGCCAGACCGCCGAGCGTCATGATGTTGATGGTTTCGCCCAACATCGATAGACAGACGATCGAGGCCAGCACCGACAGCGGGATCGAGATGGTGATGATGAGCGTCGAGCGCCAGGAGCCGAGGAACAGCAGAATCATCAGGCCGGTCAGCGCCGCCGCGATCACGCCTTCACGGATCACGCCGGCGACCGCCGCGCGCACGAACAGCGACTGGTCGCCGATCGCTTCCACCGACATGCCCGGGGGCATTTCGGCACGGATCTGGGGCAGGAGGTGCTTGATGCCACTCACCACCGCCAGGGTCGAGGCGCTGCCGGTCTTGAGCACGCTCATCAGCACCGCGCGGTGACCATCGACCCGCACGATGTTGGTCTGCGGGGCGGAACCGTTGTGCACCTGGGCGACGTCGCGCACATAAATCATCGCGCCATTGCGGTCGGCGCGGATCGGCAGGTCGTTGAGTTCCTCGAGGACGCGCGGACTGGCGTTGAGGTTGACGAAATACTCGAAGCGGCCGATTTTCTGGGTCCCGGCGGGCAGGATCAGGTTCTGCGCACCGATGGCGTTGCTGACGTCCTGCGCGGTCAGGCCGCGCGCGCGCATTTTTTGCGGATCGAGGTCGACCTGGATCTGGCGGATGGCGCCGCCGTAAGGGTAGGGCAGCGCGGCGCCGGCGACGGTGGCGAGCTGGGTGCGGATGAAGCTGTTGCCGAAATCGAAGACGTCGGCCTCGGACATCGACGGGCTCGACAAGGCCAGGTTGAGGATCGGTACGCTGGAAGCGTCGTAGGCCAGGATGAAGGGTGAGGAAGTCCCGGGCGGCGTCAGGCGCAACAGCGTCTGAGAGATCGAATTGATCTGCGACAGCGCCAGGTCTTCGTTGACGCGGGGCTGGAAGAAATACTTGACCAGTCCGGTGCCGTCGAGCGACAGGGACTCGGTGTGCTCGATGTCGTTGACCGTGGTCGAGGCCACGCGCTCGGAAAAGCCCACGATGCGCTGGGCCATGTCCTGCGGCGACAGACCGGAGTATTTCCACACCACCGCGACCACCGGGATACGGATCACCGGGAAGATATCGACCGGCGTGCGCAGGATGGCGAACACGCCCAGCAGCACGATCAGCAGCGCCAGCACGATGAACGTGTACGGGCGTTGCAGGGCGATGCGGACGATCCACATGGCGTGTTCCTTCGCGGGTGCGGCGTCGGCAGCAGGAGGGAGGGCACCGACGACGATGGCGGCGCATCATAACCGCTAGATTATCGATAATCAATAATCATGCGGGGGTGAATCGACGGCGACCGCCCGACCGAGGCGCCGTCCGTTCTCGGCGCACGGGCGGCCGCCGGCGCCGCCTGCCATGCGGCGCCGTGCCGGTAGAGAAAAAGATTTAAGAACGGGCGCCGCGTCAGCGGTCGCGGAAATGCGTTTCGACGCGCTCGTCCTGATCCTTGACGTCCACGCAGACCGTGGCGGTCGGCCGTGCCAGCAGCCGCGGGATGCCGATCGGCTCGCCGGTCTTGACGCAATAACCGTATTCGCGGTCGCGGATGCGGCGCAGCGCCTCGTCGATCTTGCGCAGCAGCATGGATTCGCGCTCGCGCAGCCGCAGATCCAGCCAGTGTTCTTCTTCGGCGGTGGCGCGATCGGCGGGATCGGCAAAGACTTCGCGCTGATGCAGGCGTTCTTTGACGTCCACCTCGCGCGCCAGCACCTCCTCGCGCATCTTCAGCAGCCGCTGGCGGAAGAATTCGAGCTGGGCGTCGTTCATGTATTCGGAATCCGGCATCGCGCGGATGTCGTCTTCCGTGAGTTCGGTACCGTTGAGTGGGGGGCGCGCGCGCCTCACCGCCACCGGCTTGGCCGTCGGCGTGTGCTTGGCCGGCGCCGGGCGCGGCGCCGGTTTCGTTACAGCGTGGGGAACAGCGGAGGTTGCGGCGCTTCCGGTTCCGCGCTCGGCGGGGCGGGCGGACTCGGCGACGTGGCTTGCACCTCGGGCGCCGGCGGCGGCGGTGGCGTGGGCGCCGTGACGCTGGGCGCTACCGGGCGCGGCTTTTTTTTTTCGATCGGGGGCCGCGGCCGCGGTGCCGCCTTCTTGGCAGCGACTTTCCTGGCCGCCGGCTTTTTCGCCGCTTTCTTGGGCGTCTTCGGCGCCGCTTTCTTGGCGGCCGGTTTGGCCGCGCGCTTGGCAGCCGCTTTCTTCAATAATTTCTTGACTGCCTTGACCGCACTCCTCGCTGCCGACTTCTTCGCCGCTTTCCGGACGGCGGGCTTTTTCTTTGCCTTGGACTTTGCCGGGCTCTTTTTGCTGGTCACCGGTGTCTCCGTGCTAAGCAAACGGTAAGTTAGATTAAGGCGCACAGCGCCTCGAAGCTCGCGCGTTATAGCACCCGTCCCGAACAACGTCAATGAAAAATCGCGACCGCTGGCAGCCCCGGGCAAAGTTCGACGCGCTGCGCGCCCGCGCGCGTCTGTACGAGGCCTTGCGAGGCTATTTCGCGGGACAGGGCGTGCTGGAAGTGGAGACCCCCATCCTGTCGGTTGCGGCCACCGTGGACCCCTCGATCGACAGTTTCCGGGTTTCTGCCGCCGGGCCCGAAAAGCACGTCCCGCATGCCGGCCTCTGGCTGCAGACCTCGCCGGAGTTCGCCATGAAGCGCCTGCTCGCCGCCGGCTCGGGGCCGATCTGGCAGCTCGCGCGGGTGTTCCGCGCCGGCGAGCAGGGACGCCACCACAATCCGGAGTTCACGCTGCTGGAATGGTACCGTCCCGGTTGGGACCATCACCGCCTGATGAACGAAGTGGAAAGCCTGCTGCGCGCGGTCGGCGTCGCCGCGCCGGGGCCCTGGCCCCGGCTGAGCTACCGCGAGGCCTTCCTGCGCCACGCCGGAATCGATCCCTTCGAGGCCGATCTCGCTGCCCTGCGTGCGGCTTGCGCAGGCCAGGCCGCCTACGCCGAGTCCCCGACGTCTCCGGCGTCGCGCGATTTCTACCTCGACCTGCTGATGGCGCACGCCGTGGGTCCACGGCTGGGGGTGGCACAGCCCGAGTTCGTGTTCGATTTTCCCGCCAGCCAGGCGGCGCTGGCGCGGATTCGTCCCGGCCCGCCGCCGGTGGCCGAACGCTTCGAACTGTTCTGGAAAGGGATGGAACTGGCCAACGGCTTCCACGAATTGAGCGACGCGGCCGAGCAGCGCGCGCGATTTCTCGCCCAGCAGGAGACACGGCGCGCGCAGGGACGCGAGGTGCCCCCCTACGACGAGCGTCTGATCGAGGCTCTGGACGCGGGCCTGCCGGATTGCGCCGGCGTGGCCCTGGGCGTGGACCGTCTGCTCATGCTACTGCTCGACCTGCCGGAGCTGGCGGATACCCTGGCCTTCGATTTCGAGCGGGCGTAAGCTGCGCCAGGCCTGCGCTCGCGCATTCAAAGCAGGGCGCTGACCGCCGCGGGCAGCTTGTAGCGTTTGTTGGCGAACAACTTGGTCAGCAGCAGCGTGAGCCACTGGCGCGAGCTGGTGAAACTGCGCAATACGATGTAGCGGTCGGGGCCTTCCGACTCCAGCTCGTAGCGTTCGATGGTGGCCGTCACCGGCTCGCGCTCGCCTTTGAGCAGGGCCTTGACCGTCAGGCGATTGTTGGCGGAGTCGATGCTGCATTCCAGGATCTCCCCGTAAGCGCCCAGTTTGTCGTTGACGTACGCCTTCAGCGCCAGCGCCAGCGCGCCGTCTTTCATGCCTCGCGCCATATTGCGTAGCATGACTCCTCCCCGGTGGATTGAACCTCAGAGTCTGAAGGTGCGCAGCGACCTGCCGCACTGACGGAACCGGTGTTCGCGGCGCGCCTTTCAAAGAATATCGGAAGCGTAAGCCGCCAGCCGCGAGCGTTCGCCGCGCGCCAAGGTGACGTGGCCGCCGTGCGGCCAGCCGCGGAAGCGGTCCACGACATAGGTCAGGCCGGAGGTGGTTTCCGACAGGTAAGGCGTGTCGATCTGCGACAGGTTGCCGATGCAGATCATCTTGCTGCCGGGGCCGCAGCGGGTGATCAGGGTCTTCATCTGCTTGGGTGTCAGGTTCTGCGCCTCGTCGATGATGATGTAGCGGTTCAAGAAGGTGCGGCCGCGCATGAAATTGAGGCTGCGGATCTTGATGCGCTTGGACAGCAAGTCGTTGGTGGCGGCGCGCTCCCAATCGCCGGCATTGCTGGTCTGGGTCAGCACTTCCAGGTTATCCATCAGCGCCCCCATCCAGGGCGTCATCTTCTCCTCCTCGGTGCCGGGCAAAAAGCCGATGTCCTCGCCCAGCGGCACGGTCACGCGGGTCATGATGATCTCGCGGTAGCGCGGCTCGTCCAGGGTCTGGGCCAGGCCCGCGGCGAGCGCCAGCAGGGTCTTGCCGGTGCCGGCCGCGCCGAGCAGGGTGACGAAGTCGATCTCGGGGTCGAGCAGCAGGTTGAGCGCGAAGTTCTGTTCCCGGTTCTTGGCGTGGATGCCCCACACCGGCGTCTTGCCGGTGCGGTAGTCGCGGATCACCTGCAGAGTGGCGCTGCGCTCGTCCTTGGCCAGCACGCGCAGCTCCAGGCCGCGCTCGGCTTCGTCCGGCAGATAGAGGTACTCGTTGACGTACCAGTCCTTCACCAGCGGCCCCGACACGCGGTAGCAGGCGCGGCCCCGCTCGTCCTGCCAGGACTCCATCTTGTCGCCGTGGGTCTGCCAGAAGTCCGCCGGCAACTGGGCATGGCCGGTGTAGAGCAGATCCAGGTCTTCCAGCACCTGGTCGTTGTAATAGTCCTCGGTGTGGACCCCGACGATGGCGGCCTTGATGCGCAGGTTGATGTCCTTGGACACCAGGGTCACGCGACGGCCGGGGTGTTCGCTCTGCAGCGCCAGCGCGGTGATCAGGATGGAGTGGTCGGGCTTGGAGCCGGGCAGCAGCGGCGGCAGCGAGGCGTCGGGGGGCCGGGTCTGGAAGTACAGCCGGCCGCTGGCCGGCGCACCGTGTCCGCCGTTACCGCGCGACGACGGCGCGGGTAGCGGCAGGCCCTTCTCGATCTGCGCGTGGTCCTTGTCGCGCATCATCTCTTCGAGGAAGCGGCTGACCTGGCGCGCGTTGCGCGCGACTTCGCTGGTGCCTTTCTTGGCCGCGTCCAGTTCTTCGAGCACCACCATCGGGATGAACAGGTCGTGTTCCTCGAAGCGGAACAGGCTGGCGGGGTCGTGCATCAGCACGTTGGTGTCGAGAACGAAGATTTTCTTTTTCACGTCGGGCGCGACCGCGCGCGCCCGCAGCGGGGCGACGGCGGCGATGGAGGGCGGTTGTTTCAAGGCAGAAGATTTAGAGCGCTTTCACCGCTTGCAGAACTTCGGCGGCATGGCCTTTGGGCGAGACCTTGCGCCAGATTTTACGCAACACGCCCTGCGCGTCGAACAGGAACGTGCAGCGCTCGATGCCGAGGTATTTGCGGCCGTACATGCTTTTTTCGACGATGGCGCCGAAGGCCTCGCACAGCTTGCCGTCGGCGTCGGACAGCAAAGCATAGGGGAACCCGAACTTGGCGCAGAACCCGTCGTGCGACTTCACGCTGTCCCTGGACACGCCCACGATGTCGGCTCCGGCCTTGACGAAGTCCGGGTAGTGCGCGGTGAACTCCTGGCCTTCCAGCGTGCAGCCTGGCGTGTTGTCCTTGGGGTAGAAATACACCACCAGTTTTTTGCCCCGGTAGTCCTTGAGGCTCAACTCGCGGCCGCCGCTGGCGGGGAGCTTCAGGGCGGGCGCCTTGTCGCCGATTTTCAGGCTCATCTTGATCGGGGTTCAGCTCTTGATCGGATCCAGCATGCCGTCGGCATTGAGATCGTCGCACAAATCCATAAAGGATTCGCGCAGCGCCTGCGGATGCTGGTTGACCGGCACGTGCAGCACCATCTGCACGCTGACCATGCCGGCCCCGGTGTGGGTCGATTGATACTTCTGGGTGGACATTTCCGCCACCTGCACGTCCTGACTGTGGAAGAACTCCAGCAAGTGCACCAGCAGATCGGGTTGCTGCGGGGCGATCACGTCGGCGGCATAGGGGCGGAAGTCCGGATTCTGCTCGCGCGGCGCACAGCGCTGGAAGCGCACCTGCAAATCGAGTTTCTCGGCGATTCCGGGCAAGGCGGTCTCCAGCCGACCCAGCGCGCTCCAGTTGCCGGACACGACCAGATTGGCGGTCAGCCGATCGCCGATCGGCGCGATGCGGCAATCCTCCACTTCGCAGCCGCGCTCGCGGATCGCCTTGAACAGCTCCAGCGCCAACTGCGGTCGCGGGGTGGCGAGGACGGAGATCGACAGGAAGTTCTCGGAATTGGGAGCCATCGGGTGTCTGGTCAGGGATTTCTAGAGATGTCGGGGGATGTCGGGCGCGGCGACCGCGGCGGCAGCACGGGCCGCTTCGTTATAATGCCACTTTGACCGCGCCAAGTTTACCCCGCCGCCGGCGGTTCGCATGAATCTACCCTCGCTTCAGGGCAGCATCGTCGCCCTCGTCACCCCGATGACCGCGGACGGTGCGGTCGATTTCGCCGCGCTGGAACGCCTGGTCGAATGGCACATCGCCGAGGGCACCGACGGCATCGTGGCGGTCGGCACCACCGGCGAGTCGGCCACGCTCGACGTGGCCGAGCACGTGGAGGTCATCCGCCGCACGGTCAAGGCCGCACGCGGCCGCATCCCGGTGATCGCCGGCACCGGCGCCAACGCCACGCGCGAGGCGATCGAGCTCACGGCGGCCGGCAAGGATGCCGGCGCGGTCGCCTGCCTGCTGGTGACGCCGTATTACAACAAGCCGCCGCAGGAAGGGCTCTACCGTCACTACAAAGCCGTGGCCGAGGCGGTGGACGTGCCGATCCTGCTCTACAACGTGCCCGGCCGCACCGGCTGCGACCTGCAGCCGGCCACCGTCGCGCGACTGGCGCAGATTCCCAACATCGTCGGCCTCAAGGAGGCCAAGGGCGAACTCGGCCGCACGCGCGAGCTGCTGGCGCTCAAGCTTCCGCCGCGCTTCACCCTGCTGTCCGGCGACGACGCCACGGCCTGCGAATCCATCCTGCTCGGCTTCCGCGGCGACATCTCGGTGACCGCCAACGTCGCGCCCCGGTTGATGCACGAGATGTGCGCGGCGGCGGCCTGCGGCGACGGGCCGCGCGCGCGCGAGCTCGACCGGCGCCTGCAGCCGCTGCACAAAAACCTGTTCCTCGATCCCAACCCGATCCCGGTCAAGTGGGCGCTGCATCAGATGGGCCGCATCGGCCCCGGCATCCGCTTGCCGCTGGTGCCGCTGGATCCCTCACACCATGCCGCGGTACGCGAGGCCCTGGGCGCGGCCGGAGTCCTATCGTGAATCTGTTCCTGAGATTGGCCGGCGTCTCGGCCGCATTGTCGGTGGCGGCCTGTGCCGCCAACGGCTATTGCTTGAGCCAGCAGCGCTACGACCATGCCGCTTCGGTGCCGCCCATCCACGGCGGCGAGGGTCTGGAAGTGCCCAGCGCGCCGACCGCGCTCAAGGTGCCGCCGGCGCCGGCGGTGGACGTGCCCTACGGCGCGCGCGTCCCCGATCCGCAGCGCCCCGGCCACACCAAGATCGAGTGCCTGGACCAGCCGCCGCCCATGCCCTCGCCACAGGCGCTCGCTGGCGCGCCGCAATAGCCGCGGAAAGAAAAGCCTGCTGCCCGGCGGTTAAAATGCCAGGCCGCAGGCCAGACTCCGACAGGGACGGAGGCGAGCGGGGCCGATATTCCGGAGGGATGTCCGAGTGGTTTAAGGAGCACGCCTGGAAAGCGTGTATAGGGCCAAAAGCCCTATCGAGGGTTCGAATCCCTCTCCCTCCGCCACTTCCGTGAAAAGACTCCGTGCAGGTTTCCGCACGGGGTTTTCTTGCCAGCGTTCAACCCAGCAGCGCGGCGCGCGCCGGATGCGAGGCGGTTGCCCAAGACCTGGTCCGACCCGTCTCGGGTTACGGCTTTTGCTTTTTCGCCCGAATGAATAGCCTTGCGTCCTGGGCTTGGAGCCGAGCGGGGACGAGACGATGCGGCAGGCCACGATGCGGGCGATGGTGCTGGAGCGGGCGGGCGGGCCGTTGCAGTGGCGCGAGCGTCCGCTGCCGGCGCCGGCGCCGGATGAGGTGTTGATCGAAGTCGAGGCTTGCGGCGTGTGCCGCACCGATCTGCATCTGCTCGATGCCGAGCTGCCCGGCATCGCCTATCCCATCGTGCCCGGCCATCAAGTGGTGGGCCGCGTTGCGGCGCTCGGTGCCGAAGTCCACGGCCGGCCGCTCGGCGAGCGGGTCGGGGTGTGCTGGCTGGGCTGGGCGTGCGGCGCGTGCGAGTACTGCCGCGCCGGGCAGGAGAATCTCTGCGATCGCGCGCGCTTCACCGGCTATCAGCTCGACGGCGGCTACGCCACGCACTGCCTGGCCAAGGCGGACTTCGTCCTGCCGCTGCCGGAAGCGGTCGCGGCGCTCGCGCTGGCGCCGCTTTTGTGCGCGGGACTGATCGGCTACCGCGCGCTGCGGTTCTGCGGCACGGCGCGGCGGCTGGGCTTGTACGGTTTCGGCGCCGCGGCGCACCTGATCGCGCAGGTCGCGCGCTGGCAAGGCCGCGAGGTCTATGCCTTCACGCGGCCGGGCGACCGCGAAGGCCAGGCTTTTGCGCGCGGCCTCGGCGCGGTCTGGGCTGGCGGCTCGGACGAGCCGCCGCCGCGACCGCTGGACGCGGCGATCATTTTCGCCGCCGCGGGCGAGCTGGTGCCGGGCGCGCTCGCCGCGCTGCGCAAGGGCGGGACCGTGGTGTGCGGCGGCATTCACATGAGCGACATCCCGAGCTTCCCCTACCAGATTCTGTGGGGCGAACGCGGCGTCAGAAGCGTGGCCAATCTCACCCGCGCGGACGCGCGCGAGTTCCTGCGCCTGGCGCCCCAGGTGCCGGTGCGCGCCGAGTCGTGCGTCTATCCGCTCGAGGCGGCCAACGAGGCGCTGGCCGACCTGCGCGCCGGGCGGATTCGCGGCGCAGCGGTGCTGGCGGCGAAAAACACGGGCTAAATGCCCATCGAGGCCAGCGCCGAAACGATTTGGCCGAGGCTGGCGGTGAGACGCGGATGCTCGACCTCGAAGCGGGTGACGGCGTCGTCGAGCTCGGCCAGCAGGTTCTCGCGCTGTTCGGACTCCGGCGCTTGCTCGAGCTGTTGCTCGATGGCTGCGAGCAGGCGCAGCAGCTCTTGGCGCACGGCGCTGTCGTGCAGATCCGGCTTCTGCAGCTCGGCGCGCAGGCGCTCTATTTTCGCACGCAGGTCTTGTGGGTTCATGGCTGCCCCCGGCGATTGGCCAGCGTGATTCTAAGCGGCTTGTTGGCCGCCGTGGCGTCGTCAAGAATGCGCACGCGCGGTCGCCGCGGTCGGGACGCGGTCGGCGCATGATGGAGAATCGGGGAATGGACCACAGTAGCCCGCAGATCCCTGCGCCGGTCGTCCGCGAGCGCTGCCTGCGCCTGCTCAGTTACAACATGCAGGTCGGCCTGCCGACGCGGCATTACGGCGATTATCTGGCCGGCGCCTGGCGCCATGTGCTGCCGTCGGCGACACGCGCAGCGCAGGAACGGCTGGAGCGCATCGCCGAGCTGGTCGCGCCTTACGACTTCGTCGCCCTGCAGGAGGCCGACGCGGGCAGCCTACGCACGCGCGGCGTCAATCAACTGGAATTTCTTGCCCGCCGTGCCGGCTTCGCCCACTGGGGACTGTCGGTGACGCGCAATCTGCATCCGGTGGCGCGGCACAGCCTGGGTTTTCTCAGCCGTCTCGCGCCCGAACGCGTGCACGAACACCGCCTGCCTTCGCGCATCCCCGGACGCAGCGCGCTGGCGGTGGAGCTGGGCGCGGAAGCCGGCGGGCTGGTGCTGATGCTGACGCACCTGTCCCTGGGCGAGACCGCGCGGCGGCGCCAGCTCGATTTCCTCGGCAAGCGCGTGCCGCCCGACCGGCCGTTCGTGCTGATCGGGGATCTCAACTGCGGGCCGGAAGATCTGCGGCGTCACGGCGCATTGCACGCCGCGGGACTGCGCATCCACGCCGAGTCACCGGCGACCTATCCGAGCTGGCGCCCGTACCGCTGCCTCGATCATGTGCTGTGGTCCCCGCACCTGCGCTTGCAGAAGCTGGAAACCTTGCCGCAGACCGCTTCGGATCATCTGCCGCTGGCGGCGGAAATCCTGGTGCCCGTGCCGTGAGCGAGCTGTTGAGTTATCCGCTGTGGAACCGCGCGTTGCTGGTGCTGTATGCCGCCTCGGCGCTGGCCACTGCGGTGCACGCCCTGCTCAACAAACGCGATCCACGCTCCGCCTGGGGCTGGATCTCGGTGTGCTGGCTGTTCCCGCTGGCTGGCGCGGTGCTGTATCTGCTGTTCGGCATCAACCGCGTGCAGACGCGCGCCCAGCGCCTGGTGGGTGCGACCGAACTCCCGGCGCCGGCGACCCGCAGCCTGCCGGCGGCGGTCCATGCGCTGCGGCTGTCGGCGATCGACGCGGTGGAACTGTCGGAGCTGGTGCGCATCGGAGACGCGGTCACCGGTCGGCCCCTGGTGGGTGGCAATCGCATCGTGCCCCTGCATAACGGCGAACAGGCCTATCCGGCCATGCTGGAGGCGATCGACCGCGCGCGGCACACGGTGGATTTCGCCACCTATTTGTTCCGCCCCGGGCAGGCCGGCGAACGCTTCGCCGAAGCCCTGGCCGCGGCGCAACGGCGCGGCGTGACGGTGCGGGTGCTGCTCGACGGCGCGGCGGATTTCTTCTACCGCCCGCGCGCCAGCCGCCTGCTCGCGCGCCATGGCGTGCGCGCCGAGCTGTTCCTGCCGCTGCGCTGGTTTCCGCCCATGCTGCACATCAATCTGCGCAACCATCGCAAGCTGCTGCTGGTCGATGGCCGCGTGGCGTTTACCGGCGGCATGAACATCGCCGACTGGCACTATGTGGAACGCCCGCAGCGCCGGCCGGTGGCCGATCTGCACTTCGCCCTCGAAGGTCCGGTGGTGGCGCAGATCGCCGAGGCCTTCGCCGCCGACTGGCAGTTCGCCACCGGCGACAGGCCGCCGCCGTCGCCGGATCCGCCCGCGGTCTCCGACGGCGTGGCCGCGCGCGTCATCACCGACGGGCCGAACGAGGATCTCGACAAGCTGCAGATGGTGCTGCTCGGCGCCATCGCCTCGGCGCACCGGCGAGTATGGATCATGACGCCGTATTTCATTCCCAGCCCGCAACTGGTCGCGGCGCTGCAGTCCGCGGCCTTGCGCGGAGTGGACGTGAGCCTGGTGCTGCCGGCGAAAAGCGATCAGTTCTGGGTGGACGCCGCCTCGCGCAACCATCTTCCGGCGCTGCTGCAGCGCGCGGTGCGGGTCTATTACCGGCCGGCGCCGTTCGCCCACACCAAGCTGTTCGTGATGGATCACTACTACGCGCAGCTCGGCTCCGCCAACCTCGACAATCGCAGCCTGCGGCTGAACTTCGAGCTGGTGGTGGAGACTTTCGACACCGCGCTGGTGGAAAAGCTGGCGCGGCATTTCGAGCAGGTCCGCGCCATAAGCCGCGAACTGTCGTACGCGGAGCTGGCCGCGCGGCCGCCCGCGGCACGGCTGCGCGACGCCTTCTTCTGGTTGTTCTCGCAGTACTTGTAGCCGCATCGACGCAAGCCGGCGGCGGCAAAGCGAACCGCGGCCGTGCGCCGATGTGTTAAAAGGGCGCTCAGAAACCAGGAGCGGTCGCGATGCAAGAACCTTACGACGTACTGATCATCGGCGCCGGCTTGTCGGGCATCGGCATGGCCTGCCATCTGACGAAGGAGTGTCCCGACAAGCGCTACGCGATCCTGGAGCGCCGGCGCGCGATCGGCGGCACCTGGGACTTGTTCCGCTATCCGGGGATCCGCTCGGACTCGGACATGTTCAGTTTCGGTTACCGCTTCCGGCCCTGGCACGAGCTCAAGGTACTGGCCGACGGGCCGGCGATCCGTCGCTACGTGACCGAGACCGCGCGCGAGTACGGCGTGGACCGCCACATCCAGTTCGGACTCAAGACCACGCGCGCCGAATGGTCGTCCGCCCAGCGCTGCTGGACGGTGACGGCGCTGGACGAGACCAGCGGCCAGACGCGCAGCTTCCGCAGCCGTTTCCTGGTGAGCTGCACGGGCTACTACAACTACGACGCGGGCTATCTACCCGACTTCCCCGGCGTCGAGCGCTTCCAGGGGCTGCGCATCCATCCGCAGCAGTGGCCGGAACATCTGGACTACCGCGGCAAGCGCGTGGTCGTGATCGGCAGCGGCGCCACCGCGGTGACGCTGGTGCCGGCGATGGCGGCGGAAGCCGCGCACGTCACCATGCTGCAGCGTTCGCCGAGCTACATCTTTTCGGTGCCGGGCTACGACAAGCTCTCGGAGTGGCTAGGCCGCTTGCTGCCGGCGCGCTGGGTTTATGCCACGGCGCGCCGGCGCAACATCGTCCTGCAGCGCTGGCTGTACAAGGCCGCGCGGCGCTGGCCGGGCTTGATACGCGGCTGGCTGCTGCGCGGCGTGCGCAAGCGGCTCGGCAAGGATTTCGACCTGCGCCATTTCACGCCCCGCTACCAGCCCTGGGACGAGCGCCTGTGCGCGGTGCCCGACGGGGATTTGTTCGAAGCGATCAAGGCGGGCAAGGCCTCGGTGGTCACCGACCGTATCGAGACCTTCACCGAGCGCGGCATCCGCCTGCAGTCGGGTCGCGAGCTCGAGGCGGACATCGTCGTCACCGCCACCGGCCTGCAGCTCCAGGTTTTCGGCGGCGTCGAGCTGTTCGTGGACGGCCAGTTGCAGCCCTACCACGAGCGCATGACCTACAAGGGCGTGTTGATGCAGGACGTGCCCAACCTCGCCTGGATCTTTGGCTACACCAACGCGCCGTGGACGCTCAAGGCCGATCTCGCCGCGCACTACGTGTGCCGCTTGCTCAAGCACATGGACGCCCGCAACGCGGCGGTGGTCGTCGCGCACGCGCCGGCCGGCGAGATGCAGGACGAAACCATCATGGATGCCCTGTCCTCGGGCTACGTGCGGCGCGCCAAAAACCTGCTGCCGCGTCAGGGCCGCAACCCGCCGTGGCGCGTGCTGCATCACTACGAGCGCGATCGCGTCATGCTGACGCAGGAACCGATCGAAGACGGCGTGCTGGTCTTCACGCCCGCCGACCCAAAAACGGCCGCCGACCCCCTGGCCGCCGCGGCCTGAGTCCGGCGTTCCGGCGCTCGCCGCGCCGAGCCCGGTGACACATCCCGGTGTCCCAGGCAGGCGTCGTAAGCCGGGGTGCGCTCAGCTGGAGCCCGCCGCCGCTGCGCGCAGGGCCTCGACCTGGATCTCCAGTCTGACCTCGGGGCTGCCCACCATCTTGACGGCGTAGTCGATGCCGAAGGCGCTGCGGTCGAGCACCGCGCTGGCGTCGGCGCCGCAGCGTTCGACCTTGAGGAACGGATCCTGGATGCACTTGAAGTGCTCGATCTTCAGCGGCACCGGCCGGGTCACGCCGTGCAAGCTCAGCTCGCCGTCCACCGCCACCGGCGTGTCGCCGTCGAACTCGATGCGCTCGGCCTTGTAGGTCGCGGTCGGATATTTGGCCACGTCGAACAGCTCCGCGCTCTTGGCGTGCTCGTTGAGCTTTTCCAGCCCGAAGTCGATGGAGCTGGTGTCGATGACGATGTCCACGCGGCCGGTCTTGGCCGCGCGGTCCAGCACGATGGTGCCCGACTGGGTACGGTCGAATTTGCCGCGCCAGGTGGAGATGCCGGCGATGTGCGGGGCGGCGAAGCTGACGAAGGTGTGCAGGGGATCGATCCGGTAGGTCACTGGCTCGGCCTGGGCAGAGGATATGGCCGCCAAGGCCAGCGCGGTCGTAACGAGTGCGAACGTTTTTTTCATGCTCACGGCTCCTTGCGTAGGTTCAGTGCGTAGGGATCACGATGTGGAAACTGACTTTGACCGCGTCGGCCACGACGTCCTTCCAGTCGGGGCCGCCGATCCCGAAGTGGCTGCGCGAGATCGTCACCGCGCCGTCGAAGGCATTCGCGCCGCTCAGGTTCACGAGCGTCACCGGAATTCGCAGGTCTTGCGTCTTGCCCTTGAGGCTCAGTGTTCCGCTCAGTGCGTAACGTCCGCCACCGAGCGGTTCGAGCGCGCTGGCTTCGAAGCTCGCGCGCGGGTGATGCGCGCAGTCGAACCACTCCGGCTTGCAGATCTCGGCGCTGTAGTCCGGATCGCCGAGATCGAAGCTCGACAGGTCGATGTCGAGGTGCGCCCGCGCCCGCTCCGGGTGGGCCGGGTCGAAGTCCACCGTGCCGGAAAAGCGCGTGAAGGGATCTTCCACCGGCACGTTCATCTGGGTGAACTGCGCGGTGATACGACTCTTGGCGGCGTCGATGGGACCGGCCTGCACGGCGCCGGCCGCGAGCGCAGCGGCGATCAACGCGTGGCGCAGGGCGCTCACCGCGGCGCTCCGGGCGCGGTCCAGCGCAGCATGCGCCGCAGGGTGTCGTCGCGGTCGAGAAAATGGTGCTTGAGCGCCGCCGCGGCGTGGACCGCCACGATTCCGCACAACAGCCAGGCGCAGTTGACATGCATTTCGATCAGCGAGTCGGCCAGCGCCTTGTTCTTGGCCACCAGGTCGGGTAGGCGCACGAGGCCAAGATAGACCACCGGCACGCCGGCGGCGGAACTGAACAGCCAGCCCAGCAGCGGCAGGACGAACATCAGCGTGTACAACAGGGCGTGGGAGAACTTCGCCGCCACGAGCTGCCAGGCCGGCATGGCCACCCAGGGAGGCGGGCGGTGGGTGAGCCGCCACAGCAGGCGCACGGCGGCCAGGACGAACACGGTCACTCCGATCCACTTGTGATAGGCGACCCACCTGAGCTTCTGCGGCGAAAACGGCAGATCGGAGACGACCAGGCCGATCGCGAAGCCGACGGCGATCAGTGCCGCGATCAGCCAGTGCAGGGCCACGGCCGTGCGGGTGTAGGCCGGGCCGTCGGGAGACAAGATTGTGGATGAATCGGGCATGGTCATCCGAAGGGCAGCATGCGTTGCAGGATGCGGTCGCGGTTCACCAGCCAATGCTTGAGCGCCGCGCCCGCGTGCAGGGCGAGCAGCGCGGCGAAGGCATCCGCGCTATACACGTGCATATGGTTGAACAGGAAGTACAGGCGCTTGTCGTCGGGCCCCCAGGGCGGGAGCGGCAGGCCGAAGAAGCGGATGCCGTAGGGGCTGAAGTTCGCCTCCACGTAGCCGCTGACCGGCACCAGGACCAGCAGCAGGTACATCAGGACACGCGCCGGCGCCATGATGCGCGCCTCCCAGCGTGCCAGACGGGGCGGTGGCGGCGGTGCGTGGCGCCAACGCCATCCGATGAAACCGGCGATGCCCAGCGCGGCGATCAGGCCGAGCGATTTGTGCAGGTTGAAGTAATACGCCCGCGCCGGCGTCCCTTTGGGGATATCGGCCATGAACCAGCCCAGCGCGATCAGAACCAGGATCAGCGCCGCGATCAGCCAGTGCAGCAGGGCGACGCTGCGCGGGTAACGTTCGGCGACCTTAGGATCGGCGGCGCTGGGCATGCGGGGGGTCATCCTTTCGTCAGTGTGAGTGCCGGCTTGAGGGCAAGGGGCTTCAGCCGAAGTCTTTCTTGCGCGCCGCGGTTTCCTTGTGCGCGGTGCCGGCGGCGCAGACCGGCACGCCCGGCGTCACGTGCTGGGTCGCGGCCTCGAACACGCGGCGGATCGTCACCCGTCCGAGCGCCGCGCGCAGCGCCTCCTCGGGCTTGGCCAGCACGCATTCCAGCGTGGCCCGGATGCCCGCGCCGAGCGGGCATTTCGGATTGGGACTGAGGCGGTTGACGGCGAACCAGTCGTCGTCGGCCTCGATCGCTTGATAGACCTCCAGCAGGCTGATGCGTTCCGGCAGCCGCGCCAGGCGCGCGCCGCCGCCGGGTCCGAGCTGGGTTTCGACGAGGCCCGCGGCGCGCAGCATCGACAGCATGCGCCGCACCAGCGCGGGATGGGTGTTGATGCTTGTGGCGAGCTCCTCCGAGGTCACCCAGCGGCCCTGCGCGTACGCGAGAAAGGTCAGCGCGTGGGTGGCGACGGCGAAGCGCGTGTTCATTGCGTTACTATCGCGGTCGCGAAAGAGGCGCGTCAAGCGCTTCGGCGTTTGGCGTGCCGCGACGCGCGGGATAAAATTCCGGCCACTGCCGTTTCACTGTCTCTGAGGTTGCGTCGTGAATCTCCACATCCTCCACCAGACTGCGCTGGCGATGGTCGCTCCGAGCAAGGGCCTGCTCGCCGCCGACGAATCCACCGGCACCATCGCCAAGCGCTTCGCCAAGATCGGCGTCGAGAACACCGAGCCCAACCGCCGCGCCTACCGGGACATGCTGTTCACCACCCCCGGCTTCGAGCAGTACACCAGCGGCGTGATTCTCTACGAGGAAACGCTGTTCCAGACCAGCCTCGCCGGCGAGCCTTTCCCCAAGCTGCTGGCGGCCAAGGGCGTGATTCCCGGCATCAAGGTGGACAAGGGCGCCAAGCCGCTGGCCGGCGGCGGTCCGGAGGAAACCGTGACCGAGGGGCTCGACGGGCTGCGCGAGCGCCTGGTGAAATACCAGGAGGCCGGCGCGCGCTTCGCCAAATGGCGCGCGGTCATCACCATCGGCGAGGGCACGCCGACCGACTACGCCATCCGCGTCAACGCCCATGCGCTGGCGCGTTACGCCGCGCTGTGCCAGGAAGCGGACATCACGCCCATCGTCGAGCCGGAAGTGCTGATGGACGGCGACAATACCGCCGAGACCTGCGAGCGCGTGACCGAGCGGGTGCTGTCCCAGGTCTTCCGGGAGCTGTACGACCAGAGAGTCGCGCTGGAGGGCATGGTGCTCAAGCCCAACATGGCGGTGTCCGGCCTCAAATGCCCGCAGCAGGCCAGCGTCGAGGAAGTCGCCGAGCGCACGCTGCGCGTGCTCAAGCGATGCGTGCCGGCCGCCGTGCCCGGCATCGCCTTCCTGTCCGGCGGGCAGTCCGACGAGGACGCCACCGCGCATCTCAATGCCATCAACCAGCTCGCCGCCGCCCAGGGCGCGCCCTGGCGGTTGACGTTCTCCTACGGCCGCGCCTTGCAGCACGCCGCGCAAGTGGCCTGGGCCGGAAAGAACGTGGAGGCCGGCCGCATGGCGCATCTGCACCGCGCCCGGATGAACGGGCTGGCCACACAAGGCAAGTGGAGTCCGGCGCTCGAAAAAGCGGCTTGAAGCCTTTACGGTTTGCGAGCTCGCGGCCAGGAAGGCCGGCGCTTCGCAGCGCAGGTCTTCAGGACGTGAAACGCTCGAGCCAGTCGAGGATCTTGCGCTCGGCCCAGCATTCCAGCGCCAGGTTTTCGATGAAGCCGCAATGTCCGCCGCGCGCCGGCGTTTCGCAGGCGAGCACCGAACCCTGTGCGTGGAGCCCCGCGAAATCGCGGAAAGGAATCACCGGATCGTCCTGGGCGGTGAGCAGCGCCAGCGGAGTGGGCGCCGCCCTGAGCATGTGTGGCGTGAGGGTGTAGGCGGCGAGATAGTCCTCGTAGCTGGCGTATTCGGTGTGTTCGACCGCGAAGCGCCGCGTGGTTGCGACGAAACTCGTGATGCCGCGGTAGGCGGAAAAATCGTAGCGGCCCGGCCACGCCGCGGCCTTGGCGCGCAGCGTCTTGCGCCACTTGTCCAGGAAGTAGCGCCGGATCAGCACCGGGCCGCGGTCGATCGCCTCCAGCGTGGCGCCGGGATTGATGGACGGCGAGACGCCCACGGCGAGCTGCGGCTGCACGCCGGCGGCGGGCCCGTACAGGCCCACGCGCAGGGCGAAGTTTCCGCCCAGCGAGTAGCCGATGACCACCAGCGGCCTTACGGCGTCCAGCGCACGGACGGCGCGCAAGGCGCCGAGCACCTCGTCCAGGCGCGCGGAATGGAACGGTTCCGGATTGAGGGCGTGGGTGCCGCCATGGTCGCGCAGATTGAGCCGGAACACGTTCCAGTCCTGCGCATACAGCCGGCAGGCCATGGAATAGAGATAGGCCGAATCGTGGCAGCCTTCCCAGCCGTGGATCAGCACCGCCAGCCCGCGCGGCGCGCGCCCCACGGGTTGCGGCGAGTGATAACCCACCAGCCGCACGCCGCCGCCGCATTCCAGCACGTACTCGCGTGCCGCCGCTTCCATCGTACTGCCGCGGCGCAGCCACAGGCGTCGGCGCGGGCTCTTGGTGGCCAGCGCGGACTGAAGCTGCGGATGGCGCAGCCACCAGCGCGGACGGAAGTCGTCTGCCCGGGTTTGCGCGACTGCGGCGAGGTTCATGCGAGCAAGCGGGCGAGTATGCCCCGATAAATCGCGGCCAGGGGTTCGAGGTCGGCCACTTCTACGTACTCGTCCACTTTGTGGATGCTGTCGTTGACCGGGCCGAGCTCGATCACCTCGGCGCCGAGCGGGGCGATGAAGCGCGCATCGGAGGTGCCGCCGCCGGTGAAGGTTTGCGGCGTTTCGAGGCCGGTGACTTCGGCGATCGCCGCGCGCGCGGCCTCGAACAAGGCGGCGCGGCGGGTGAGGAAAGGCTCGCCGGAATGCCACCACTGCGCCTCATAACGCAAAGCGTGGCGGTCGAGCACCTCGTGCACCCGCGCCTTGAGCCCTTCGGCGGTCGAGGCGGGGCCGTAGCGGAAATTGAACACCAGCTCGGCCGCGCCGGGAATGACGTTGTTGGCGCCGGTGCCGGCGTGGAAGTTGGAAATCTGCAACGACGTCGGCGGGAAATCCGCGTCGCCTTCGTCCCAGCGTGCGGCCACCAGTTCCGCCAGGACCGGGGCGAGGCGGTGGATGGGATTGTCGGCGCGCTCGGGATAGGCGACGTGGCCCTGACGGCCGAGCACGCGCAGGTCGCACCCCAGCGAGCCGCGACGGCCGATCACGAGGCGATCGCCCAGCCGCCGCAGGCTACTGGCTTCACCGACCACGGCATAATCCGGTTTCAGGCCGCGCTCGCGCAACACGGTGCAGACATGGCGCGTGCCGTGCTGGGCCCGGCCTTCCTCGTCGCTGGTGATGAGGAAGGCCAGGGTGCCGCGCCTGGGCGGCTGCTCGCAGATCAGGCGTTCGACCGCACAGACCATCGCGGCCAGGCCGGATTTCATGTCAGCGGCGCCGCGACCGTAGAGCCGGCCCTCGCGCAGCGTGGGAGTGAAAGGGTCGCTGCTCCATTGGCCGACCGGGCCTGGCGGCACCACGTCGGTGTGGCCGGCGAGGATCACCAGCGGAGCGGCGTGCGGCGCGCCGAAACTGCGGGTCGCCCACAGATTGGTGACCCCCTCGCGGTTCAGCCACTCCAGCGCGAAACCCAGCCGCGCCAGGCGTTCGGCGATGAGGGCGGAGCAACCGGCGTCGTCGGGCGTGAGCGAGGCGCGCGCGATCAGCGCTTCAGTCAGCTCCAGGACGGATCCGGCGGCGCGGGGTGAGGCGGCGTACATTGGGGATCGAGGCTGCGGAGAAAAACCGATTATGAACGAAGTCGAGCACATCGCTTCCATCGCCGACGTGGTGCGGCTGGCGGTGGCCCCGGTGTTTTTGCTGTCCGGCATCGCCGCCTTGCTCAACGTGCTGACCAACCGCCTGGCGCGCATCGTCGATCGGGCGCGGACGCTGGAGCTGCAGCTCGCCGCGGCGGCGGAGGGACGCGTTGCGACTTTGCAGGCCAGCCTGCGGCGTCTGGCGCGCCGGGCGCGGCTGGTGAGCTGGGGCATCGGGCTGGCCACCGCCAGCGCGATCATGATCAGCGTGGTGGTGGTGGTGCTGTTCATCGATACGGTGGTCGGAGTCAATCTCAGCGCGGTGGTGGCGGTGCTGTTCATCGCCGCGATGCTGGCGCTGACCTTGGGCTTGCTGTGCTTCCTGCGCGAGGTGCATCTGGCGACGCTGTACCTGCGCATCGGCGCGCCGGAGCCGGAACATACCCCACGCGACGCGGAGCGCCGCTCGGCTACAGATCGCGCAGCAGCGCGTTGATGCCGACCTTCTTGCGCGTCTGTTCGTCCACGCGCTTGACGATGACTGCGCAGCTTAAGTGGTAGCGGCCGCCGTCCTTGGGCAGCGAGCCGGCGACCACCACGCTGCCGGCGGGCACGCGGCCGTAGCGGATCGTGCCGTCGCTGCGGTCATAAATGGGGGTGCTCTGGCCGATGAATACGCCCATCGAGATCACCGCGCCTTTCTCCACCACCACGCCCTCGACGATCTCGCTGCGCGCGCCGATGAAGCAGTCGTCCTCGATGATGGTGGGACGCGCTTGCAGCGGCTCCAGCACGCCGCCGATGCCCACGCCGCCGGACAGGTGGACGTTGGCGCCGATCTGAGCACAGGAACCGACCGTGGCCCAGGTGTCGACCATGGTGTTGGCGCCGACGTAAGCCCCGATGTTGACGAAGCTCGGCATCAGCACCACGCCCGACGCCAGATACGCGCCCTTGCGCACCGTCGCGGGAGGGACGATGCGCGCGCCTAGCGCCTTGAATTGCGCGGGGCTCCAGTGCTGGAACTTCAGCGGCACCTTGTCGTAGCCGTGTAGCGCCCCCAGCTCCAGCGGCGCGTTGTCGTGCAGCCGGAAGTACAGCAACACCGCCTTCTTCAGCCATTCGTTGACTTTCCAGCCTTCGGGCGTCGGTTCGGCCACGCGGGCCTCGCCGCGATCCAGCAGCTCGATGGTCCGCTCCACGGCCTGGCGCACGTGGGCTTCGTCGCGCAGCGCATCGCGCCGCTCCCAGGCCTGTTCGACCAGGACTTGCAAGGCGTTACGGTCGGTCGCGTTCATGTTTCGTTCCGTGGCGTCGCTTCGTCGCCGGACAACCGGCGTACCAGTTCTTCGCGCAGGGCGTCGAGCCGCGCCTCGTCGGTGATCGGGCGGTGGTCGCGGTCGGTGAGATAAAACACGTCTTCGGCGCGCTCGCCGATGGTGCCGATCTTGGCGGCGTCGAGCAGCACGCCCTGTTCGTGGAATACGCGGCCGATCATCGACAGCAGCCCGGGCTGATCGCCGGTGACCAGTTCCATCACCGTGCGGCCGCG